>Ga0308162_1003016_pt1 | contig 9953 bp, 7 predicted proteins | sample PhySR2_FD_201370 | JGI IMG/M metagenome (GOLD analysis project Ga0308162, IMG submission 201370) | Phyllosphere microbial communities from UC Gill Tract Community Farm, Albany, California, United States - DLSLS.R2 | ecosystem: Host-associated > Plants > Phyllosphere > Unclassified | place: USA... | reverse complement strand
TCAGTCACTGGGAATCAAATGGCTTCGGCAGTTGGGCTATCTCGCTTCGGGATAATCCAGAAAGAATCATCGGTTTTGGGGGATTGAGCATCAGAAGCTTTGCCGATATCACGATCAATAATCTGGGATATCGTTTTTCTCCGGAATCCTGGGGGAAAGGTCTGGCGACGGAATTTGCGAACTATGCGGTTAGTTATGGGTTCGAAGAGATAAAACTGTCTGAAATTTCTGCAGTCGTAAGAGCAAATCATCTGGCTTCACAAAAGGTTCTGATTAATGCCGGCCTCCGGCATACCCGGGATATTTATGATGTGGAAAATGCGCCTGAAAGCATGCTCTTTAGCCTGAGTCAGGATGAATGGAATCAAAAACGGGGGTGAGGAGGGCATCTCCGTCCTGCTCAGTACCTATCGTTTCTGGTCAATCAGTGCGAGCTGTAGATGATGCTCTATAAAATTCGCTTTGAGCGCGCTGTAGCGTTGAGCATCGTTGTTACAGAGTGATGCTGCTTACACGTGCACGCGTCGCTATTCTGGAAGGGATTGGCTCCCGGGTTGCGTCTGCTGAGTTAACCTGGCTGTTGATCATGACATCCCGAAGAAACTCAGTCTCGTCGGAGAATGCAATGGCTCAGGGACGATGGCAAAGAGAACCAGGCTCTGCTGTTCATAATCAGGACATCGGCTTTCTGGGCGATGGGAAAATTGTTAAACGTCTTGCTTCATGTGCAGCCATTTTGGATGCAGGATCAGGCATGGGGAAGTTCACTTGCCAGGGAATAAGCGCGAGCTGGCGGATGGTAGGTTCCTGAGAGTCGCGAGCAATTCTTTTAAACGCGCATTGTGTTAACGGTACATCAAAGGAAAAAATCGCCTTGCCGCGGCAGCATTAAATTACCGGAAATGGGTGTCAGGTAGCCGCTGCTGATTAAAGAGAAACGTGCCACGGCGCCGTTATTTCTCTGCCAGTAATTTTCAGTGACGATGATTATCAATTGTCAGAGTGACGCGGTTTGCCCGGCAGAAGAGCTCTGAATAGTGCACCGGTTTATCGTTCTGATCGTAAGCGATCTTACTGATGCGAAACAGCGGTTCGCCCAGCTCGCACTGCAACCTGAGCGCTTCCGCTTTTGTGGCGGTAAAAATATCGATGGTTTTTTTGTCGCTGACGACGCGACTGTCATATTTTTGCTGGAAAAGTTTATAAGTTGAAGCACCTGCGTGATAAACCTGATCAAAGCCGGGATAACGTGAGAGAGGGATCCACGAACAGTCGATGAACAGCGGCTCGTTATCAAGATACATCACCCGCAGCAGGCGAAACATTTCGCCGTTGCCAGCAATATTAAGCCTTTCGCAGAAGGGATCACTACTGACTCGCTCCTGTTCAATCACTTCTTCACGCGTCGGCTTTCCCTGCGAAACACCAAAATCAGTAAAACCACTCACCGTTAGCAGCGCATTTTCAACCTTGTTGCTCTGCACAAAAGTTCCTTTTCCCTGCCAGCGGATCAACACGCCATCTTTAACCAGTTCCGTTATCGCCTTGCGAATCGTAATGCGGCTGACGTTATATAACGTGCATAAGTCGCTTTCGGTCGGGATCTGTTGGCCCGGCAGGTAAATGCCCTGTGCAATATCATCCAGCAGGCGCTGACGTACTGTGGCATAGAGCAGTTGATGTGAATATCGCGCCGTCGCTGGCATGAGTCGACCCTGACAGTTGAAAATAGTGAAAGTGATTATAGGAGGCTTTATAGCGGAGTCATAGGGGCTGGCGCGCGGAGTGTCACGCCAACCCAGGTTTTACCAGGCGCCATGATAACTCAATGTCCGGGCGGCACAGTGCGATCCCTGCTTCATGGCCTGTGCGATTGTCTCACCGGCAGCAACTGCGCAGAGAAAGCCTGCAATGTAAGAGTCGCCCGCCCCCATCGTATCTACCACATCCACTGGTTCAGGCGGCATACGCCAGAACTGTTTTCCATCCCAGGCCAGGCTGCCATTTTCGCCCAGCGTGGCAATCGCGACGCCCGCGCCGCACTCCACCACGGTTTGCAGCCGGTCACGCAGCCAGGCCGATTCGACATGCGCCGAAGCAAACAGGTAATCAAGATGCGGCGGTAAGCTCTGCCACAGTGGGTTTTCCCATTTGTCGGCAAAGTCGAACGAGACGATCTTTCCCGACGCTTTTAGCACCGGCAGCGCCGCCTCAGCGTGTCCCCAGACCGCGGAATGGATCATATCAAAGCCGTTGAGCCATGCTATGTCTTCATGACTCAACGTAAAATCCGCCATAACACCTTCGGTGTAATCGCCCAAAATGCGATCGTTGTTGCGCAGCTCAACCTGGGTTTGCGCGGTCATGCCAGCTTTCGTGTGCAGATGAGAAATATCCACCCCTTGTTGCAGCAGGTCACGCTTCAGTATTGCACCATACGCATCATCACCCACCCAACTCACGCAAGCAGACTGCATGGCATAACGCCTGCTGTAGACTGCGACATTCACGGCATTGCCGCCGGAAAAGGCTTTGTTGAGTTGAGGATAGATATCCACGCAGTTATCGCCCACCGTCGCCAGCCGCATCATTCCGTCAGGTTGCGTTGCTTCACCTGCTGCTGCATCGTCCTTTTTCATTTCGCGTCTCCTGGTAGAAACGCCTGGTCTTCTTCAGACCAGGCAAAAGGATTAATACTCAACTAATCCGCCGTAGTAACGGCGATCGTCTGGGTTGTGATCTTTATAAATAGAGAGGTAATAGCAGAGCCACTCCATTGGGACGAACATCAGGAAAGGTGCCAGCCACGGATGCAGTCCCTGAGAAATTTCCGCGTAATCAATAACAATCACGTTGTCGGTACGCTCACGCACGAAGCGGATAGCCCGTTCGGTGGTATGGCGACTTTCATCGCTGCCAAGCAAAAACAGGAAAGGCACGCCAGGCTCGACGACCTCCAGTGGCCCGTGACGAAACTCGCCACTCTCAATCACGGAACCGTGTGTCCAGGTAAATTCCATTAAGGTAACAATGCCCTCTTTGTAGCCCAGCGGACGCAGCGGACCGGCCGATACGGTATAGATCATTGGCCACTGACTCGCCTGTTCGCCCAGCTGACGGCCTTTATCTTCCCATGTGCGCACCAGATGCCCCAGCGCTTGCGGCAACTTGCGCAGATCGTTTTTGATTTTGCCGATCTCGGTATGCGGTGAGAGACGGGTAATCATCCCGATCACTACGCTGTAGCAGAGCAGCAGGTGAATCTCCCAGATGCAGTCCGCTTCATAGGCCAGTACATGGTCAGCGGCCTGGGTAATCGGGCTGTCGTGATATTTGGTGAAGGCAGCCGTCAGCGCGCCGCAGGCCGCACCCAGCTCCAGCGCTTTAATTACCTCCTCCGTTTTACCGTAATCAGAAACGCCAATGACCGCGCAACGCGCATCAAGACGATGCGGTGTGTTGTCACAAAATTCCCAGCCGGAAAGCGCATAAACCTGCAGGCTCGAGAAGCGATCGGCAAGGTGTTTTGCCGTCTGGGCCGCATTGAGCGGTGACCCGCAGGCGACGAAGTAGATGCGATCGATACCGCGTTGCACCATCTCATCAACGATGGCGTTAACGCGCGGTACATCCCGTTCCAGAATTTTTTCAACTTCCGGCACCATGTTTTCAGTGACCAGAAAATCCACACTGCGTTTATCAATATTCAACATGAAACAACTCTCCAGACAGGGTTAAGAAACGTGAGCCAGACGGCGATTGCGCTTTTCCCAGAAGGCGTAAGCGGGCAGACCGGTAGCGATGACAATCAGGGCACAAATAAGTCCAGGAACAGGCGCCCATACGAACGTGGACGCCACAAGAATCAGGCTGGAGGCGATAGCGGCGAAGGTCATCAGACCGAAGGCGGGCGTGCGCCACAGCGGTTTGTAATCTTCGCGTTTACGACACCAGATGATGGAACTGAAGGTGAGGGTGTTCTTAAAACACATCACCAGCGTGAAGTAGCCGAGCAGGCTGGTCAGATCGGAGACGAAGATAAAGAAAATGCCGAGCGCACACTGCAAAATGATTGAGACATCCGGCGTGTTGTACCGGGGATGAACGTGAGCAAAGCTTTTGAAAAAGAGCTTGTCTTTGGCCATCGCATATTCCAGCCGGGGTTGGTACATCACACAACTGGAGAGCGATCCGAGGATGACAATAATGGCCGTCACGGCAACAAAAATACCCGCTACGCTGCCGAGCGCCGGAATATAGGTGAGGGCATCGGAGAGGGGCGTTTCGGATGCAGCCAGCCTGTCGAACGGCATCAGACCTGAAATCACCAGCGCTAACAGCGAGTAGAGCACCAGAACCAGCAGACAGGAGCCAATCAATGCGCGCGGCATCGTTTTGCCCGGATTTTTGATTTCGCCTGTCATATAACAGATCGACGCCATGCCGGTATAGGACCAGCTTGTGGCTGAAATCCCCGCCAGCAGCGCCATAAAGCCTGCTGCAGCACTGGTAGTCGCCGCACTCTCCACTACGACAAAGTTGTCACCTTTTAGCCAGAAGATGCCGATGCCGATCACGATGACAAAAGGAATGATTTTGGCGATGGTGATCAGTGTCTGAAAGGTGGCCCCGCCTTCTACCGAACGCAGATGCAGCAGCATAAAAGCCAGTATCAGCCCGGTCGCTACCAGCTTGCCGCTCAGCGGATCGAGGGGTATCAGAAAGCCCAGATTACTGACAATGGCGAGCGCCATGATTGAGAGTGAAGGGGCATCATTCGCCCAAAAGCTGGCCCAGCCGGAAAGAAAGGCCAGCGGACGGCTGCCGGCGTTTTTCAGGTAAATATAATCGGCACCGTTTTCAGGATAGGCTGTGGAGAGTTCCGCATAGACACACATCTGCGGAATGACGATAAGCCCGCCAATGACAAATGCCAGCACAGTAAGCCACGGCGTACCTGCCGCTTTTGCTACTTCACCAACCGAAACGAAGATACCGGAACCGACGGTGGTGCCGATGGAAATTGCCAGCACGGCCCAGAAGCCGAGCTTGCGTTGCAGATCCTGGCTTTCCATATCGTTACCTTTTTTAATTTTCAGGGTTGTAGGGTTAAGAGCAGCTCGTCGAAATAACGCCAGCAGAAAGCCGCATCCCCCTCAACGGCCCGGGGGATGGAAAATCCGCCAAATGATGTAATAACGAGATGACTCATAACCAATATAACAACACATAATGAATATAGATGGCGAGGGAGATCACAAATTCATCACAAGAAGAAACGGCGAGCGTTGGTTATTGAACAGGTGATTGATTTATATGAATATAATTTTCAGGCGGGTTAGAAGGATGAGAGAGCGAAGCAGGTGTAAGCGTTCAGGCGCAGCTGACATGTGCGCCATAACATGGCAGACAGAGCAGCAAGAAAAAATGAGTAGGGGCAGGAGACCGCCCCTGTTGTTTTAATTCAAATTAACGTTAAGCGCTGGTGCACCGAAGCTTATAACTTCAGCATTCGAGGCGGCAAAATAACCCCGCCAGAACGCTTCCAGTTGCTGAAGCATTTTGCCCGATCGATAGTTATTCTTTGCCTCCGTATCGATGAGTCCCGCGCCGGCGACAAAGACTTTTGCTCCCCTGAAATCAGTCAACAGGTTTTGCTGCTTTACCAGTTGCAAAACCTTATCAGGGGAGATCAGCCGCATCGTATTATTGCGATAGAAACTGTCGAAGGCGCTGTTTTCCAGCATGTCGGAGATGAGAAAAATCGTACGCGATGCTGCTTTATCCTGTGCCAGATCGTCACTGATGCGTTTCAGGCTGTCCAGAATTTCACTCTTCGCGATGTTGTCCCCTTGCTCAGCAAAACTCTTTGCCATCAGGCCACCAATGGTTTTGCCAAAATAGACTTTTTGCTGACCGAGACACTGATCAAGGCTCTTCAGGCTCTCCATACCCAGGCTGTCGCGAATCTTTTTATCTGCCAGCAAGGGATCGAGCTGCCCATCGAATAGCCGCTGCATAAAATTATTCTGAAGCAGCGCAGAGAACTGATAGAGCACCACCCGATCGCCCGGCTGGGTAAAACGGAGGATCTGTTGCCAGCTGGCATTTTTGATTTCCCGCGGTACTTTTACCGTTTGATCAATAATAATTACCAGTTCGCGTCCGCTATCTGCCGGACGATAGTGACTTAACTTCGCGAAGTCATAACAGGCGGGAATATCATTACGGCTGGCAGCCTGAGCCAGGGCGGTCGCCCCGACTAACAGCAACAAACACCATTTGTTGATTTTCACTGCTTAGCCCCGTGCTTTATTGAGAAGCGACTGCACCTTGCGCCTGCTCAGCAGAGCAGAGAGCGGCAGTTCAAGATCGTCCGCGACCAGGCGTAACTCTTCGTCATCCAGCAGCGTAAGATCGCCCAGGGCCGCGACCCGCGCTTTATCGTCAGCATGTTGTGAGGCCAGCGTCGGCGCGTTCGCAGATTTCAGTGCGGCCATTGCTGGCGCTGTCGCGACGAAATCATGAACCATAACAGTTTCTGGCTGAGGCTGAGCATTGTCGGTCGCAGTGGCCCTGCTGGCGGAAAACTGTTGATGTTCATCATCCGCCAACGCCTTATCACGCTGCTTACCCCGCACGTAATCATCAAATGTGCGTACATCATTCTGAGCGTTACTGGCGCTGCTGGCACGCTGCATCGCCATGCGGTTCTGCAGGCTGGCGAGCTTATCCTGAGCATCTCGCTCAACGCGCTCACGCTGCATAGCGTACCAGGCCGCAAACTCATCTGAACTGCTGAAATTACCGATATACTTTGCTGCCAGTCGCGATTCAATTCCCACCAGCGAACGGGAATAACCAATCAGAATACCAATAATCTGCACGCCAATAAAAATCACCGACAGAATAATAAAGGTCAGTTTCGAAGCGAATACACGATTTTCACGGACTTCGCTGGCTGCCTTCTTATCCGCCTGCTGATTATCTTCTACAGCCTGTTGCGGCAGATCGAAGGGCGATGAGGCATTAACAGATGCGTTCTGGCTGAATGGTGTTCCATTTACCGCTTCCGTCTCAGCGGCATTGATGGTCGCAGCACGAATAAAATAGGCTCCCACCGCGAAGGTCATAATCAGTAATAGTGTCACCACCGTCTGCACATACTGGGGTTTAGCCCCAATCCCGTGCTGCACGCGATTCAACATCTGCAGATAGCTGGGTGCATCATCATCAATGCGGCTATTTTCCAGCGAAACTTCCGTGTTTTTCACCAACGCCTGTGCATTACCTTCGAGTCTGGCCTCTTTATGCCAGTAACGAATTTTACTTAGCAGCGTATTTTTATGCAGTTGGGTCCCCATTAAATGCGTTGCAGGAACCAGGATTACACCAATTAGCACTGAGACCACGATTGCAGAAAGTTCAGCCTGGTTCGCCGAAATATTGTTGGCAATAAACGGGGAGAGGACTAACGCGAAAATGAATGCTTCCAGAATTACTAAGGCAATGCTGCAAAGCCATAGCACCACACTGGTCGGCTTGCGCCCGCGTTCATCCACCTTGTTCAGATAATTTACACAGCGCTTATAAAAATCGGCATCCCGGTTTGAGGTACTGTGATGTTGATAATATTTCCCACACAGTGCTTCTTCGGCCGGATGCCATATTAATCCCCCTGTGCTTTTACGTCGGGCTTCATGGCTGTGAGAAAGACGCGCGACATGTCCTATCAGCGGTAATGAACAAAAAAAGTTGAGGAAGAAATAACGCACTTCATCCCACCATTTTATGACTGCAAGCGTCAGTGCCAGCAAACCAAACAGTGGCCAGAAGATGTAGCGATAGGTCGCGATGGCCTGCATCAAACTATTGAAAATTTCCATTGATATTATCCGTTATCCGCGCTGAGGAGCATATTCGGCCAGCCATGGCTGACGGTGATGGGTGTAAAACAGTTGGCCTTGTTGCGCTTTAGATCCACTTTTAGGCAACAGCAGATCCACGCAGGAGAGAGGCTCATCGGCCGCGTTCTCAATGTATATCCGGTAAAGAATGCTCTCTTCGCCCTCCCAGCTATTGGCAATCCCCGCCATTGCTTTAACGGACGTGCGATTGCCTTGCGCATAGTTGGGGGTAATGATCACCTGTGGGTTGCGGGTGATTTCAGCGCCATTCTTCAGAACATAAACCGGCGTCAGCGTGACCAGATTGCCATTAACAAGGCCCGCCCACGCCCGGCCATTCATACCAGGCAGATAATCACTTGTGTCATGACTTTCAATCGGTTTTCCGCTGGCCAGGTTTTTCGCCATCCCACTAACGCGTGGCAGATCACTCATACAACTGCCTGTGACACTGCTGGCCTGCGCCTGATTAATCAGGCTAAAGCCTTGTGACACAGGTTTAAGATTGCTGGCGAGGCCCAGTGTATTGAGTGACGCGGGTTTGCCACCAAAATCGATAAAGTTTGATGGATTACTCTCCACTGATGACAGCGGTTTAGTGGGTTTTCGGGGATGCGCGCTGGCAGATTCCGTTATTGACGGCGCTGGGCGACTTTTCAGGCGACCAGAAGATGCTTTTTTACTCGCGTCAGTTCGTGATGATGATGCTTTAGCCAGACTGCTGTCAGCAGCGGAACTGTGGCGTAAATAGAGCGGATTATTATTTTCCTGCGCCAGACGCTGACGCAGTAACGCTTCGTTTGCTAAAGCAACGATCTCTACGCGACGATTCTGGGCACGGCCACCAACGGAGTCATTGTCTGCAAGCGGACGGGCAGAACCGACACCCTGAAAGTAGAGCTGGCTGGCTTTAATGCCGCTCTGCTTCAGGACCAACCCTACATTATGCGCTCGTGCTTCTGACAGCTGTTGATTGTATTCCGCGCTGCCTGTGGCATCGGTGTGACCGACAACCAGCAGTACGCCCGCATCATTCTGCTGGCCGCTGTTCATCGCCGCTGCAATCTTTTGTACCTGGCGGAAGCCGCTATCGGTCAATTCCGCGCTGCCCGTGCTGAACATCGTACTGTCTTCAACCTGAGCGACAATGCCCACCTGCGCCGCCTGACTTTTTTCCTGTGCGTTAAGCGCCTGCGTTGAAATCCGTATCTGCTCTTCCTGCGCGACTTTCGCCAGCGCTTGTTCACGGTTCTGCCAGACATTGCCGACCACGCAGCCCGCCATGCCGCCAGCTAATCCTCCCACTAATGCTTTTTTAGCGTCATGAGTGACAAGATAAGTAATGCCACCGCCTAAGGCCGCACCACCAATACAGCCAGCAGCGGTGCCATAGTCACGGGCAAAATCGTGCATTGTTGAGCAACTTGACGTAAGTGAAACAGCCACTGCTATGCAAGCAGCTTTCCTGAGAAAGGGTAAATTCACATCTGTTCCTTGATTAAATAATCTGTACGGCTAATGAATTTTTAGAATTGGAATGAGAATTAAAAAGCTCAGGGGTTTATCGGCGAGTAGAGGAATAACTTTAGTTTTTCTTTATCTGGCGATGATCTGCTATTGAAAAACAGGAATAAAAGATGTGAGCGTTTTTTTTAAGCATTTATCGTATCCACATTAATAGCTAAGGATAACTGATAAGTGTGGATAAGAAGCCGGAGAGGATGTGAGGATTGCAGAGGACCCTGGAGAGAAGATGGGCGGATGACGAATATATTACCTGTTTCTGCATCGGAAAAATCAGAAGCGAACCCGTTATGGGAAGAACCGAAGTTGAGAATAACTATCTGAGTATTCAACAGCGCTCAGACCGGGTTAAAGAGTCTGATGCTTGTAAGAAATGGTTCTGCGGAATCATCGCTTCTTACCCCTTTCATTACTGTAATTTTATTCCCCGCTGCCGATAACAGATCCAGTACCAGCGAGCCATAGAAGCGGAACGTCGGTGATAACCTATTAATTCAAACATCGGGGTCTCTATGTATCGCA
>Ga0308162_1003015_pt1 | contig 9957 bp, 4 predicted proteins | sample PhySR2_FD_201370 | JGI IMG/M metagenome (GOLD analysis project Ga0308162, IMG submission 201370) | Phyllosphere microbial communities from UC Gill Tract Community Farm, Albany, California, United States - DLSLS.R2 | ecosystem: Host-associated > Plants > Phyllosphere > Unclassified | place: USA... | reverse complement strand
TCAACGTGGAAGGCGAGCTGATCGACGAGTTCTTCGTCAACGGCGAATACCGCACCGTGCTGCGCATGTGCATCTTCCAGCCGCAATACCTGGCGAAGTTCAAAACGCCCAATGATAAGCCGCTGGTAAAGTGACGGTCAGCAAGAAAAAGGAAAAACCCGCGCAGGCGGGTTTTTTATTGGGAAATAAGCGACTAGTATTAATGGATGCTATTTTATCGTCAGGAAATAATCTGATGAATACGAAAGTAAATAATATCCCTCAAGATAATTAATCGAAAAATAATTAATAGTAAGAATTACCCTCTACCTCTACAAAGGAAAAATGCCATGACGACCGTCTCAAACCTGCTGCTTTTTATCGGTCTGGCGATGATCGCCATCGCCGCCGGCCTGAATACCTATAGCGGCTACGCGCCTGCAGATCCCAATAGTACCCCGCTGTTTTCCCCGCTCTGGTGGACGCGCTGGTTCCCGCTCTATGCCTCGGGGGCTGCGTTGCTGTTGGTGGGGTTGGTATTGCGGGTTTCGGGGCGGGAACGATAAAAAACAGAAACGGCTCCGAAGAGCCGTTTCCATACGTGGGTCAGCAGTCACCATAAACGCTATTATGAGCCTATTTATGATACATAGCACGTTGCTGAAATAGAAGTGAAGCCATATCCTAACTTATTGCCTTGATAATATTCTGTACGATAGGTTTGACAGCTGCTGTCAATTTTTCATTGTCAATAGTGAAGATCAAAAGTTCAATATCACTTTCCGCATCAAGTAGCAACTGTCGTAACCATTTTTCCTCTATCGCTACAATACTGTTACCTGCGTTATCTATTTCTGATTGAACTTCAGACACAGATAGTTTTCCCTCTAAAAAGGCCACACAGGAAGACCTAAGTTTTTTCATTACATCGGGATAAATCCACTCACTCATTTTTCACTCCTACGAAGGATTGTGATTATGATGTTACCATTGTTTTCAGTAACCACACCAATGTCACCAGCCCGATAAATTGTCCTTTGAATACCATTGGATATGCTTGTTTCAGTAACACCTGTTTTAATTACATGTTCAACTATATTTGGAGAAATGGTTTTTCCAGGTCCAATGGTTCCTGCTGGGGAACCTAAGCTTGTTGGTTGCATTCTGTCAACGGCATGTTGAGAGTAAAGACGATCACCTATACGTGCGTATTGACGTCCATCAACTGTTTTTTTCGGATAATTTTGCCAAGAGTCCCACGGAAGTTTCGTCTCACTTTTTGGCATGCGATCTAGAGCAATTAATGTGTTTTTCTCGGCAGCTTTAGAAGTAGCTTTAAGCGTGTTACTAGTTATTTTTACACCCAGCTTACCTGCGCCGGCGGCCCCAGCAAACAACCCTAGCCCAGCCATCGTCAGTTTACCGAACTCCAGACCTGCACCAAAAGCGCCATCCACGCCGGCATGTTCGTACTTCGTCTTGAATGTTTCGACCCGCCCCAGGTATTCCTGTTTCACACTTTCGCCGATAATCGAGAAGCGTTCATCGTTCTTTATCAGAGCTATTAATGCATCCGCGGCCTCGCGTGGATTGCTGGCCACGGCGACTAAACCATCCACCGTATCGCTGATTTCAACCGGGATGCCCGAGAGTACACCCGCCGCAAAGGCGCCATCCTGGGTGTGGCTCGTTATTCCCCAGTTCGCCAACACCACCGCTTTATCAAGCGGCGATTTCGCAGCCGCCAAATCCTTCTCCATCAATTCTTGTTGTTTGTGGCTGAGATAGTTGTATCGGAACGCATTCTCACCACCGGTGGCACCGCTGTAAGCACCATCAGACTTGCCGGTAAAGACTGCGCCTGCGGCTGCGCCCAGCACTCGTGCCATTTGCGCCTGCTGTTCCGATTTCTTCTGCCACTCCTCCGGCTTGATGATATTGTCGCCCAATATCACCCCGGCCAGCTCCGCCGCCAGCGCCCCTGCCGCCGCGCCTTTGGCATTGCCCTTGCCGATTTCTGCGGCCACGCCCGCCAGAACCGCATGGCTAACTGACTTCCCGGCCGCACCCAGAACGTCGCCGTTATCCCCAATCAGGTTGGCGCCCTCGGCCTGAACCTGGCTGCCGATGTTCGCCAGCAGCGCATTTGTCAGGTTGTCTTTGAAGCTGCCGCCATTGATGGCAGTATTCAGGCTGGAGCTGATGACCGATTGCCCGGCCACCCGCTGCGCCACCTTGCTCCAGTCGCCGTTGCTCAGCTGCGGCAGTTTGACGTTGTTCGGGTTAAGCGGTTTGCCCGCCGCGTCCTTACTCCAGCCCATCGCGCTGTCGAAGCCGTTGAGCGCGCCGCCGATCGCCATCGCCGTGGCGGTCGCCTTGACGTTTTCATTTCGGCCCAGCGCCTGCAGGGTTTTCGACAGGTTGCCTTGATTCTCCACCAGCGCCACCGCCGCCTGGGAGGCCAGAGAAGACATCCCGGCCGTGACCGCGCCGCTGGTTACCGCCCCGCCGCCCACGGCGCCGGAAACGCTGGAGGCCGCCGTGGCCGCCAATGAACTGCCTGCGGTCACCGCCGCGGCCGCGATGGCGATCACCGCCGCCACCGCCGGGTTCAGGTGCTGGCTCTTGTAATCCCAGCTGTCGTAAGCGTCTTTGACCTTGCTCCACTGCACGTCGTTGCGTTTGTTCAGACCTTTGACCCAGGTGGTGCCCGGCGTATTGCCCAGGGCGTCGATGGCGCTTTGCAGCGCCTGCCCGTTTTTCACCTTCACATCGGCGCTAACGCCCTTGGCGGCGTCTACGATCAAGGCGCCACCGGTATGAATGCTCGGCAGCACCCACTTATTGTCTTCGTAACCTTTATTGGCCTGCTTGATAAAGAAGCCTTTCGAATTGCTGACGGTCTGTTCGAAAGAGGTGTTTTTCACCGCGCGGAAGTTAACCTGGCCATGCGTGCTGGTCAGGCGCGCGTTTTGCCCTGCGGCGATTTTACTGGCTTCATAGGTGCTGTCGTCGCGGCTCATGAGCGTGATATTGCCGGCGGCGGTAAACTCGGTGACCTTGTTGGTCACGTCATGGCGGGTCTGCTTAACCTCGGTTTTCTTGCCCCACCATTTGCGTTTCTTCTCGGTTTTCTCGTAGTGGCTGGACTCCTCCATCGCCTGGGCGTAGAGATAGCCACCCTTGGCGGCGATATCCATATTGCCGGCGCGCATGGTTTCGGCCTGGTTGTGGGCGTCGACCTGAGCTTTTTGTTTGGCCTCGTCAATGCCTTTGCTTTGGGCTTCCTGGCGCAGGGCGGCGAGACTGCGCTCCGTCTCACCTTTTTCTCGCTGAGACTGTTCGATACGTTGCTGTGCGTGACTAACCTGATTGACGGCCTGATTGACCTCGTTTTGTGCCTGTGTCAGCGCCGTCTCGCGACCCGCAATTTCCCGTCTCAGATGGTCTTTTATATTCTGACTGCCGGGGAACCCCTGATTACCGATGTTTTTGAGCTGTTGGCGGAATTTGTCCAGCTCGGCCTGCCGTTTGGGCACTTCAGCTTGTTTTGCGACCACTAACTGCTCTGCCTGGTTTTTATCGTTTACCGCCTGCTGTATGCGTTGCTGCGCTGCATCCACCGCCTGCTCCGCCGACGCAATACGACTCCCCCAATCCGTCACCACCACCGGCGATTTCCAGTTCGCTCCTAATCCTTTAACCACCAGCTTGGTCGCCTGGAATAGAATGCTGCCGCCGGAAATCACCGTCATCAGGCCACCGGCATTCAGCTCGGTACCTTGCTGCGCACGGGTTTCGGTGAACTCGTTGCCGCTCTCGCGGTAAGTGTGGTTTTGCACCGCCTCGAAACGCATATCGCCGCCGGAGGTCAGCGTCATGTTGGCGCCGGAAGTCAGCCTGGCGCCGTAAGTCAGCAGTTGGTTATTCGCCGACGCGGTCAGGTTTTTCCCGGCGCTGAGGGTAGTGACCACATGGCGGTCGTCTTTGTTGTTGTCGTTAGCGGCATCAATGGCGGAATAGGCCAGGTTCGACAACCATAGATTCTGCCCGGCCAGCAGCGTGATATTACCGTTGGCGGAAAGCGCGCCGCCCTGGGTGCCGATGTCGCGGGCCGAGTTAATCAATAAATTGCCGCCGGCGTGTACCCGGCTACCCAGTTCAGGCGTGCGGGACACAGGGAAAAGCGCATTGAATCGGCCGTCAAGTTCACGGTAGTTAAGATCGGCGTTATGGGCGGCTAATAGCGTAACGTCCTTGTCCGCATTAATCTTGGCGCCGCGTAGCGCCAGATAGCCACCGCTATTGAGCAGCACCGAACCCGTTGCCCTCATTTGTCCACTGGCCAACAGCTGGTTGAAATATTCTTGCCGTTTAGCCGGAGAAATCGGCCCTCCCAATAGCGGCCCCTCCAACAACGCGCTGTTTTTGACGATTGCAATGCTGCCGTTAGCCGTCATGGCGATATTTCGGCTTTGTGGCGCCAACAGCGTATTCAGCAACGTAATGGTGCTGCCAGCCGTGAGAGACAAATCGCGTGAAGCTTCAAGGCTGCCCAACCAGCGAGAACCGTCAGGGCGGAAGTAGTGAGGTTTCTCGCTGGAATGTATTTTTATCTCACCGTTTTTGGCGTTTAACGTGACGTCCTGCCCTTTCAGCTCACTTTGCCACGCGTCGATTGCGTTGACTGCCGTCAGAGACAGCTCTTTTCCGGCGGCCAAGATGCCTTGCCCAAGAACAATCCGATCTTCGGCAATCGCGGTGATATTGCCGTCGGCACGAATCGCATCAGTACCGACGATATTTTTGGCATGCAGCAGAACATTCCGCGCCTTAATCGACTCTGGTCTGCCGGAGGTGACTACTTCATTTAGTTGGCTTTCGAAAGGCGTAATCGTTTTAATTTCTATCTGATTTTTAAAATCCGCAACCAAATTGCCGCCCGCCAACATGGCTGAGGCCGGATAGCCAGAAGCCGACCAGCTCTTTTGCCCGCCTTTTCTGACATAAATGACATATTCCGGGATCGACGTTTTCTGATCCTGCCATTTATGTCCCAGAACAACGTTAGGATTCGGCACCTTCGGTTCGAACAGTGCATAGTCGTTCATGTCCCCCGTCATTTCACTGCGCACGCCCAGATTATTGCCGGTTAAAATCAGGTCGTTAGTCGCTTTTATTGTGCTGACGTGGTTCCAAAGCTCTGACGCATTGATATAGGCGCTCTTGCCTGAAATGATTTCAGCCGGTTTGCTGTCACTTACTATGGTAAAACGCGCGCGTTCACTATTAACCCAGGGCGTTTTTTTGAAATCGACATGTCCCAACCATGTGAAACTTTTATCTTCGAATTCAGCCAAATAATCAAAGAATCGGTAATCGAATTGGTCCTGATAAACGCCGTCAGCCAGCCAGCGGTCAATATCCTTGTTGTCTTTCGGTGCGTTGGTCGAGGAAATAGCAAACCGTTGCCGCACGTTATCAAGCTTGTTGGTACGAATAACCAAATCGCCACTGTTGGTCTGAATGCGCGCGGAGCGATTTTCTATCTGTTTGGATTTATTCCCCTGAGCGTCTTTCTGGATCCAGAGATTATTGTTGCTATGCAATGCGGTGTTGTCACCATCTCGTAATGCCACATTGCGTACCGTATCGGCAAACACCCGCATATCGCGATGTGCCGTAACATTGCCGTTGTTATTGAGCGTATCAGCAGCCATTGTCACGTCACGCTCCCCACGAACCTTCACGCCCGATGAGATATGAATTTCTCTGGCGCTGGCGTTCAAGTCTGTCGCGGCGTGTGTATTGCCCAACTCAATCATCCCGTTAACGCTCAGCGTAATATCCCGCTGTTTGCTGGTGAGGTCTTTCAGGTTCACCCCCACCCCAGCCTCATTGGCCACCAGGCGAATTTTGTTGGCGTACATGCCGCCCAGCGCCTTGGTATCCACGGCCAGTTGGGGCTTAGCGCCTTCACCGGCGATCGGTTTGATGCTGCCGTCCTTGAAGCTGATGCGGTTGGTGCCCTGAGTCAGCGACAGATTTTGTGCATTGATTTTGCCGTTCAACTCGGTGGCGCGGCTGATGATATCGACGTAGTCTGCGCCGCTGCCGTCCAATCCTTTACCGCCGATGGTGACGCCGCCTTTTTTCACCTCCAGCGCTTCCAGCGCGCCCTGCTTGTCGAACTGCGGTTTGCCGGTGGTCAGCGTCACGCCCGGCGCATTGATAAAGCCGCAGCCGTCGCAGGTGATGCCATTCGGGTTAGCGATCATCACGTTGGCCTTGTTGCCGAATACCTCGAGCTTGCCCTGCAGCTCGGAACGACTGCCGCCGATCACCTCATTGATGATCAACTCCGCCGGTTTTCCCTTCAGGTAGGTGTTGCCCTGCGCGCTGTAGATCTCCACGCCCAGCTGCGTTTTGCCGCCGTGCGTGGAGTTATTCAACACGGCGCCCTGTGGCCCAACGTTGAAATCTTTATAGGTGTTGTGCGAGATGCCCGCACCGTTCGGCGTGGCGATATTCACCACCGGTACGTCGCCCGGCTTGATAACCACCTGCGTATTGCCGTTAGCGGCGGTGATACCGGCAGCGAACGCCGGGTGCAACGGTTGGAAAGCCGTCAGGTAGATCAGCAAATAGCTGGCGCCCCGCGCCAACGGAGGGTTGAGCTTATCCATATTCATTCCTTCGAAAGGATGTTGTTTTGAACGCCGAGGGCGTTCCTGCTGTGTGCTGGCGTTATAACGTGACGGTGGCTTGCCAGTAGGCCACCCAACGATCCGGTTGCAGGCTGTCTGGGTGCGTCAGCGGTTTACCGACGGTGACCGCCTGATTGAACCAGCGGCCGCTTAACGTGGCACCCAGCGCCACACCGGCGACGTTGCCGCCGTCTATCTGCCCGGCGCGCCCCTGCAGCCAGCCGGCGTCTAACGCGCCGGTCAAAGAAAGTTCCCCCAGTCCCGGCAAGGTCTGCCATTGCCAGTTGAGTTCATTGCGCCAGTAGGCGCCGCGATTGCCAGTCAGGTACTGCTCTTTAAAGCCGCGCACCGAGTATTGCCCGCCGATGGAAATGCGCTCGCCGGCATACAGGTTGTCTGCGCTGGTTTGCCCGTAGGCCGAGGTCAGGTAGTAGAGGGAGGGTGCGAGCGGATAGAAATAGCTGGCGCTGAGACCAAGCTTACGGAACTCGCTGCGCGGCGCCCCGTTGCGCTCAGGATCGTCGGCGGTGGCGCCCAGCATGCGCAGCCCACGGCTTATCGTTGGGTTCAGCGTCATATAACCGCCGCCCGTGACCGTACTGTAATTGAGGCCCAGACTGGCGATGCTGAGCATCGGGCTGCTGACGCCCAACCGTTCCCCCGCCAGCTTATTTTCCGTGGTGCGCCGCGCCAGCCCGATATCGATGGCCAGCTTACGTTTGCCATCCCGCAGCAACGTGCGGTTGGCGCCCAAACGCTGGGTCTGGTTATTGCCCTGATAGCGGTAAGCGGCACCGTTGAACGGCACCTGCTGGAAAAAATCGTTCCAGGCATACTGATAGCTGAACAGCCAATAGCCATAGGGTAAGGTGACGCTGCCGTTCAGGCTGCGGCTGCGATGATGCGGGCTGAAATCGTTATTGCGCGCTGCGGAAAGCGACCATTGATCCGCAAGACGCAGCGGATTATCCAGCGAGAAGGCGGCGTTCATCTGTCCGGTGCCGGTGCTTTTCTGGCCGCTGTTATCCGCGCCGAAAGAAAAAGAAACCGGCGCGCGCGTGGCGCCACGCAGCAAAACCACGTTGGAAAAGCCGGGTTGCTCGCCAGGTTGGATATCGATAGTCACCTGTTGCGAGGGCAGGCGGTTGAGCTGCTCCATGCCCTGCTCAATATCGCGCAGATTCAATACGCCACCAACCAGACCGGGGAACGCCATCTTCAACGCTGGCGTCTGCTCGCCGTTTTGCGTGATGGACTCGATTCGCCCCTCGCTGGCGCTGACGATCAACACGCCGCGGGAGATATCCTGCTCCTGCAGCCAGGCCTGTGAGGTGACATAGCCGCGTTGCAGATAAGCGTTGGTGGTTTCGCGCACCAGGCGGTTAATGTGCTCCAGCGTCAGACAGCGCCCCTGATACGGGCGCGCCAGGCTTTCTTTTACCGACCAGGAAAGATGCTCGGCGCCATCAAAAACGATCTGCCGCACCGGCTGGCAAACCGCTCCTGCGGCGGCCGGCACAGGCAGCGGTAACGCCGGCAGTTCGACGCTATTTTGCAACGCCTCGCGCTGTTGCTGGGCCTGTTCCAGCAACGTTTTCTGCTGTTGGGTAATACTGTCGCGATCGGCAGGGCTGGTGATTTCCGCGCACCACGCAGAGCTGCAAAACGCCAAGAGCACAGGCCAAATCCTCAGCCTCCATGCACACATTTTAATACATCCATTTACGTTAACTTACACACCTTGGCAGAGTATATACATTTTACGCCGCAAATCAATGATAATGAGAATTACTTCTATTTAATCAAAGTCACAATGTGACAAAAAATGCAGATATGCCACAACCAATGCATCTTATTACCCAGAGTGCATTTAATTAATATTAAAATTAAAAAAACAAATAATAAAAACAAATTAATTCAATATTAAAATAACACATTCAACATCAACAAAAACAAACAAGCAGAGTTTACAAAGTTAATTCACCCTTTTATCTTGGTAGTTCTATTCGCATAATTAATTCATAAAAAATATAGTTATTAGTTAATCAATAAAGAAAAAATATCGGGAATAATCTCATGTTTAACCGTGATATAGAACTGTTTATTCGTGATTACGTTAATGATATCAAAGCCGGCAGCGCTGCGCTGTTTGCCGGCGCCGGGCTGTCCATCCCCGCCGGTTTCGTCAGCTGGAAAGAGCTTATCGGCGATATCGCTTATGAACTGGAGCTGGATATCGAAAAAGAGAGCGATCTTATTTCCCTGGCGCAGTATCACCTCAATGAAAAAGGCAACAGACATAAGATAAATCAAAAAATCATTACAGAGTTCGCTGAACAGGCGGAAGAAACAGAAAACCACCGGATTATCGCCAGATTACCGATAGCGTCACTTTGGACCACTAACTACGACGACCTGATTGAAAAAACTTACGCTCGTTACAACCGCGTATGCGACGTTAAAACCACACCAGAAAGCCTGACCAATAACATTCACAAACGTGATGTTGTTTTATATAAAATGCATGGTGACTATAGAAATCCCAACCAGGCGATTATCACCCGCGAACAATACGAGACTTACTCCCGCACACACCTTCCCTTTATCAACATGCTGATGGCGGAACTGACCGCTAAAACGTTCCTGTTTATCGGTTTCAGCTTCGAAGATCCCAATCTGCAGTATGTGTTGAGCCGCCTCTATGCACAGTATGCCGAAGGGAAAAGAAATCACTACTGCATTATGCGGCGCGTTCAGCTCGGCGACAGCGGCAGTGAAGATCAGGCGTCTTGCGATTACAACAGCCGCAAACAAGGCTTGATGATTAACGATCTGCGCCGTTACGGCATTCAAACGCTGCTGGTGGATGACTATCGGCAAATCACCGACCTGCTGTATGCCATCGAAACGCAGTTTAAGAAAAGCACGGTGTTTATCTCCGGCAGCGCCGACAACTACCATCCTTATGCCCGTGAAGAGTCCATCCAGTTCATACATCGTCTGGCGCGCCTGCTTATCCGCAAACAGCACCGCATCGTCAACGGCTTCGGCTGGGGCGTAGGCACGGCGGTGATCAACGGCGCACTGGAAGCCATTTACGACAGCCAAGGGAAAATCAGCGAAAGCCAACTGGTGCTGCGTCCGTTCCCCCAATTCGCCAGCGGCGGCATTACCCTACCGGCACTTTGGCACGAATACCGTCAGAACATGATTTCGCTCAGCGGCATCGCAATCTTTTTGTTCGGCAACAAACGCAACGCCGAAGGCGAAT
>Ga0308162_1003009_pt1 | contig 9979 bp, 8 predicted proteins | sample PhySR2_FD_201370 | JGI IMG/M metagenome (GOLD analysis project Ga0308162, IMG submission 201370) | Phyllosphere microbial communities from UC Gill Tract Community Farm, Albany, California, United States - DLSLS.R2 | ecosystem: Host-associated > Plants > Phyllosphere > Unclassified | place: USA... | reverse complement strand
CAATGGACGACATCAAGCGATTCGCTACTGGCTGAAAACGATAAATAATTTGGGATGAAAGTTAGGTCGGACAACAAATCATAGTCGATATTTTGGCGTTTTCTGGCGCGCGCGAGAGGATTTCAGGTGGGTTTAAGAAATTATCGAATAAGCGGGGGATTTTTACGCTTCGGTTAGATGAGGTCGCCAAAAAGGCGTGATGTTTGTCAGATGTGCAGCGCGCTGGCATCGCAGGGGTTCCGCCCGCTAAGCATCTGGTAGTTTCAGAATGCTGGAAGCAGGCGGCCGGGCTAAGGTCCGAAGGCGCGGACCTTAGCAATCCGCGCCTGCGCCGTCCTCGCTATTCCCTCGCTTATCGCTCCGTCCTGACGGACCGCGCGGATTCGCCTTCCTGGCTCATGCCGCGCTTTCGCCGACGTCCTGTCGGCTCATCCTGGCCGTCACTCTGCGCTCGGCGCTGCGGATGGCGCGCAACAGCGCCGTCTGTGATGGCAGTGCCCGAACGGGTTTTTCGTAGGGTGCGCATTGATGCGCACCAGGTCACCATGAATGGCGACCCTACGGAGTTTGTAGCGATGGTGAGTCAGGTAAATGCATAGTTGTTGCAGCGTGGATGTTGAGGCGACATCCGCGCTGCAGCAGTCGTGCGTATTCTTAACTCAAAATCGCTTTAAATCCCGCAGGACTGCGACCTTTGTTAATGCTGACTCGAAACTACGCCGGTTTATGCTTAACCTTACGTTTACGCAATTTATCGATCAAACGATGCGCTTCCGCTTCTGTTGCCACCGCAGGTGATGAACCTTTCAGCGGTTTGCGTGCCGTTTCACTCAAGGTCAAAACCGTCAGTAAACCAATAATCCCGGCACCAATCATGTAATACGCCGGCATCAGATTATTGTGCGTGGTATCCACCAGCCATGCGGTAATCAGCGGCGTGGTGCCACCAAATAGCGAAACCGATAAGTTAAAACCAATTGCCAGCGCGCTATAACGAATATCGGTGACAAACAGCGCCGGTAACGTTGCCGGCATGGTGCCGCTGAAACAAGTATGCAATAAGCCCAGAATCGCCAGTCCGGCAAACACCAGCAGCATATTGCCGGAACCAATCAACATGTAGCTCGGAATTGCCAGCACGATTAAGCCCAACGCGCCTAAACCAATCACCGGACGGCGACCAATGCGGTCGGTGAGATATCCCCACATTAACGTCAGCGGCATCATGATAAACATAATCACCATCACCAACATCAGGCCGGATAATTCACTCATTCCCAGCACGCCGGTTAAATAGCTCGGCATATAGGCGGTCAGCATATAATTGGAGACGTTGAACAACAGCACCAGACCAATACATTTCAGCAGCGGTTTACGTTGATCGCGCAGCATCTGCCAAACGCTCAGGCGCGGCTTGTTGTGCTCCATCTCTTCGCGCTTATCCATGTGATCTTTAAACGCGGGCGTCTCTTCCAGCTTTAAGCGGATATACAAACCGAACAGACCCAACGGCGCGGCGAGAAAGAACGGCACACGCCAGCCCCAATCCATCATGGTTTGATGCGGTAAGAAAGCGATCATTGCTGTCACCAGGCTGGCGCCCAGCAGATAGCCACCCAGCGTACCGAACTCAAGGAAGCTACCCATAAAGCCGCGACGTTTGTCGGTGGAGTATTCCGCGATAAAGGTCGCGGCACCGCCATATTCACCACCGGTGGAGAACCCTTGCAGCAAGCGCGCCAGCAGCAGAAGAATCGGCGCAGCGATACCAATGCTGGCATAGCTCGGAATCAGACCGATACAGAAAGTACCGATCGACATCATGATCATGGTTAACGCCAATACCTTCTGACGTCCAATGCGGTCGCCGAGTGGGCCAAACACCATGCCGCCAATCGGACGCACTAAAAACGCCGCGGCGAAGGTACCGAACGAAGCGATCAGCTGCGCGGCAGCGCTGGCATCGGCGAAGAAGACCTGGCCAATGATCACGGCGAGATAGCTGTAAACGCCGAAGTCAAACCACTCCATCGCATTACCCAATGCGGCGGCACCGACCGCGCGTTTCAGCAATTTGTTGTCGATAACGGTGATGTCATCAACGGTTAAGCCACTGGCTGTGGCTGAGTGTGTTGTATCCGTTCCTGTGCTCATAAATTCCCCAGTTGAGAAAATGGCGCGATCTTATAGCTTTCGCAGCCGTAATTTCATAAATGGAAAAGAAAGCTATAAGAGGCAGAAGAAGCGCAAACCCTAGTAAAGATTTTAACATCCCGCAAGTTGGCAGGATAAAACACGGGTAGTTATGACGTTTGAGGGAGGTCGCCATGGATGGCGACCGTGAATGTAGATGATCAGCCCGGCCCCTCACTACCGGCCGCCAGCAGCGGCACAATCACATCGCTGATTGGTGTGGGAATACCGCGCGCCCGACCATAACGCTGCACGACGCCGTTGCGGATATCCCACTCCAGCGGACGGTCGGCCTGGCGGTCGGCAAGGATCGAGGTGCCTAAATCAGTCGGTGCGCGGTGGAAGCGTTCTACAATCTCCTGCGGCACCTCATCTTTTAACGCGGCACCTTCAGCGCGTGCTACCGTCAGGCACTCCTGCAAATAGGCCAGCGCCAGCGCGCTGATGTCTTCGCGCTGGAACATACCCGCACGACGATTGGACAGCACCATCAAACCGGCAACCGCGTTTTGCAGCAGTTTGCGCCAGGCGATGGTCAGGAAATCGGCGGAGAGATCGACCGCGCAGCGCGTGTCGCGCAGTGCCGCAACTACCAACTCAGCGTGCGGCGTTTCTGGCAGCGTCAGGCGCGGCTTTTCGCGCAGCCACACCGAGGCATCCGGTTCGCGTTGGGCCGGGAACCACACCACCGACGGCAGCACAGTCGCGCCATTGACATAGGGCGCGAGTTGGCTTTTCTGCTCCACGCCATTCTGCAGCGCGCACACCACGGTATTTTCATCACACAGCGCCGCCAGCCAGGGCGCGGTATCCTCAACCTGGGTGGTTTTCACCGCCACAAACACCAGATCGAACGGCTGGGCTATCTCGGCGGGATTGGTGAGCACCGGGCCGGGAACAATAATTTTGCCGCTGTCGTGACGCAACTCCAGCTGCGGATGTGCGGTACGCCCGCAAATCGTGGGCGTGCGTCCAGCTTCATGCAGCGCCGCTGCGATGGTGGTGCCAATCGCGCCCGGTCCAATAAGGGCGATGGTGGGATTCTCAGACATCTTATTAAGCTCCTGATTATCAAAATGCTTGCAGGGATCGTAGCGGCGCAATTCATTGCGCGATAAACCGCGCCGCTACGGGATAGGCTTTGATTGGAAAGCGTACGATGACCTTAATTGTTTAGCAGCGAAGAATAGCCGTTTACAGCACAGTTATGTGCTTTTTCCGCAGCAGTTGGCACATTTCGTCATCGGGTTGAGCATCAACGATCAAGGTGCTGGCCAGTGATAATTCGCCGATGGCAAACGCCGAAGCGGAATTCAGCTTCTCATTCGACACCATTACCACCGTTTCCGCCGCGCGTGCGGAAAGCGCACGTTTCACCCCGGCCTCTTCGTAGTTGCCAGTGGTTAATCCCGCCGTTTTGTGCACGCCGGTCACGCCCATGAAGAACAGATCGGCATTAATCCGCGCAATGCCTTCCAGCACCGCCGCACCCACCGCCACCACCGAATGGCGATAGAGCAGGCCGCCAATCATGATCACGTCAACCTGCGGATAATCCACCAGCGCCACGGCGATACTTGGGCTGTGCGTCACCACGGTAAATGCCAGATCCGGCGGCAGCAATTTCACCATCTCGGCGGTGGTAGTGCCGCCATCGATAATCACTACCTGGCCTGGCTGGATTAGCTGGACCGCTTTCTGCGCGATAAGGCGTTTAGAGCTAATCTGCACGCTTTTGCGTGTTTCAAACGGTGCGATAGCGGCAGAAACCGGCAGCGCACCGCCGTGTACACGTTGCAGTAATCCTTCGGCGGCTAGCTCACGTAGATCGCGGCGAATTGAGTCTTCCGACACCGCAAAGCGCTGGCTAAGCTCGCTCGACATCACCTGTTTCTCTTCGCTCAGAATGGCGAGGATTTGCTGTTTACGTTGGCTGGAGAGCATTATTTTCTCATTCATGTTTTTGCTTGTATCTGCACGATTATGCATGTTAGCGTAGATTTTGTCACCTATCGCCGGGCAAATCGTGCAAAAAAACGCTTGCCCACACCATCGAATTTTTGGAGAAACGCAATGTTGATTCTTATAGCAGGGCCCGTACGCAGCGGCACCAACGGCAATCAAGTGTTAATTCATGAAAACATTAAGAAATTAGACCAGATTGCCCTGCAGGTCTACCAGCGCGGACATACGCCGGTGATCGGTGAGTGGCTGGCGTTGCCGCTGGCGAGCGCCGCCGGTTCGCAGACAATTGGCGATGAAATCAGTGAATCTTTTCTCTATCCGGTGGCGCATCGTTTGATTTACTGTTGCGATGCTATTTTACGCATTCCGGGCGCGTCGCAGGGGGCTGATAACGATGTGCGGATTGGCAAGGAGCGGGGGATGGCGATCTTTACCCAACTGGATGAGATTCCGGTGATTGAGAGTTAGATTAAGCGTGGTCGCCATGAATGGCGACCCGATAAAAATATCATTTATTACTCGTGATAAATCTGGCTGCGTCCGCCATCAACCAGGATATCGGTGGCATTGATGAAGCGCGCTTCGTCCGAGGCGAGAAACAGCGCGGTATATGCCACTTCCTGCGGTTCACCAATACGTTTGCACGGTAGCAAAGCGGCCTGCCGTTCACGCTCGGCTTGCGGATCGGGACAGCTTGCCAGCCAGGCTTCAGCTGCGGGCGTCATAATCAAACCCGGAGAAATGCTGTTAATGCGAATGCCCTGGCTGGCGTACTCCACGCCCAGCGAACGCGTCAGGCCAATCAAACCGTGCTTGGCGACCGGATAGGGAAACGCGCCGGGAATGATTTTGTGCCCGTGTACCGACGCGACGTTAACGATATTGCCGTACTGGCGCGCCAGCATGCCGGGCAGCACGCTGCGGATCAGGTTGTAGGGTCCTTTCAGATTGACCTCCATACAGCGCTGCCAGTCGTCATCTTCCAGTGCCAGCGGATCGCGAAACACATTCACGCCCGCGCAGTTGATCAGAATATCAATCGGGCCCAGCGCTTGCTGCGCTTCGCTCACCGCCCGCTGCACCTCCTCGGGTTGCGTGACATCTGCGCTATAGGCAATACAGTGTTGGCCACTTTGCTGCTGCAACTCTGCCGCCAGCGCTTCGGTGGTTTCACAGTCAAGATCGAACAGCACCACGCGAGCACCTTGTTGCGCAAACAGTGTTGCGGTTGCGCTGCCTATGCCGCTGCCAGCACCGGTGATAATCGCGGTTTTATTAGCTAATCGTGATGACATAATCGCCTCCTTATGAAGATGCCGGTAATGCCAGCCAGTCTGGGAAGTACAACGTGCGCTCGCCGCGCTGCACGGTAATCATTGGCCATTCGCCACTGCGCGTTAAGGCTTCGCAGCCCTCAGCGGTAAGCAAAAAGGTATCTTCGCTTTTTACGCCGCTGAGCGTGGGATTCCACGCCACGGCAATATCAGAATGAATATCGCCGCGCGTATCTGGCGTTAGGATCACGTCGCGGCAACCATAACCCGCCGGGCCGCCCTGATGATGATCGCGCCACGCATCGCCATGTCCGTGCCGCTGATAGGCATCTTTAATTGCCTGAAATAGCGTTGACCAGCTTTGGCCCGGCTGCGTTGCACAGAGAATATCGGCGTGGATCTGGCACAACGTGTTGAGGCGCTGGCGTAATGCGGGTCCAGGTTGGCCGATATGCACTAACCGCGTCAGGCTCACGTGCAGCCCGTGGCGCTCGGCGCCGAGCGTGATCAGCATGTGTTGTTGCAGCCTTTTCTGCGTGGGCACCGGATGTTTGAACGCGCTAATACGCTCATCGGCCGCCACTAAGGTGCACATCGGACGAATACCGCGTGCCAGACAGGCTGCCACAATCTCGGCCTCCACTTGCCATTCCGTCACGCCCGCTTGTAGCTGGCGCGCCACACCTTCAACAATCTGCGCGGCTTCGCGCCCCAACGCTCTAAATCGCTGCTGTTCGCTGCTGTTCAGGCCCTGTCGCAGTGCGACCATCGCTTGTTGAATATCAGACATGCCGTTTTGCGGCGTATCGCTGCCGAATTTGCCCTCAGGCAACAGGGTATTTAACGATTGAAACCACGGATAGCTCAGCGTTTCACAGGCAAACGGCAGCGATTCTTCGGCGAGGATACGCGGCATCTCATTTTCAGGGGCGAGCAGTAGAACCTTGTCCTGCGTGATGAGCAAGCTGGCCACGCCGACTTCGGCGCGTTCCACCACGTAAAAACTGGCACCTTCGGTCAGCCAGGCGATGTTATCGCGCCGGGTAAGCAGCACACCATCGAGTTGCCAGGAGGCAAGTACGCGCTGCAGGCGGGATAATTTTTCACTCATAAGCGTGCTCCTTTTTCTCGCTCTGCTGCCTCTGCAACATCAGTTCAGCGGCGCGATGGGCCACTGCCATCACAATGGCATTGGTGTTGCCGCTGATAATGTTGGGCATCATTGAGGCATCGACCACGCGCAGGCGGTTAACGCCGCGCACGCGCAGGTCGTCGTGTAACACCGCCAGCGGATCGTTATCGTGGCCCATGCGGCAAGTGCCGACCGGGTGATAGCCGGTTTTCACCATGCGTTTGCAGTGTTCGACGATAGTTTCATCTGAAGTAATCTCTGCACCGGGGAAGATCTCTTGCTGCACCATCGCGCCGATGGGCGTCGCGGTGATGACCTTACGCGCAAAACGGAAACCGGCGATGGTGCGCGCCAAATCGTCGGGATGACCAAAGATTTGCGTATCGATAATCGGCAAGCTGCTGGCGCTGCTATCGCGCAGCGTGACCTCGCCGGTCGCTTTGGGGCGCAGCAGCAGCGAATTGACGGTAACGCCATGGCCGGGATCGGCGCCCATCACGTCGCGGTCGAGATACACCGTGGGCACGCAAAACATCTGAATCGTTGGCGTGGCCCTGAAATCGAGCGGATCAAAGAAGGCGCAGGTTTCCACGCCGGTGGTGGTGACCGGACCGGTTTTGAACAACATATATTGCAAGCCGGCTTTGACCATCGGCCAGCCACGATCCTGGCCGTAATAGCCAAAGGCACCGTTGGTGCTGGCCACCACTGGCACTTCATAGTGATCCTGCAAATTCTTGCCGACACCCGGCAAATGTCGACGCAGCGTGATGCCATGCTGTTTTAGCTGGGCTTTTGGACCGATGCCGGAGAGCATCAGCAGCTTCGGCGTTTGATAGGCACCGGCAGCCAGAATCACCTCTTTACGCGCGCTGGCACGTTGCGGATGGCCATCCTGTGTGTAGCGTACGCCGCTGGCATTTGCGCCCTCGAAAAGAATCTCCTCTACCTGCGCGCCGGTGACAATGGTCAAGCGCGCGTCATGGCGCAGCGGCGTAATAAAGGCATCCACCACGCTGCAGCGCTGGCGCGTCTGACCGTTAATGGTGTGCTGCATAAAGCCTACGCCAAACGGATTGCCGGTATTGAAATCCGGCGTGTAAGAAATCCCCAATCCCTGCAGAGTTTTCACATAGGCGCGGCTCAGTGGGCTGAAGTGGCCGAGATGCGACACTTTCATTGGCCCGCCGACGCCGTGATGGGGCGCACCGAGATGATCATTATCTTCGATGGCGGTAAAGTGCGGCAGCAGCGCATCCCACGACCAGTCGATGCCCTGATTGCCAAGTGCGCTGTTCCAGTCGGCGTAATCCTGGCGATGGCCGCGCATATACACCATCGCATTGACCGTCGAACCGCCGCCTAACACTTTCGCCTGCGGCACAATCACGCCGCGTCCGTTGAGCTGTGGCTGCGACTCGGTCTGGTGCATGGTGAGGAATTTGTCGCTGGCGAGAAACTTCATGTAACCTGCGGGCATCTTTAGCACCGGGTGATACTCATCGCGCCCGGCTTCCAGCAGCAGCACGCGCGCATTGCCTTCCGTGACTAACCTGGCGGCGACAATACAACCGGCGCTGCCGCCGCCCACCACAATGTAATCAAACTCTTTCATGGTTATCTCTTTACTCTGAAGCGACAGAATCTAAACGGCGCAGGCGCTGCGCCTCGGGATTATGCTGCTCGCCGGGATCAAGCGGGCTGAGCAGGAAGCACCAGGAAACCAGGGCGCTGATCAAGTACAAAGCGGCGTAACCCCACACCACGCCCGAGGTGCCAAACAGTGCGTTAAAGGCGCCATAGAGCGCGGGGCCAAAGAAAGTGGAAAGCCCGGCAGCAAAGCAGTAAATCGCCATCGCGTTACCTTTATCTTTTGGCTGGCACAGGGAAGAGAACAGCGCAGCAGCGGGAACATAGCCGCACAAAGTGATGCCATATAAACACGCGCAGATGACGCTGAGGACAAAGCTGCCGTGGCTCCATTGCGGCACAAAATACATCAGCAACATTGAGATGCCAGAGCCGAGTCCACCAAATACTGTCAGCACTTTGCGCCAGCCGATGCGATCGCTGAGCTTGCCGACAATGGGATTAAAACTCATGCCGACTAAACCCATGATGGTGATCAGGCTGAGGTATTCGGTTTGCGTAAATCCGATCTGCTCGGTGAAAAAGCCTGGCAGGAAAATAAAGAAGCCGAAGTAAGGCGTGGTGTTGATGATGCGCACTACGGCAGCGGCGGCGATGCGCGGTTCACGCCACAAAATATCGATGCCGCCCATTAGCGTACGCGCAACGCTCTGCTGACGGTGTTGCTCATCGAGCAACGACTGATAGCCGCTGCGTTCTTTAAGCGCGATCACCATGACCAGCAACCCCAACGCGACCAGCCCAAGCGACAGCCAGAACGTGGCATATTCACCAATCAACTGTATTGAGAAGATCGCCACCAGCGATCCCAGCGTGGGCAAGCCGCCGGTAAACGCCAGCCAGAACCAACCGGTTGCTGAACCGCGCATATCGGCGGGTGCGGCGGCCTGAATCCACACCAGAAATGCATAGGCAAACATGGGGTAGGCAACGCCGCGCAAACCGTAGGTTAACGCCAGCAAGGCCACGCTATGGGAAGGCAAGGCGATGGCGAGGAACAGTACTTCAAACACAATCCAGATCACACCGCCTGCCAGCATCACTTTGCGCGGGCCAATGAGTGTGGAGAGCGAACCGGCCAGCCACGAACCGAGCGTAACGGTGACGCCGTAGAAGGCGATCACCGCCGCCGCGATATTGAGTGAGAAACCATTTTCATGCAGGTAAGGCGCGAGATAGTTCGACTCCACGCCATCGCCAATCATAAACAGCAATACAGCGACGTAGCCCCAGGCCAGCGCGGGTGGAATACCGAGGCGGATCAGCCACGGATGGTTTGCAGGTGATGTTGTCATGTTCAATGTCTCTTAAAAGGTGAGGTAATTTTTTGTTATTGGAATGAGCACGAACTTTAAGGCAACGGTAGTGAAGAGGATGGCGAGACCATCACAAAAGAAAGTAAACTCTGTTTAGTAAACGGGGCGAATTAGGTGTGATGGAGACAAAATGAAGCCGGTTGGTTTGAACAATTTGCAGGTGCGAAAACATAATAAGGCGCTGTTTATGTCGCTGATGTGGCGGCATAAACAACTCAGTAAATCTCAATTGGCACACCTCAGCGGCTTAACCATTCCAGCCACCAGCAAAATTTTGCAGGCGCTGCTGGATGAAGAAAAACTGCAACACTCTGAGGCGCTAATGAGCGCTCGCGGTAACAGCAATGGCAGTTTTGCACTGCCATCCAACGGTGCCTGGACGCTGTGTTTATGCGTCAAGCCGAGCAGCATTGAACGGCAACTGGCCGATGCGCAGCTGGTAGCGCAGG
>Ga0308162_1002987_pt1 | contig 10036 bp, 14 predicted proteins | sample PhySR2_FD_201370 | JGI IMG/M metagenome (GOLD analysis project Ga0308162, IMG submission 201370) | Phyllosphere microbial communities from UC Gill Tract Community Farm, Albany, California, United States - DLSLS.R2 | ecosystem: Host-associated > Plants > Phyllosphere > Unclassified | place: USA... | reverse complement strand
GCAGGCCGTTGCCGAAGAACGTCAGGATTTCACCGGCAATCGGCTCATTTGGTCCCGCTTTACGCGGGATAAGCGCCACCGGAAAGGCCGCGTCCCCGTAGCCGTCAAGGCTATAGGGGTACACCTTTATCCCTTCCTCATCAGCCCAGGACTTCAGTTGCGGGTCGAACTTCGCGCTGTACTGACAGCCGCGCTGCATAAAAACCACCACCGCATAGTCATTAAGGTTCACCTCCCGTCCGTCGGTGAGGGTCATCATCCTGGGTGGCTTTACGGGCGCCGCCCGCACCAGGCTGGCCCCGGGTAATCCGAAGTCCGGCAGCTGCGCGCCCCGCTGTGCCTTTGCCTGCTCAAGCGAAGCAATGTCAGAGGCCACTGACGCCTGAGCGAATGCAGGCAGTTGCAGAAGCAGCACCGTCAGCAGCACGTTAAGCCTCATGATGACCTCCCCGGCGGCGGCGCATCCGGCGATATGCAATCAGTTCCCCGATGAGTCCCATTACAACCAGAACAAGACATGCCACCGAAACCCCGATAAGCACGTTGTTCGTGAGGCCCGCGGAATAGGCCAGCAGCTGGCGCAGACAGTTAAAAATAATGCCCGTCATAAACAGCATAATGATGAGGGGGAGTCTGTTCATATGTTTTCTCCTTTTCCCCGGCGCCGGAAGTACCACACGGCCAGGCCCGATATGACGGAAAGCACCACGCCAGCCTTATAGAGGAACATCAGCGTGCCATTAGTCTGCGCAGCCCACGCATCGCGGCTCATCGTTGCCTTTACGCACATCACGGGCGGTGGCGGAACAGGCGCGCCGTTACGAGGCTCTGCAAGGGGAGCGGGAGGGATAGCCTTCACGGGCGTGGCCTGCGATACGCAGTCCCACACCTGTCCCGCCGGGGCGTCGCGCACCAGCCTGTCGGCCTCGTTCAGCAGCCACTGTCCGCCGCCTCCCGGACTGTGTGCGTTTAGCAGGAACAGCAGAAAGAACAGCAGCGCCGGATGGATAACCAGCGTCTGCAGCAGAAAGTTGCCTGCCCGGTTCGCGGTGAGCAGCCGCCCGTGCCAGACAGGTAAGAGAGTCAGCATTATCAGGTCCTCAGAAGTTAGGCTTAAAGCCGGTGGCCACGTTAAGAAAGCGCTTCGCCAGGTCGTCCTGCGTCATAAAGCCGTAGGCGAGCGGGCGGAAACTTTTTGACTTCGGGTCAACCAGGAACAGCGCCGGATAGTGGCTGATCCCCATGCGCGCGCTCTGACCGGCGTCCGGCCGGCTGTCGGGCACCTGCGGGGACACCGTGCCGTCCACGCTGACCGGTATCAGGGAGATGTGACGCAGGCGGGCGAAGTCCGCCACCACGCCGGCCATCTGTGCATCAATCGGGTCACCGCCGCGGTAGAAGTAGAACATCCCGTACTGACCGGCAAGCTGGCTGATGGCCTGCGTCTGCTCCTGCTGGTCCCGCGCCTGCTGCAGCGGCGCGGTGCTGTTGTAGTGCGGATGATCAAGGTTGTAGTCGAGATCCGGATGGTCGAGCTGCGCCACGGCAAAGGACTGGCTGAACATCGAGGCCCGGTCGGTCCAGAACTTCTGCCACCGCAGGAACGTGGCGGTATGCTCCGCAGACGGATGGAGGATGGCGTTGTTCAGCGCCTCCTTTGTGTACGCTTTAAGTACGTCCGCCTGCTCTGACGGTGACAGCCTGCTGAAGTCCGGTACCTGCGGCGCGGGCTGCGCTTTTGGTGCCGGCGGGTCCGGCTTTTTCTTCGGCTCGTTGTACCAGTGCCAGCCGGTAAACGGGTCGGCCGGTGTCACCACCGCGTCTGCAGCCGGCGCATCGTCCGCCACCGCCTGTCCGGCGAACATAACCATCACAAGGCTAATCAGCAGTCGCTTCATTTTTTGCCTCCTGTCTGCGCGTTAACCTGTGCAGCTATGCGGTCTTTTGCCTGTTTGATCATCGTCGCTGAGTCAGGAATTTTCTGGTTAGCCATCAGGTCGCTGTAGAAGTCCTGGAAGTTAATCAGATCAAAGTTAATGGCCTGCAGTTCAGGGACGGTGATGCCACGACAGTTCGGTGAGTCTCCGCTGCCAAAGCTGACGTGCAGCTGATCGCGTCGGCCCTGCTCCTGAATGATGCGGGCAAGTTTGCCGCCAAACATGCAGTAGGCCTGCTTCTTCTGCACGCACACCCCGAGCATGGCCCTGTTGCAGGCTTCGCCGACCAGAACAGTGACTTTTTTTGCCTTCGCTTTACCGATGGCCATTTCATCACTGTTGCAGTTAGCCAGTCCCGAACTGTTACCCCAGCCGGTATCAACGCAGCAGTTTGAAAAGCCCGCCATTGCCTTACGGCAATAGAGCGCCTGCCCCGTAAACGCTTTTATGTTGATCTGATCGCCGTTCTTCACGTCATCACCGGCAGAAGCAAGACCGGCAAGCTTGGCCACGGCAGTATCAAAGCCGTTGTCGCCGACACCATCCGTACCGTCACAATCGCCGCTCTGACAGAGGTACTGACCGCCGCACAGCAGGCCCTGAGAGCTGTAAGTGGTCTGGCACTGGTAGGTATCCTGTTCATGCGTGCACGTGCCGCCTTCAGCTTCAGTACAACCTCGCCCAGCTAAAGTGCAGTTTCTGTCAGACATCAGCTGAGCGCAGTTACCGGTGGAGTTCACCGGCACGATGTAGCTGTCCTGGTACTGCCAGCAGCCCTGCGTCTGGGTAAAGGTCTGTCCGTCGGAGGTAACAGAGCGGGAGCCGCCCGGGTCGGTGCAGACGCTGCCGGTACTGGCGGTGGCCTGGGGTTTGTCAAAGCTGCAGCTTTCGGACCAGGTCGTGTCGGCCTTTTTGTCCGACACGGTTACGTTAAACGTCACGTCGAGATGAAACAGAGTCGTACCGTCATTAATGTATTTAATGAGCGTATTGATGGTGGCATCGAGACGTGATCCATCAGGGGTAATCACCGCAGAGTAAACCTGACCCGCGTTAACCTGCAGCCCCGCAATACCCAGGCTGTTGGCTCCCTTCCCGTATTTCAGCGAGACGTTATTGTTCAGAATCGAGGTAACGTAATTGGCCCCCGAGTTGTAGGACGGAGCCGGCGTATAAACCAGCTGCGTGGTGCCGCTGACGAGCGTGGCTGGTTCCGGAAACGTGAAATCCACCAGTACCTGTTTGCCCGAGCGGCGTGCATTTTTGAGCAGCATGTTCATCGTCCGGGTTTCCGTGTGGCTTGAGCCCGTGACGATAACGCTGCCGGTGCGGGCACAGGTCTGGACCTGCGCCACGTCCCTGTCGCAGGTGAAGTTTTCAAATACCGACCTCGAGACAACCTTTGTTGTGCACTGGCTGTTGGTACCGTCCACGATGGAGCCGCTGTTCGCCTCCGCGTTTTTTCCGTTCCGGATAAAGTCGGCGTTGGGGTCAATGGTCACGGCCGGATTCTTAACGGAAGAATCGGTGACGGCCTGCCCCGCTTCGTTATTTCCGATCTGAGTCTGCCCCTTATCCTTAATCCCGCCGTCCCCGCCCTGCACGCCGCCGTAATACCCCCCCTGCGGAGGACTGGATGTGTAGCCCGGAATCACTGACGCCGGGTTGGTCCCCTTCGCCGCAGCGGTGCCCTGGCCCTTATTTGAGCCGGCATACCCCGCACCCGCATTGTAAGCGTCACTCGTCGCATCAGCGTATGCGCCGGACGCCATCAGACATAAAGAAAGCAGCAGGGCACGCTTCATTTCGTACCCTCCGCATCCTGCAGCAGCTGCGCGGCCGTACTGCCACAGTCACCGCGCTGCCTGACCTCTTCGAGCGCCTGCTTAACCGGCAGGCTGCCGTAGATCACGTCAGACTGACTGCCACAGGTGACGACCAGCGCCGGCACGGCCCTGATGTTGTACTTCTCGTACAGGGTCGGGTCGATCTGCACCCCGGCCTGCTTATCTTTTTTAGACAGTTCAAACATCGTCTCCGCGGTCTGACGGAAGTCGTTGTTCAGCAGGCCGCGCAGCGTGGCTGGTATGCCGAAGCGGCGTGCGTCCGCAAGCATCGGCAGCAGCCCCTCCTCCGGGATACCCAGGCTTACGAAATACACAGCCCGCGGCGCGGCGCGGGCGGCGCTGTTCTGATCCGCCTGCGAGGCGGCAATTTCGTTCTGCAGCTGCGAGACCCGTTCCTGCTGCGTATCCGGCAGCGTGATATTCATGCCCTTCAGCTGGCTTTTGAACAGCTCCAGGTCGCGCTGCTGCTGCTTCATGTACGCCATGTCATTACCTGACACGACCGGCTGCTCTGCGGCATTCGCCATTTCTGTGCACAGCAGCGCGGCGACCGTAAGCAGCGCCGTAATCAGAGGTTGTTTCATGGTGAGTCCTTACAGATAAACGCAGTTACGCTTTCGCCACATGAGGTAGCCGAAGTTCTTTTTCGTCGCCGGTGAGTTGTGTACTGAGCCCCAGAGCTGGGTCGTGGTGCCGAACGGATGGCAGTCGCTGGGTTCGGGGTACATATTCACCATCTGATAACGCCAGCGTGATTTGGGGATGATCGGGGACGGATACTGGTAGCACACAGCAACATCCGCCCCGATAGTCTCCATCACCAGTCCCTCCCGGTGCAGCTTGAAGGCCATACGCTCGCTGACCAGCAGAGAGGCCTCAAGCGGTGAAAACTCATTACTGGTGAAGCCCGTAAATGGATACATCGAACCCTGTGCACCGGCGCACCAGAACAGCGGGTCCAGCGGCACGCCCGCCGTGGACGCGATGGAGTCTGCAGCACAGGCACCCTGCGCCAGCAGGTTGTTGAACAGTGCCACTTCGGGGTTCAGGATCATGGCCAGCGTGCTGTCGTTCCACAGCGGGTCAACCTCGGAAAGATAGGCGATGTCCATGTCGCCGGTCTGCATGCAGCCCGTACTGGTGATGATGTTGAGCCAGTAAATCAGCGGGTATTTGTACCAGTGAACGTGATAGAAACTGCCGGGAGTGGGCGAGTCGCTCTGCCCGCCGCGTCCGGCACCGGTGCGGCCGAGGTTAATTTTAAAGCCGCCCATGTTCACCATAACGCCGGATTCGCGCGTCACGTCGGTCAGCGCCAGCGGCTCCCAGAAGCCAATGGCCAGACCCAGCCGGTAGAAAATACCGTAGGGACACATCTGAATCGGCGAGGCGGGATTCGGGGTGTCCGGATGTGCGCCTGATGCGAGCTGGATGCTGCCCAGCGACATCGGGAACAGACACTTCCAGCAGACGTCGCTGATGGGGTTTACCCAGCGCCCGTCGCCGGCGTTGCTGGTCGCTGCCATGACAGGCTTCGCCATGATCCCTGCCGTAAGCAGGCACATTATGAGGAGTAAACGTTTCATGAGCCTCTGACCTCTGTTTTACTGCGGAGCCAGACGCATACCGGACCGTCATCCGTGTCATGAATGCTGCCGGTAAACCATCCTTCGCCCCCGGGCCCGGATGGCTGCCACTGGCTGCAGTTGCCGGTCCTCCGGAAGGCCTGCATCATCCAGTCCGGCGCGTCGTTTTCCATCCAGGTGAACGCGGCCGCCAGGTTGTGTGCGGTAAGCCAGGCCTCAAACTCGCAGGGCTGCGGATATTCATTGCCGTCAGCGGGCACAAAAAATTCAGGATGCGTCCAGCCGCCCCAGCGATCGCGCACGACCGGCTGAGCCGATATTTCAGAAGGGTGTGTCATAGGGTGAGATTCCGTAAAGACGGCAGCGGAACTGCCGGAGTCAGACGTTAAACGGGCCTGCCTGCGGGGGGCAGGCTGAGGCGTACCGCAGCAGCGCGAGGAACGAACAGCCTGTGCACTGCGGGCAGAAAAGGCATTCAGGTGGCCGCAGCCACCCGGGGAGGATTTACTTCACCGCGCGGCACAGCCTACCGGCGATGTCGTCGAGCTCACGGTCATAGCTGGCACGCTCAGCCGCACTGAGAAAGCCCTGCTGCTTTACGTAGCCGTCAGCATCTTTTCTGACCCGGTCTGCCTGCTGCCACAGCTGTTCAGACTGCGCTTCCGTCAGGTGACGCGCCTTGCGGGCATTACCGATATCGGCCTGCAGCACGTTAATGCGTACCGATATGTGCGCCTGAAGCGGGTCTTTAATACTTCCGCCGGTTTCCCCCTTCACGTCACGCTGAGCCTTTACGTCGCATGACGGCCAGTCCTGCGTAAATGACGAAGCGGCTGTGGCATGGCCGGCAGCCAGCAGCAAAAATCCTAACGTCAGCGTTCTCATTGCCTGTGTCCCTTAAAGTGATTATTCACGCGCAGAATTATAGACCAGCCGCTGTCAGCTACAGATCCGTACCATTAGCGCCGGGAGAGTCAGGCAGTAGGATGCGAAAGCCCCAGCCGCTGTCGTCATCGTAGTGGCCATCGTCTGTCATACCCTCATCCAGCTGGTCTGCAATACAGCACAGCCAGGTAGAAAAAATTTCCACCGGCATGTGCCGGGTAACCTGCAGAATGACGTCCACGCGCGCCTGACTGTCAGACATCAGGGTGCGACCGAATGCCCGTTGCCACACGCTGGCCTTAATACTGTCCCCGCAGCCGTCTGAAAAAAAAGACGGACCGTTTTCAGTGACCCGTGAAACGGTCTGCCATAAAAAACCGGCTGCAGGGGGCGTGCCGCATCCTCTGTACAGCCGCAGGTGACGTTAGCGATGCCGTTTCGCGATATCTCACCTGCTGCATAGCGCAGCGCCGCAGGCACAGCGGAGCTTACCGCAACCTGCGGGCCGACCCACATCAGACTTACCTGCGTCAGCGGCCATGCGTGGCGGAACCATCTGTCGCTCACGTCCATTCTGATCAGCATGGCGGCATACTCCCGCTCTGCGCTTTCCCGTTCCAGCAGGCGGGCCAGCTCGTATCTTTCGACCTCCTCTTCGCGCAGGCGAAGCGCCGCCTGATGTTTGCGGAGACGGAGATAAGTCAGCCGGACCATGACTGAGGCCACAACCAGCAGGACAAAAATAAACATACCGCAGTGTGTCATATCTCTTTCCTCAGTTCGTTGCGGCTGTTACCCGCAGTTTGACCGTCACGCCTGATAACGTACCAGCCGGCTGCCTCCGCCCCCCGCAGACAGCAATCGGTCCAGCCGCCGGTGTAGTCATCCTGTTCGGCATCGCGCAGCATCGCCTCTGCAGCGTCGTCGCTCTGGCGCGGGTTCAGATAGCGGGAACGCGCTTTTACGATGGCTATACCCACACGCGCCCGGACAGCATAGGGCAAAGGAACCTTTGACCGCGGCTCAGCACCAAGCGCAAAGCCTTCCGCCTCCAGCGCGCCGCAAAATGCTGCCAGCATGCACTGCCAGTAATGGCTGTTCGCCTCAGCAGCTGCCAGGTTCGCCATCTCGCGACTCCCAAACGGTGCCGGAGAGTCTGAGCCATAAACAACGCGCATCGTGTCCGGCCTCGCCGGAATCATTCGCCTTCCGGCCCGGACGATGACAATGGCCATCGCTATCAGAACGATGAAGCCCCCCACGGCCGGCAGCTGCCCGGTAAACGCGCGGATGCTTTCCGGCGCCAGTGAGTATTCGGCGCGGCAGGCAGGCGGGGCCCGGACCGTCCATTCTGTCTGCATCACCGGCTCAGCGTGAGACTGAAGAGACGACGCCACGACCGGTTCAGCAGAGAACGCCCCGTTACTCACCTGATGCTGCACAGAATCAGCCTGCATGCGCGCCCTCCCCTTCAGGTGCCGGCTGCATGCCGTGGCGGCGCATGATCTCACCCACGTCCTTATCCGTCAGGGAAGCCAGCACGATTTCCGACCGGACCTCTCCACTGCACGCCATCAGCGTCTGCAGCGCGGCGCGCAGGATCACCGACTCTGAATAAAGCGGAAACTCGGCGGTCATGCGGCGAAGCCCGGCTTTATCGTCATCGTCCAGGCGCACCTGCGCGTTATGACGCTTTACTTTATGAGGCGCGGTATGCCCCTGTGTGCTGTGACTCATTTCAGTGCCACCTCCTCTACCCGGAGCATCCTGTCCGCGCGCGAGATGCGCACCGGCGTGTGCTCAAAGCCGAATTTTGTTGTTAACGTACCGTACTGGTCGAAGTACACCGGCTCGTCCAGCGCGATGCTGCTGTCGTGCACGTTGCCCTTCACCAGGATGACTTTAAAGTTCTGCTGCCCCGCGAGCTGCGGCTTCAGCCACGCCATCTGCTGCGGATTGTCACCGTCCACGAAGTACAGCGTCTCGCTGAAGGCGACTTTATCCAGCGGATTAACCCTGTCGCCCGCACGCGCGATGACGTTGCCGCGCATGTCACGAATAGTTTCCCGCACCGTAAAGGTCGGGTCATACAGGAACGCGCGGTCCGTTTTCGCCGGCGTCAGCCCGGCCACCGGGGCCGGACGAACGGCATGGGCCTTCACCCGGGCTTCAGCCTCACGCTGCAGGCGGTCCATCTCGCCGCTGTCCTCCATGCCCTGCAGGCGCTGACCGATAAAGGTCAGCAGGTCCGGCTCGGCGATCGGGAACAGGTGGCCGATGGTGCCGAGCTCTTTTGACTGCACGAGCTGACCAACCACTGCAGTAAGCAGAAAAACCGCTGTAGCGAGTTGCCTCATGGCGCCCCCTGCATCTGCCGGGCAATATCGGCCTGAATGACCGGGGTAATATCGGTGACGCCGGCAACCACCGCGCCCTTCACCAGAATGACGCCGCCGTGCGCGGCCTGCCAGTCAGACAGGCTGGCGTCCAGCGCGGCGCCAAAGCGCTTCGTCAGCGTTTCCAGCGCCCCCTTTTCCACCGGCTGCTGCGCCGTCTGCTGCCGGAATGTGTCGATGGTGCCTTTCAAGTCAAAAACCACGTAATCGGGCTGTACGGCCCTTGCAACCAGCGCACTGACGCTAGCGCTGAGCGCGATGACCAGCACGGCGAACGCCGCCAGCCGGACGCTGCGGCTGCGCATCAGTCGCGCAGCCGTAGTCACGTGAGGGCCGTCACTTATGCTATCCGCGGTTTCTGTGGCCACCTGCTGAGGCAGCTGTCTTTCTTCCTGCATCGTTAATTCCTCTTTTAGGCAGTGGTCAGTCCGGCCCAGCGCTCCAGCTCCTGCATCTCGGCCTGGTACATGTGCGGCTCGCAGGCCAGCAGGTAGGCAGCCTCTTCGCTGGTCGCCCCGGCCTTCTGCGCCTCCGTCATGTACTGATAGTCTTCCCCGCGAGTGCTGAACATGGCGCGCGTGACCGGGTCAACAAAGACGCGGTGGAACGAGCTGTTTTCGCCCGTTGAAATCATGACCGAGCTGAAGCCGGTATCGCGTGCGGGCTGGAAGCCGCGGATGACCTGCGTTTCAACTTCGCTGAACTGATCCGGGTTGGAGTTAAGGTAGGTTTTGAATGCTTTCGCATCCTGCAGCAGGGTCACTTTGGTGCCCGAACAGTCCCATGCCGCCGCCGCAGCCGGCGGTGCCGCCTGGTCTTTGGTGCCGGTAAAGTCCTTGATGCCCTGCGTGATGGTGATGAACGCCCCGCGGTGGCGGCGAACCGTACGGTAGCCGGTTTCGATAAAGCGCGCGGCGTGCGGGTTTGAGCCGCTGAACAGGCGCCAGGCTTCATCGATAATGGCGACCTTCTTCAGGCTGCGCGGCGAGTGGTACATTTTTTCCTGAATCGCCAGAATCAGCGAGTACAGGATAGCGGAGAGCAGGTGTGGCTGGTTTTCCAGGCTCAGCAGCTCCAGTACGGCAAAGCGCGTGTCGCCGTCGAGCGTCGGCTTGTCTGAGTTGAAGTAGTCGCCGTTGGCTCCCCACGTGCACCAGCGGTCCAGCAGCAGCACCAGCTCGTTGATGCGGTTCATGATGGTCGGCTGCTGGCCGTATTCCTCTTTCACCGCCGCCGACTTCATGTACAGCACCACGTCATCGATACGCGCGGTGTTCTGCTTCGATTCGTATGCCGCCACCACCCCTTTGAGCAGGATGGTTTCGCTGACCTTATCCAGCGGTTCGTTAGGGCTGGCCAGAACGGTCAGCAGGCCCTGAATGCCC
>Ga0308162_1002984_pt1 | contig 10044 bp, 8 predicted proteins | sample PhySR2_FD_201370 | JGI IMG/M metagenome (GOLD analysis project Ga0308162, IMG submission 201370) | Phyllosphere microbial communities from UC Gill Tract Community Farm, Albany, California, United States - DLSLS.R2 | ecosystem: Host-associated > Plants > Phyllosphere > Unclassified | place: USA... | reverse complement strand
CGACGTGCTCGAACATGCCGACCGACACGATGCGATCAAACTGACGATCCAGATCGCGGTAATCCTGCAGCAAGATCTCGACGTCCAGCCCGGCGCAGCGTTCCTGCGCCAGCTTCTGCTGCTCGGCCGAAATGGTCACGCCGTGCACCGAGACGCCGTAGTTTTGCGCCGCAAACTGCGCCAATCCGCCCCAGCCGCAACCGATATCCAGCAGCGTCATGCCCGGTTTCAACTGCAGTTTTTCGCAGATCATCCTGAGCTTGGCCTGCTGCGCCTGCTCCAGCGTCTGCGCCTCTTTCCAGTAGCCGCAGGAGTATTGCATGTAAGGGTCGAGCATCGCCCGGAACAGGTCGTTGCCGATGTCGTAGTGCTCTTTGCCCACCTGCCAGGCACGCTTGCGCGATTGGCGGTTGAACAGCCGGGCATAGGCGATGCGCGCGATGTCGCTCAGGCTTTTCGGCAGCCGCTCATCGACGCCGGCCTGCAAAATGCGGGTGAACAGCATATCCAGCCGTTCGCACTCCCACCAGCCGTCCATATAACCTTCGCCGAAGCCGAGCGAGCCTTCCTGCAAAATGCGTTTGAACAGCGCCGGGTTATGCACGCGGATATCCCAGGCGCGCGGGCCGTTGATGGCGACGCCGGCTTCCGCCAACATCTCCTCCACAATGCGATACCAACGATCCTTCTTCTGGGCGAGTTCATCAACACTGAGCGAATCCATAACAATCCTTGGCCGAAATGTCATTTCAAAAAGCATAGTCGCAAATAAAAATGACAACTTTTTGACGGTAAATACAGGGGGTGTTTTTACTCTAGCCAAGGCGAGCAACAGCATGAAATGAATAAAAATTATTGAAATCATGCCATTTAGGCATACTTATTTTTCAGCTGTGCCACACTTGTCGTGACAACACTCTGTTCCAGACGCGGGATCCACCGCTCGCGGGTTGCGTCAGCGCCCTGGATTAAGTCGCGGTATCAGTAGGCATTTTTCCGGCGCTGTCGTAATATCTGTTTACATATGTCTGACAGGAGGTTTGCATGCTTACTTTTATTCCCATCGTGATCGTCGTCGCGCTGATTGTGGTGTTCGCCGGCGTCAAAATTGTGCCGCAGGGGTTCCAATGGACGGTAGAACGCTTCGGCCGCTATACCAAGACGCTGATGCCGGGCCTGAACCTGGTGGTGCCGTTCATGGACCGCATCGGCCGCAAAATCAACATGATGGAGCAGGTGCTGGACATCCCTTCCCAAGAGGTGATTTCCCGCGATAACGCCAACGTCGCCATCGACGCGGTGTGCTTTATCCAGGTGGTCGATCCGGCGCGCGCCGCCTACGAGGTCAGCAACCTCGAACAGGCGATCGTCAACCTGACCATGACCAACTTCCGCACCGTGCTCGGCTCGATGGAGCTGGACGAAATGCTGTCGCAGCGCGACAGCATCAACAGCCGCCTGCTGCACATCGTCGATGAAGCGACCAATCCGTGGGGGGTGAAAATCACCCGTATCGAGATCCGCGACGTGCGGCCGCCGGCGGAACTGATCGCCTCGATGAACGCCCAGATGAAGGCCGAACGGACCAAGCGCGCCGACATCCTGGAGGCGGAAGGGGTGCGTCAGGCGGCCATTCTGCGCGCCGAGGGGGAGAAACAGTCGCAGATCCTGAAGGCCGAGGGCGAACGCCAGTCGGCGTTCCTGCAGGCGGAAGCGCGTGAACGCGCCGCCGAGGCCGAGGCGCGCGCCACCCAGCTGGTGTCCGACGCCATCGCCAGCGGCAACATTCAGGCGGTGAACTACTTCGTGGCGCAGAAATACACCGACGCGCTGCAGAAGATCGGTTCCTCCAACAACAGCAAGGTGGTGATGATGCCGCTGGACGCCAGCAGCCTGCTCGGCTCGATCGGCGGCATTACCGAACTGCTGAAAGAAAGCAAAGGCAAATAATCATGCTCGAACTGATCGCGGCGAATCCGCTGTGGTTCTGGCTCTCCCTCGGGGGCGTGTTGCTGGCGGCGGAAATGCTCGGCGCCGGCGGCTACCTGCTGTGGAGCGGCGTGGCGGCGCTGTTGGTCGGCGCCTTGATCTGGCTGCTGCCACCGCTTTCCTGGGAATGGCAAGGCGTGATCTTCGCCGTCCTGACCGTCGTCGTCGCCTATCTGTGGTGGTACTGGCTGCGTCGCCGCCCGGCGGCCGCATCCGGCGGTTCGCCGGTGCTCAACCAGCGCAACCGTCAGTTGATCGGCACCCGCGCCACGCTGACGGAGCCGATGCACAACGGCATGGGGCGCATTAATATCGGTGACAGCAGCTGGCGCGCGCAGGCGGCGGAAGATCTGCCCGCCGGCACCGAAGTGGAAGTGGTGGCGGTGGAAGGGGTCACGCTGGTGATCCGCGCCATCAGCCGTTAATTAGAACGACAACACCCCGCCAGGTTATTGATGATGGGGCACTCCGCCCCCTCGTCGCCCGGGCATTGTTCCGCCAGCGTCAACAGGCGCTGGCGCATGTTTCCCAGCTCGCTGATGTGCTTTTCGATCTCCGCCACCTTCTGCAGCGTGCGCGCCTTCACGTCGGCGCTGTGGCGGGCCGGATCGTTGAACAACGCTACCAGCTCGCGGCACTCGTCCAGGTTGAAGCCCACCTGCCGCGCCTGACGCAGCAGCGTCAGCTCGTCGACATGCTTGGCGGAATAGTGGCGGTAACCGTTGTCGCTGCGGATCGGAGCGGTAATCAACGCTTTCTCTTCGTAAAAACGAATCGTCTTGCTGGTTAAACCGGTTTTTTTCGCGACGTCGCTAATATTCACTTTCCCTCCTTGACCTTACCCTTGCTGGAAGGTTTAAGCTCCATTCTTAGTGAAAACAGGTCCGGCGGTCAACCTTTAAACACCGCCTTTACGCAAGGAGTTCAATCATGTCACACACCACTATGCTGGCATTGCAGGGGCTGTCCTGCATGAACTGCGCGCAGCGGGTGAAAAAAGCCCTGGAAAGCCGCAGCGATGTCGAACAGGCGGAGGTTAACGTCCATTACGCCAAAGTGACCGGCGAAGCGCCGGACAGCGCGCTGATCGACAGCGTGATCGCCGCCGGTTATCAGGCAGAAGTCGCGCCGCGCGCCGACACCGAATTACAGCTGAGCGGCCTGAGCTGCATGCACTGCGTCGGCAGCACCCGCAAGGCGCTGGAAGCGGTGCCGGGGGTGTTCGCCGCCGACGTCGAGATCGACAACGCGAAAGTGTACGGCGATGCCGATCCGCAGGCGCTGATCGCCGCGGTGGAACATGCCGGTTATCACGCCAGCGTGGCGGGCGCCGTCGTCCCAAAAACTGAGCCGTTGACTGACGCAACACCTTCGTTGCCGGACGTTCAGCCAGCGGCGCAGCCTTCTCTTCCGGCAACCGACAGCGCGGACGACAGCGTACAGCTGCTGCTCAGCGGCATGACCTGCGCCAGCTGCGTCAATAAGGTGCAGCAGGCGCTGCAAAGCGTTCCCGGCGTGGAGCATGCGCGCGTCAACCTGGCGGAGCGCAGCGCGCTGGTGACCGGCGCCGCCGATGCGCAGGCGCTGGTGGCGGCGGTGGAAAAAGCCGGCTACGGCGCCGAGATGATTCAGGACGAAACCGAACGCCGCGAACGTCAGCAACAGACCGCACGCGCCAACATGAAGCGCTTTAGCTGGCAGGCGGCGCTGGGGCTGGCGTTGGGTATCCCACTGATGGCCTGGGGGCTGTTCGGCGGCAGCATGACGCTGACGCCGGAAACCCAGCGCCCCTGGCTGCTGGTCGGCGTCATTACCCTGGCGGTGATGGTGTTCGCCGGCGGGCACTTCTACCGCAACGCCTGGCGCGCATTGATGAACGGCAGCGCCACCATGGATACCCTGGTGGCGCTCGGCACCGGCGCCGCCTGGCTCTATTCGATCGCCGTCAACATTTGGCCCGATTTCTTCCCGATGGAGGCGCGTCACCTCTATTACGAGGCCAGCGCGATGATCATCGGTTTGATCAACCTCGGCCATGCGCTGGAACAGCGCGCCCGCCAGCGTTCTTCGCAGGCGCTGGAGCGGCTGCTCGATCTGACGCCGCCCACCGCGCGGCTGGTGACTGACGACGGCGAGCGCGATATTCCGCTGGCGGAGGTGCAGCTCGGCATGACGCTGCGGCTGACCACCGGCGATCGCGTGCCGGTCGACGGTGAAATCGTGCAGGGCGAAGTCTGGCTCGATGAAGCGATGCTGACCGGCGAAGCGGTGCCGCAGCAAAAAAGCCCCGGCGACACGGTGCATGCCGGGACGGTAGTCGACGACGGCAGCGTGCTGTTCCGCGCCGCCGCCATCGGCAGCCAAACCACGCTGGCGCGCATCATCAAACTGGTGCGTCAGGCGCAGAGCAGTAAACCGGCGATTGGCCAACTGGCCGACCGCGTCTCGGCGGTGTTCGTGCCGGCGGTGGTGGCGATCGCCCTGTTCAGCGCGGCGGTGTGGTACTTCTTTGGTCCGCAGCCGCAGCTGGTCTATACGCTGGTGATCGCCACCACGGTGCTGATCATCGCCTGCCCATGTGCGTTAGGATTGGCGACGCCGATGTCGATCATCTCCGGCGTGGGCCGCGCGGCGGAATTCGGCGTGCTGGTGCGCGACGCCGACGCCCTGCAGCAGGCCAGCCAGTTGGATACCCTGGTGTTCGATAAAACCGGCACCCTGACGGAAGGGAAACCGCAGGTGGTGGAGATCCTGACCTTCAATCAGGTCAGCGAACAGCAGGCGCTCGGCTGGGCCGCCGCGCTGGAACAAGGCTCCAACCACCCGCTGGCGCGCGCCATCATGGAACGCGCCGCCGGGCAAACGCTGCCGCAGGTGGCGCAGTTCCGCACCCTGCGCGGCGCCGGCGTCAGCGGGGAGATCGACGGCGTGCAGGTGCTGCTGGGCAACGCCGCGCTGCTGAAACAACATCAGGTCGCGGCCGACGAACTGGAGGCGCCGATGCGCGCCCAGGCCGAACGCGGCGTGACGCCGGTGCTGCTGGCCGTTGACGGTAAACCGGCTGCGCTGTTCGCCATTCGCGATCCGCTGCGCGAGGACAGCGTCGCGGCGCTGCAGCGCCTGCACCAGCAGGGCTATCAGCTGGTGATGCTGACCGGCGACAACCCGGTGACCGCCAACGCCATCGCCAAAGAGGCCGGTATCGATCGGGTGATTGCCGGCGTGCTGCCGGACGGCAAAGCGGCGGCGATCAAACAGCTGCAGGCGCAGGGCCAACGCGTGGCGATGGTCGGCGACGGCATCAACGACGCCCCGGCGCTGGCGCAGGCCGACGTGGGCATCGCGATGGGCGGCGGCAGCGACATCGCCATCGAGACCGCCGCCATCACCCTGATGCGTCACAGCCTGCACGGGGTGGCGGATGCGGTGGAACTGTCGAAGGCCACGCTGCGCAACATGAAGCAGAACCTGTTCGGCGCCTTTATCTACAATACGCTGGGCATTCCGATCGCCGCCGGCGTGCTCTATCCGCTGACCGGCACGCTGCTCAGCCCGGTGGTGGCGGGCGCGGCGATGGCGCTGTCGTCCATTACCGTGGTCAGCAACGCCAACCGGCTGCTGCGTTTTAAACCCAGGAAGTAAGCTCCGGGGCGTCGTCAAGGCGCCCCGCTGTTTTCCGGGCTTCCCTGCGCGGCGGATAGCGTTTAGCATGAATGACGATTTTCCCTCGCCTTGCACGCGAAAACGCGCACCCGTTATTCAGGAGCCACGCCGTATGGGTCAACTGTTACGCCGCCTCGCCGCCTTTCTCGGCCTGATCTCGCCCAAAAGTTACGCTTATCCGGCGCTGGACATCACTCTGCCGGGCGAGCGTCGGCTCCATCTGGTGGGCAGCATCCATATGGGCACCGTCGATATGTCGCCGCTGCCGCCCCGGCTGGCCGCCCGGCTGCAACAGGCCGACGCGCTGATCGTCGAAGCCGATATCACCGACGCCGCCTCCCCTTTCGACCACGCAGAGCAACAGCCCGAGCTGGAACAGCGCCTGTCCGCCGAAGAATATCAACAGCTGCTGGCGCTGTGCCACGAACTGGGCGCCGATCCGCACGCCTTCGCCACCCTGCCCGGCTGGCAGGTGGCGCTGATGATGCAGGCGCGGCAGGCTCAGCGTCTGGGGCTGCGCGCAGAGTACGGCGTAGATTATCAGCTGCTGCAGGCCGCCAGAGCGCAGGACAAACCGGTGATCGAACTCGAGGGGGCGCAGCAGCAGTTGGCGCTGCTGGAACAGCTGCCGGAAGGCGGCATCGCGCTGCTGCGCGATACGCTGGAGCATTGGCATACCAACGCGCGGCTGCTGCAAACCATGGTGAGCTGGTGGCTGGACGCCAAACCGCGCGGCACGCTGGACACGCTGCCGGCCACCTTCAGCGCCGGGCTTTACGACGTGCTGATGCATCAACGCAATCGCGACTGGCGGCGTCAGCTGGAGGCGCTGCCGGCCGGAGACTATGTGGTGGCGGTTGGCGCATTGCACCTGTATGGCGAGGATAACCTGCCGGCGATGCTGCAGCCGCAGGGGTAAAAAAGTGGCCAATATCGCTATTGGCCAGTCAAAGAGGAATTTCTTGTATTCTAGTTATACGCATAGCAACCGTGTTAACGGTTACAGTAAACAGGGTAGCAACCCGGTGAATATCTTGGCAACCCGCTTTATGTAACAGCCGCTCAGGTTGCCGGGCTGGTTGGATTTTTGTATTTTTAAGGCTGGTTATCACTCTTTCCCCGCCGGGGACATTTTGGACAACACATCATGACGCCCGCAGTCGTTCTGCTTGAGAAACAAAAGGTCGCCTTCACCCTCCATCCTTATCACCACGACAGCGACGAAACCAACTTCGGCGATGAGGCGGTGAGAAAGCTGGGGCTGGATGCCGATCGGGTTTACAAAACCTTGCTGGTGGCGCTGAACGGCGACGCCAAACACCTGGCGGTGGCGGTCACGCCGGTCGCAACCCAGTTGGATCTGAAAAAGGTTGCCCGCGCCCTCGGCGCCAAAAAGGCCGAGATGGCCGATCCGCAGCTGGCGCAGCGCGTCACCGGGTATCTGGTGGGCGGCATCAGCCCGCTGGGGCAGAAAAAACGGCTGCCGACGGTGATCGACAGCCCGGCGCAAGCGTTCGCCACCATCTACGTTTCCGGCGGCAAACGCGGGCTGGACATCGAGCTGGCCGCCGCCGATCTGTGCCGCCTGCTGGCCGGCAGCTTCGCCGACATCGCCAAACGCGACTGACGCCGCGTACTCAGCGGCACACCACCGTGGCGTCACAGGCTGCCAGCGTCTCCACCAGGCGGTCCTCCAGCGCCTTCACCTCCGCGCCGGGCACCAGATAGTTGTTGCTGATAATGGCGAACGCCAGCGGCCGTCCGGTCGCCGAATCGACATAGCCGCTGAGCGATGAGACCCCGGTCATGGAGCCGCTCTTGGCGTGGGCGCGCCCCGCCGCCGCGCTTTTTACCATACGGTGCTGCAGCGTGCCGCCCACCAGCAACCCCGGCTGGCCCGCGACGGGCAAAGCGCGATACCAGTCGGCGAACCACGGCTGTTTCCTGGCCGCCAGCAGCAGCAGTGTCAGCTGCTGCGCCGTGATCTGGTTCATGCGCGACAGCCCGGAACCGTCCACCTGACGGTACGCGCCGGCCTCGATGCCCTGGCTTTGCACAAACTGGCCGATCGCCTGCAGGCCGGCGGCCCAATCCCCCTTACCCTGCGTCTTGCGGCCCATCGCTTTGGTCAGTACCTCACCGTAACCGTTATTGGACACTTTCAGGAAGGTGACGATCAGGCGGGAGAGCGGCGGCGAGTTTTTTTGCGCCAGCAGCTGTGCGCCGGCCGGCGTCACCCCCTCTTCAGCATTACCGTGCAGGGTAATGCCGTGCGCGCGCAGGGCATTTTGCAGTAAGGCACCAACCACGCGGGTGGGTTGATCGACAGTGATCAATCGCGAACGAGCCTCCGCCTGCGCGGCAATGGTGCCGCTGACCACAACCCGGTTACTGCCCGGTTGGCGTTCGAACGTCAGTGCGGTGTCGCCGCCGGTGCTGGTACGGTTGACCAGCGTCACCGCGTCATTGGCGGGATAGAAGCTCACCCGCCCCGGCGCACCGGCGCGGGCGCCCGGTTGCACATCCACCCGCACCACGTTGATATCGCCGCCGGGGGTAAAGGCGTAGTTTAGCGCCGAGATCGGTGCAGCGAAGGCAAAGGGTTCATCGTCCCAGCTCCAGCCGGCGCCGAATGGCGTTTGATCGAACGCGCTGGCGTCCAGGATCAGCCGCCCATGAATCTGGCGAACGCCGCGCTGCGCCAGCGTGGCGGCGAAGGTGTCGAGATCGTCAGGATGCAACGTCGGATCGCCGCTGCCCTGCAGATAGAGATCCCCCTGCAAGGTGTTGCCGCGCTGTTCACCGGTGGTCAGCAGCCGGGTTTCAAACCGGTAATCCGCCCCCAGCACGCCGAACGCCGCCAGAGAAGTGAACATCTTCATGTTGGAAGCCGGCGCCAAACGCTGCTCCGCGTGCGCCTGATAAAGCACGGTGCCGCTCTCGGCATCGCGCACCATCACGCCGCTCGACGCCCCAACCAGCGCCTTGTCCTGTCCGAGGGCCGCCAGCGCCTGGCTAAGCGTTTGCTCATGACCTTGGCCGGATGACGAACACCCCGCCAGCGCCAGGATGGCGGGCAGCAGCCAGCCTGCGGTTTTCAACATGTTATCTTCCTGTTTGCGTTATCAAAACCAAATTGTCGCTCAGGCTATCATTGGAAGGCAGCGGTGGCGAGAATGTCCGCCCCGTTTATCATTCAGCTACGCGCAGGCAACGCCAAACGACGCTCGTTGTGCGCCACCCGCCACGCCAACAGCAGCACGCAGAGACTGCAGAGCGACAGCACGGCACCCAGGTGCAGCGACAGCCCCGCCAGCACCAGGCCACCGCCGAGCATCAGGTAATACATCAGGCCAAGGATGGCGCCGGCAGTGCCCATGCAGTCTTTATAATGGCGCAGCGCGCGCGCCAGAATATTGGGAATGGCGATGCCGTACGCCATCACCACCAGCATCATCGGCAGAACAAACCACAAGGTCCCTTCCAGCAGCAATACCAGCAGGCCGCCGGTCAGCGACAGCGCGCAGGCCAGCATCAACAGTGCGGGGAACAGCCAGCGTTTGCCGATCAAAAACTTGTTGATCGCCGCGCCGATACCCACTCCGACCGCCAATACCAAACCGGTATAACCGAACCACTGCGCCGGCAATCCCAACGCTGAGAAGTGGAATGGCGCCAGTTGGTAATAGCTGAACATGCAAATATTGAACAACGCCACCAACAGCGCACTGAGCCAAATATCCCCGTCCTTGATCATCCGCCCCAGCGTGCCGAAAAATGAACTCTTCACCACCTGTTGCGGACGCGTCTCCGGCAGTTGCCAACCGGCATAGCCCAACAACAGCGCCGCCAACAGCGCCAAACCGCCGAACACCCCCTGATAGCCCCAATAGTAAGTCAGCACTGCGCCGCTCAACACGCCAACCGCCGGACTGATCGCCATGGCGATCCCCATCACCGAGAACACCCGCGCCAACTCATAACCGTCGAAGCGATCGCGAATCGCCGTTTGCGTCCCGACCGAACCGACCGCCGCGCCAAAGGCGGCCAGCACACGCGCCGCCAGCAGCACGCTGAAGCTGTCGCTGAACAGCGCGATGATAGAAGCCAGCAGATAGAGCGTCAGCCCGGCCAAAATGGTGGGACGGCGTCCGATGACGTCGCACATCCGCCCCCATACCACCACGCCGAGCGCAAAAGCGAAAAAGTAACAAGAGAGCGTTTGCGCCGCCATCTCCGCACTGACCCGGAAACCGTGCGCAATGTGCGTCAATGCCGGGCTGTAGATGGTCTCCACCACCTGGGGAAACATCATCATCGACGTCGCCAACGTCAGCGTCAGTTTACGTTGCATAACAGATCCTGTAGCCAAGAATAGGCTGCACAAGGTAG
>Ga0308162_1002977_pt1 | contig 10067 bp, 10 predicted proteins | sample PhySR2_FD_201370 | JGI IMG/M metagenome (GOLD analysis project Ga0308162, IMG submission 201370) | Phyllosphere microbial communities from UC Gill Tract Community Farm, Albany, California, United States - DLSLS.R2 | ecosystem: Host-associated > Plants > Phyllosphere > Unclassified | place: USA... | reverse complement strand
TCGATTTAGGAGAGTGCGCCACGATGCATGAGAAACGCTTTCGCATTACGTTGCTGTTCAACGCCAATAAGGTCTATGACCGCCAGGTGGTTGAGGGCGTCGGTGAGTATTTACAGGCATCACAAACGGATTGGGACATTTTCATTGAAGAGGACTTTCGTTGCCGCATCGACAATATCCGTGAATGGCTGGGCGACGGGGTTATCGCGGATTACGACGATCCCTCGATTGAAAAACTGCTGGCGAACGTGTCGGTGCCGATAGTCGGCGTTGGCGGATCGTACCATCAGCCGCAGGACTATCCGCCGGTGCATTACATCGCCACCGACAACGCCGCGCTGGTCGAGAGCGCCTTTTTGCATTTGAAAGAAAAAGGCGTGAACCGCTTTGCTTTCTATGGCTTGCCCGCAGCCAGCGGCAAACGTTGGGCGCAAGAGCGCGAACATGCGTTTCGCCAGCTGGTGGCGCGCGAGCGTTATCAGGGCGTGGTTTATCAGGGCATGGAAACGGCACCAGAAAACTGGCAGCACGCTCAGAACCGCCTGGCTGACTGGCTACAAACCTTGCCGCAGCAAACCGGTATTATTGCCGTCACCGATGCCCGTGCGCGCCATCTGCTGCAGGCCTGTGAATACCTCAAAATTCCGGTGCCGGAAAAGCTCACGGTGATCGGGATTGATAACGAGGAACTGACGCGTTATCTGTCGCGCGTAGCGCTCTCATCCGTGGCGCAGGGTTCACGCCAGATGGGTTATCAGGCGGCAAAACTGCTGCATCGCCTGCTGGATAATCAGCCTCTGCAACTGCAACGAATTTTGGTTCCACCGGTGAAAGTTATTGCGCGCCGCTCCACCGATTTCCGCTCCTTGCACGATCCTGCGGTGATTCAGGCGATGCATTACATCCGCTTTAACGCCTGCAAAGGCATTAAAGTTGAACAAGTGCTGGATGCCATCGGCATCTCGCGATCAAACCTGGAAAAACGCTTCCGTGATGAAACCGGCGACACCATTCACGCCATGATCCACCGCGAAAAACTGGAGAAAGCGCGCGAGCTGCTGGCGTGTTCTTCGCTGAGCATCAATGAGATCTCACAAATGTGTGGTTACCCGTCGCTGCAATATTTCTATTCGGTGTTTAAAAAGAGTTACGCCAATACGCCGAAGGAGTATCGGCAGCTTCACGGTGAAAACGTGCTGTGACGCACGGCTGAGATCAAGAATTCCGCCGCGATTGTCGCTATACTCCTGCGGCATCTTCAAAGGAAGATCGTCGTCTCCGGTGAGGCGGCCGGATTTCAAATCCGGTTGGGGCCGCCAGCGGTCCTGGGCAGGTTCGACTCCTGTGATCTTCCGCCACTACACTTCCGCATCCTTACGATATTATTTTTAATTTCCTTTAAAAACAATAAAATGAGCGAATTTTTGTCCGTATAAATCCTATAGCATCAGCCAGAATCCAGAACAAATATGTATAGAAATTCGTATAGAATTTTATACACACTTTAGACTTATACATATGGCTCTCACAGACAAACAGATTCGACGCGCAAAACCTCAAGAAAGCCTTACACCCTTAGCGACGGCCTCGGGCTGGCTTTACTCATCAACCCGGATGGCAGCAAAGGCTGGCGCTTTCGCTATCGCTTCAACGACAAAGCTAAGCTGATATCGTTTCCTTGTTTCGCTTGCTGAGGCGCGAGAAAAGCGCGATGTGGCGCGCAAGCAGGTAGCTAATGGCTTGATCCTGTAGAGGAACGCAAGGCCCAAAAGCTGGCCCTTAAAATCTCCACTGAGAATTCTTTCGAAGCCATAAGCCGTGAATGGCATAGGAATAAGGCAGATCGTTGGACGGTGGCTTATCGCGAGGAGACCATTGAAACCTTCGAGCAAGATGTCTTTCCATTTATTGGCAATCACCCTATATCGGAAATTAAGCCGCTGGAATTGCTTGAAGTACTACGTCCTATTGAAAAGCGTGGTGCGTTAGAGAAAACTCGAAAGGTGTGGCAGCGCTGCGGCGAAGTTTTTTCGTTATGCGATCATCACGGGTAGAGCTTAGTACAATCTTGCACCGGATTTAGCTATCGCGCTGGCAACTCCTAAGCAAAAGAACCATCCACATTTATCAGCCGAAGAGCTACATTATTTTGTCCGAGATTTGGAAACCTATACTGGCAGCATCATTACTAAAAATGCGACAAAAATTGTCATGTTGACGGGTGTTAGAACTCAGGAAATGCGTTTTGCTAAATGGGATAAAGTTGATCTCGAAAGCGGTATATGGGAAATTCCTTCAGAGTGGATGAAAATGCGTAGGTCTGATGTTGTCCCCTATCCACTCAATTAATCGTCCTTTTCGAGCAATTGAAACCTATTACCGGTCGATACCTTTACATCTTCATTGGCAGGAACAATCGCAGTAAACAGCTCTCAAAAGAAAGCGTAACGCAAGTTATTGAGTTATTGGGATACACAGGCTGAGCTACGGGGCACGGATTCCGGCATAGCATGTCAACAATTCTTCATGAACAAGGGTTTGATAGCAAATGGAATGAAATACGATTAGCGCATGCCGATAAAACTGCTATTCGTGCGGTCTATAATCATGCGCAATATATAAAAAGGCGACGCGGAATGCTTCAATAGCACTCCGATTACCTCACTGAAATGAAAGGAAAAGATCATGGGTGAGTTTTCAAAGTTAGTTGGTGACGTTGGTGAAAATATTGTTTCAAATTTCTTAGATTTATTCGGCTGGGAGAATCATGCAACTAATAAATATGTAGCATGTAATACAAGAAAACATGATAAACAAAGTCATGGTATTGATGCTCTTTTTGCTTATCAATCGCCGTTAGAAAGCAAGATCATTGAAAACGTTATTATATCTTCAAAATATTCTTCAAATCCTTATTCAAGTGTACCATCAACATTTAAATCTTATTTTGAGGACATAGCATTAGCGATTGAATGCTATAATAAATCAACTTTAAAAAAAGAAATCAATGAGAGAATAAGCTCAAATGGTGTATATAGAAAAGTTGAAACTGGCGTTCTATTTTACATCAATAATGATGATACGCCAACGAAGCAAGATATCACCAGCCAGATAAAAAACATTCAAAACAATACCGAGTTAAAATATAGAACAATTCATGTTGTTGATAATAAAAAAGCCTCATTCCTATATGAAAGCATAACCTTCATTAAAAATAGGTTCGATGAAGATAAAGTTAATTTCTTCTACCCTCCAACTTCATTGAATTTAACGCTCGCACAGAAAAAATATTATGGCAAAGTATTCCCGGTAGAGTATATATCATCTCCAATAATTCCTTTTGTTATTGAGAGAAACAATCATGAGCAACCAATAATTTGCTTGGCATGCTCAGAGCCATATTCTGATGAGTTATTGGAAAGTTTATTGAGTTGCACCCGAGATTTAGTATCAGATATATCTAAAAATTTAATGTTCGTTTTTGAAAAATACAATAAACTCGAAAACAAAGAGTCATTAGATGCCATCCGGTTGGCAACTGGAAAAGATATAATCATAGAAATTGAGTCTTATCGTAGCGATTTTAGGAGTTAAAAAATGGAAAAAATAATTTTACCAAGCGGCGATAATATTAAAACAATCCTTTCGCAGAATAAGATTTCTAAAGCCGATGTGAAATCGTTATTGCGACAACGAGGAGTGTTTTTTTCTAATGATGAAAAAAACAATACCGTTCCGCATTTAATGAAAACATTAATATCTCCTAATGAGCTCAATAAATTATTGGAAAATCTTAAGACAAAAGAACAAAGCTCTAAAATTAGCATGCGAACATTAGAGTGGAATTCTGATGAATCATTAATTGATGCGATCGGTGATGGCGTTGATCTCTCTGAATTGATTGATGATCCCTTCACCAACTATGAAATCTCATATTTGTCTGATTTTTACGTACAAAGTAATTTAGTAGCGTTAGATTTCCAAGTTAAACGAACTGACCTATTGAGCGGCTGGAATGAAACGGAGCAATTCTTCACTGGCAGAATAGAACTTGAGAAAAAAGAGGGCCAAACGGATAAGGTTGAAGTAAATATTTCAATAAACCATACATCTAATGAGACTAAAATCATTGCAGATAAAATATTAACGAAACTTAACAAGCATTTAAAAGAAAACGGTCATATCAAGCAGGATACTGAAATTCTCAAGATCCAATTTAATCACTTTACCAATGAAAGCCGAATTGCTTTCTTGAATGACTTATCTGAAAGTCACATTCAAAATGAATTTTACTTTAAAAAAATAATTGATGTTGATTTTCATCCGGATGAAGAAGCCAGTTTCCCTGCTGAAATGAAGTGGCTTGAAAAAAACATCGAAGAGTTCAAGCTTAAGGGAACATTAAGCGATTCAATTTTCTTTAGAAATAAGGATCTTCACCCTAGCCTCAAAATAACTAAGCTTGTCGCCAATTATACAATGCAAGATATAGACTATGATGCTGAATGTAAAATATCTTATGAATTTCCTGATTATGCAACAAAGAAGAATCAATTTGCAGAGCTCGTAATTGATTTCAGGTCATTCAACGGTAAAGGCGCATCAAACACAAAAATCAACAGCATTAAATCAGCAATAATGAAAATTCTCGAGAGCAGGAAAATAACAGCTTACGAATATCATCATATTGAAGTCGAATAATTTATGGCAACGCAACCTACAGCAGGCTGCGTTGCCATTTACGTATTCTTTTAAGTTGATCCCCTGAAACAGTCAACTAAATTGGTTTCATGGTTTCGATGACGCTCAATCATTCTACTCTCTTGCGCGCGCTCGTTCCCCCGCCACGCCTGCCCGCTTTGTGTGATCTTCCGCCACTTTTTTTGTTTCATTCAGCTAACTCAACAACCCCGCCCCCACATTCACCGACAATCCCAAAATCGCCAGATTGAATACAAACGAAATAACCGACTGTAATAGAGCGATTTGCCGCATATCCGTGGTGCCCGTTGCCACATCGGCGGTTTGCGAAGCTACCGCGATGGTGAAAGAGAAGTAGAGAAAATCCCAGTATCCCGGCTGCTCGGGCTTTTCAGGAAAGATCATCGGCGTGACATCCTTGCTGCGCCGCAGATAGTGATGGTGCGCGTAATGCATGGCGAATGACGTCGGAAGCAGCGCCCAGGAAACCACCAAAGTTGCCGCGGTCAGCAGCAGATGCAGCACGCGCGGCGTTCCCGTCAGGCTCTTCAGCGTGGTGAGTTCCATCAGAATCGCCAGAATGCTGACCAGGCAGGTGAGCGTTACCATACTCAACACCAGCGTCGCGCTTTCATCCTCGATTTTAGCAATATGCGGAATATCTTTGGCCTCGGTGCCTAGCATGCGCAGCCACAGAAAAGCGAGATAGAGCCATGCCAGCACGTTCCAGCCAATCAGCAGACGCTGCAACATGCCCAGGTGCGCAGGCAGGAAGAAATAACAGGCCACGCCAGCCACAATCGAAATCAGCAAACGCAGACGCGCGCGAAGGTAATGCATCAGGGAAAGGCTCATGGTGTCAGAGGCTTAGTGAAGGGAGGTGGATAAGTTAACTGTAGACGCTGATAAAGAGGTTGTAATTGCGGAGCACCCCAACCGTTTACCAAATCTGCTGCGCTGCAGTTGATAAAATAATCGCCAATCGACTAATGAGCTTCATTGCGTCTCTCTGGCATACTGTGCACCAGATCCTAAAAGAGCGGAGGCGACATGTCAGAGGAGCAATCCACACCATCACCAGCAGGCGAATTTGTCATGTTTGCGAGCGGCGATGGGAAAGTGCGGGTTGAATGTCGCTTCGAGCAGGAATCGCTTTGGCTTTCGCAAGCATCAATCGCCACCCTTTACCAAATCACGCCGCAAGCCATTACACAGCACATTAAAGCGATCTATGACGAAGGCGAACTTGAACAAAACGCAACCTGTAAGTCTTACTTACAAGTTCAACAGGAAGGAACTCGTCAAGTCAGTCGCAATACCCTTCATTACAATCTGCCGATCATTCTCGCCATCGGTTATCGCGTCCGCTCAGCACGCGGTACTCAGTTCCGCCAATGGGCAACGCAAACCCTGCAAGAATATTTGATTAAGGGATTTGTGATGGACGATGAGCGGCTGAAAAATCCGCCGGTTGGTTCATCCGCAGTACCTGACTATTTCGATGAAATGCTGGAGCGTATTCGCGACATTCGCGCCAGTGAGCGTCGGATGTATCTACGCGTTCGCGAGATTTTTGCCTTAGCGGCTGACTATCAACCTTCCCTCAAAGAGACCACGCAGTTTTTTCAAACCATTCAGAACAAATTGCACTTTGCCTGTACCGGTTATACCGCTGCCGAGCTGATTCATATACGCGCCAACGCCAGCCAACCTCATATGGGTTTGACCAGTTTCAAAGGTGAAGAGGTGCGCAGAAGCGATGTCACCGTGGCTAAAAATTATCTGGTTCAGGACGAAGTGAGCGAGCTTAATCGCGTGGTCACGATGTGGCTGGATTTCGCAGAAGATCAGGCGCGCCGCCGCCAGCAGGTTTTTCTTCGCGATTGGCAGAGCAAACTCGATCAATTTTTGCAGTTTAACGATCGCGATGTGCTGCAAGGTGCAGGTTCAATCAGTAAGAAAATGGCCGATGAAAAAGCGCAGGCTGAATACGGTCAATTCGCCGAGCAACAGCGTCGTTTAAAAGAGGCTGAAGGTGAAAACAACATCGCCGGTCTACTGCAGTGGCAGACAAGCCCTAAGAAATCGAAATGATCGCCGCTGGGCCGCATCCCGCCCTTTCACTCCTCAACTTATACACACCCACGCTTTACTTCCCCACCTATCTCCGCCACTTTGCTCCTTCATCGCATTGTGGAGCCAGGCATGCTAATCCATCCAACCGATACTCTGACTTTTTCCGGCAATCCGCGTCAGGCTGAGCTGCGTCAGCGCCTGCTGCAGCCGGATGCGCCGAAGGTGATTGCCGCTGCGTTAGCGAAGCAGCTGGACCGTGAAACCTTCACCCATTGCCACGCTGCCGGGCAGCTCTTCTGTTTGAAGCAGGGATTGATGACGGTGAAAACGCCGTCGGGTATTTTCGCCAATCCGCCGCGACTGGTGGGCTGGATTCCGCCCTACTTTGAACATGCGATCATCGGGCCGGGCCCGGTGCTTGGCTGGACAGTATTGGTGGACGATGCGCTGGCCGCGCCCTTGCCGGATCATCCCGTCCTGCTTTCCTGCCCGTCGGTGCTGGAGCCGCTAGCGGAAAGACTGGCAATCTTGTCGCCCGATCACTGGGGCAGCGCGCGCTACCATCGCCTGTGCGAGGTGTTCCTGGATGAGTTATATGAATCGACCGAACATCCGCTGACGTTACCGCTGCCGGCGGAACCGCGCTTGCTGCAGATTGCGCGCCTGTTGATGGACGATCCTTCCGATACGCGTACCGGGCCCGAACTGGCGCGCTGGGCGGGACTCAGCCCGCGCAGCCTGAGCCGTCATTGGGCCAGCGCGGTCGGCATGAGCTTGACGCGCTATCGCCAGGTTTCACGTTTACTCAAATCACTGGAAGGATTGGCAGCGGGCAAAAGTGTGCAGCAAGTGGCGTGGCAGGTCGGATTCGACAGTGTTAGCAGCTATATCAGCGCTTTTCGCAGCGCGTTTGGCTCAACGCCCGGCAAATACTTTACGCCGCCAGCCGACTCTGCGGATGCAAAAACAGCAAACTAGCGGGCCCGTCAATGTCCGGCAAACTGTGCTGATATTTGCGACGGAACGCGCCGGGCGGCAGGTCGAACATGCGGCGGAAGGTGCGGCAGTAAGTTTGCTGCGAGTCGAAGCCATATTTGATGGCGATATCCATCAGCGGCATATTGCTGTTCAACAGCGCAATCACCGAAGCCGTTAACTTGCGCTCGCGAATATAGGTACCCAGCGCGACGCCGGTGTAACTGCGAAACAGTCGCTGCAGATGCCACTGCGAATAGCCGGCGCGGCGCGCCACGGTTTCCAGAATGAGTTTCTGTTCAATGTTGTCCTCAATCCAGAGCATCAGTTGCTGCATAAAGGCGGCGTGCATATCCATCTTTCCTCCTGATGTCGAAATGAATACCGTGATACCGATAAATCGTCGCACATCCCGTAGCGGCGCGATTTATCGCGCAATAAATTGCGCCGCTACGATCAGTGCGCTCTGAAATTTCGGTGTCAGCGATTATCTGATAAGCATTATAAGAAGACGCTCACTGGCTATGTGATGGTCAAAAGCCAATAAATAACGATAACTCGCCAATTTATGGCTGTTCCTACAGCTAGGACTCTTCGGCATCTTGTAGCCAAATGCATCATGTAATATTGTTAGTTACATGAAATGATACTTTGAGATGAAAAGGAGAATGTATGAGCAGCTTAATAATATCGAACCTGTCAATATGTCTGGCGATCGCACTGGCATCGGCCAGTATTTCCATGACAATTACCCAAACTGAGCTATTCGCGGGATTACGCGCATGGACCGCTAAAAAGAACGCATTATTGGGTCACTTGTTTCATTGCTTCTATTGCATGAGCCACTGGGTGGTATTTTTCGGCATGGTGGTTTATCACCCTGATTTATTACATAGCGGAATGGCAATTGCTGACTGGCTGATGACAGCATTTATCACCCTCACGCTAACAACCTTTATTAATGGTTTGATGTTTAAGGTTTTCCAGGCGGCCATTACTACGCACGTCATGAAGCATGAAGCACAAATCACCTTACAAAAACAGGATTAACCGATGTGATGAATAACCGGGAAAAATCGGTTATTCACTGCATTTAGGGAAGGTATTGGACGGGAGGCCAAGTTTAGCCATTTTACTCAGATAATCGTCGCTAATATCGGCAACAGTAATTTGGCTAAAGCGCTTCAACAACAGCGCTTCCGCTTCGCTAAGGGTTTGATCGAGTTGCGCATCAACGGCATGCTCAACCAGACAAGGCGAGGGCTCCGCAGCCGGACCAATGCTAAACAGTGCTGGTGCGCCGATTGCCTGATAAACATCCAGCAGGGATATTTCCGTTAACGCCACACGCAGCTCCCATCCACCACCGTGCCCTTTTTCTGACACCACATACCCTTTATCACGCAGGCCGGACATCATCCTGCGCACCACCACCGCATTAGTGCCCAACATTTTAGCCATCGTTTCTGAAGTGGCGCGTTTAACGTGCCGATCCAGATGTATCAGTGCGTGCAACGAGCGGGACAAGCGATTATCGCGCGGCATAAATCATTCCTCTAAAATTCACCACACTCTAACAAAGGAGTGAAGTGGCAACAATTTATCGCGCTATCATCGAGTCAAAAGCTTAATCATCAGCGTTTACGGATATGACACGAAAATATCAAGGAGAACACCATGAAAGGAATTTACCCCGCTCAGAGGAGCGATTTCGAGGCGATAACCACGTTATGGGAAGCCTCGGTGCGGGCGACGCATCATTTCCTGCAAGATGCGGATATCCGCGCTCTGCGCCCGTTGGTGCGCGAGCAATATTTGCCGATGGTTGAGCTGCGTGTTTATCGCGATGAACAACAGAACATCGTCGGTTTTCTCGGCGTGGCGGATAATCGGCTGGAGATGCTGTTTGTCGCGCCGCAAGTGTTTGGTCTCGGCATAGGCAAACAGCTACTGCGCTTCGCCATCGAACAAATGAATGTCACCGAACTGGATGTGAACGAGCAGAATCCGCAGGCGCTAGGTTTCTATCAGCATCAGGGATTTGTTATCACCGGCCGCTCGCCGCTGGATGGTCAGGGAAATCCTTTTCCGCTGCTTCATCTGCGCTATGCGCCGTGATTTAAATGGTCGCGCCCATTGAAAGGCGATAATGCAGGTCGACCTGCTCGATGGTGGGCTGCTGGTTGACCTTTTTCAGGATGATCTCCGTCGCCACTTTTCCCATCTCAAAGCGCGGCGTGATCACGCTAGCTAAGCGTGGCGTGGTTGCCTGACCAATTTCCAGCCCGTGAAAACCGGCAATCGCCATCGCTTGT
>Ga0308162_1002976_pt1 | contig 10072 bp, 8 predicted proteins | sample PhySR2_FD_201370 | JGI IMG/M metagenome (GOLD analysis project Ga0308162, IMG submission 201370) | Phyllosphere microbial communities from UC Gill Tract Community Farm, Albany, California, United States - DLSLS.R2 | ecosystem: Host-associated > Plants > Phyllosphere > Unclassified | place: USA... | reverse complement strand
ACTTGACATAATTTCTCATGATATCAAATAAATACGTGTTAACCACTACAAAGCTCAACGTCCTGAAAGTCATGGCAGAAAAAGACATAGACTGGACATGGATGATACTGGATCGCACCCTTGCTATATGGGGTATTCCCGGATTTAGCAATGTTGCGACGATAGTAACCAACCTGATGAACGATGGAATGGTAGATACTGTTTATAACGAGACCTCATCAAAACCAAAGTATCGCGTATCAGAGCAAGGACACCAGTTACTGGGACAAATCAGCAAGGCTATAAATCCATCCGATATCCCATGATTTGTGGCTAATTATCATGGGTATGAGACACTCAGGCTTTGCTGTACGGGCCTTCTGACCTGCCCCAGTATTAGATACAACGATCAGTTAGTAATGTCGGTTTGTTCACCTTCTGATTTTCCATTTCTCCAGCCTGCTGCAAATTCAGCTGGAGTCTGGTAATTCAGCGATGAATGAGGTCTGGACTCGTTATAGTCCAGCCGCCAGTCATTAATAATTTTCCGGACATGAAGAACATCGCTGAACCAGTGCTCATTCAGACATTCATCCCGAAAGCGGCCATTGAAACTCTCAATAAATCCATTCTGCGTTGGCTTACCCGGCTGGATAAGTCGCAGCTTTACACCATGCTCAAAAGCCCATTGATCGAGTGCGCGGCAGGTAAATTCCGGGCCCTGATCGGTACTTATCGTTGCCGGATAGCCATGAAAAAGCGCGATGCTGTCCAGAATACAAGCGACCTAAACGCCTGAAATACCGAAAGCGGCGGTGATCGTCAGACACTCCTTCGTGAAATCATCCAAGCAGGTCAGCCACTTAATCCGGCGGCCGCTGGCAAGTGCATCCATGACAAAATCTATCGACCATGTAAGGTTGTTCAAGTGCCATCTCTTTGATGCATAAAGACAGCTGCGCGTCAGCAGCCGGACGCTGAGCCGAATAACGGCAGGTTGACAGGGACAGGTCTGCCAGCCTGCAGGCACAACGTTGCGACAGACCCGTTGTCTCACACATAACTTCCACGGATTCCCGCTGCTGTTCTGTCGTCAGAACTTTCGGCCCAGAGCCACCTGAAGCGCCTCCTTATCCAGCATGGCTTCAGCAAGTGAGCTTCTCCAGTTCATTACTATCCCGCAAGTGCTGCATGGCGGTTCGGGCAACAATGATAGCGATGTCGCGGAGTCGATCCGTTATGACGTCGGGAAAATCAATATCTCCAGCGACATGAAGAATGCCTTTTTCGTGGCGCTGGAGCAGGACGTACAAGAACCTAACTCGCTGCTTAGCAAACCGATGCAGGCTGCGATTGAAGTGGTTGCGGCGAAGATAGCGCTATTTTTTTCAGTGGGGAAAGCATCGTAGTATCGGTAAGGAATTGGTGGGTTGGATGGGAGCTGAGAGGCTGGGGGAAAGTCACTGATGGTGAGTGTTTTTTTGGGTGTGCGGAGAGCTTAGTTTGAGCTTGCAAGGCTCGTCAGGACAAGAGAAAACAGGGTTAGAGTTAGGTTTAGGTGAGAGGTTTAAATGAGCAAGTAAAACGCTCCTAAAACGTTAAGCTTACGATTTATGTATTCAGATAAGTTATTGAATAAAATAGATTTACATCTCGCACCAAATTCAGGAAAAAACGCCAAAAAAAGTGAAGGCTCTACGTAAAAAAAGATGACATAAGCCTATAAAACGTTTATTTTTACGTAAAATGAATATTACTTCCAGGTAACCTCTGTATGGCGAATTTCGACACTGACTATTGCTACTCTTTCCCCGCTGTCAGAGGAATCCAGGCAGGCAGACCGTTTTATATTGCTACCTGCCCAATGCGTATAATCCCCAAAATTTTTAGTTTTGACGAAAATGAAGTACCACCTGAGTTGCGTGCACAAAGAACGTTAAACAAAGCCCGTATACCTGAAATGGTCCGCTACTTACTTGAAAATCCAAGTGATTATGTTTTTTCAGCTCTAACTGCTTCCATTGCAGTAGATGTGCAGTTCGATGAGTATTCGGGTTCCAATAACTTAGGGACTTTGCGGGTGCCCATGGAGGCACAAATTTTAATCAATGATGGGCAGCATCGCAGGAAAGCGATAGAAGACGCACTGGATGCAAGGCCTGAGTTGGGACAAGATAATATTCCCGTATTATTCTTTGTAGATGAAGGGCTTAAACGCAGTCAGCAAATGTTTGCTGATTTGAACAAATATGCCATCAGGCCAAGCCCTTCTCTTGCTACACTTTACGACCACAGAGATATCAGTTCGAACTTATCACGGTATCTGGCTATGAATATCGAGCCTTTTATCGGACTAACTGAAATGGAAAAATCCAGCATCAGTAAGTTTTCAAACAAACTCTTCACCTTAAGCAGCATCAAGCAAGCTACGCGTTCTCTGCTGGGAAAAGAACCTAAAGCCAATGATGTTGAGCAGTGTTCTGACCTTGCGGCCCTCTACTGGCAAGCGATCTTTCAGGTCATGCCAGACTGGCAATTAGCTGCAAAAAAAGAGGTATCTCCTGCTCAACTTCGCCAGGAGTATGTTCATGCACACGGCATAGGTCTTCAGGCTCTGGGTTTACTGGGTCACTGCCTGCTCTCAGAGCACCCTGACTCATGGCAAAAAATAATTTGTGAGCTTAGAGAGTTCGACTGGCGTAAAAGCAGCCCAGAGCTTACCAAACGTGCAATGCAACATGGTAAACTCAGTAAGACGACGGCATCTATCCAGCTTACCTGCAATGCTCTTAAAATCGCCTTATCGCTCCCCCTTTCAAATGAAGAACAAGAGCTCGAAGCTCAAATGGTTATCTCATGAGTAAACTAATTCAGGCCCACGATCTGGCCGATTACGAAGATTTTATCAACCAGGAAAATTTTGCCGGGCGGCCCCTGGCAGAATACGTATCTGAAGTACAACGTATCTATTGTGCCGATAAGCGTCCATGGGTGATTGGTTACAGCGGGGGTAAAGATTCCAGCGCTGTCATTACTTTGGTATATCTTGCACTACTGGGACTACCGCCCGCTATGCGGCAGAAAGATGTGTTTCTTGTTTCGTCCGACACATTGGTAGAAACACCAGTCGTAGTGGATTTGATCAAGAAGACCATGCAACGTATTGAAGCCGGTGCTAAACGCGCTGGGCTTCCAATCACTCAGCATGCTGTCATGCCAAAGACCCACGAAACCTTCTGGGTCAATCTGCTAGGTAAAGGTTATCCGGCCCCTACCCGTAGTTTCCGCTGGTGTACTGAGCGCATGAAAATCAACCCGGTAAGCGATTTTATTAAAGATAAAGTCAGCCAGTTTGATGAAGTCATCGTTGTACTTGGATCACGTAGCAGCGAAAGCGCATCCCGCGCGCAGGTCATAGCCAAACACAAAATTGATGGTACCCGCCTGGCGAGGCATACCACTCTTGCAAATGCATTTATCTACACCCCTATCGATACCTGGGACACTGAAGACGTCTGGAAATTACTCAGAGGTGCATTCCGTTATTCTCCAGATGATATTGATGAGTGGGAAAACCCATGGGGTGGTAACAACCGTCCATTGTGGACACTGTACATGGACTCCTCAGCGCAAGGGGAATGTCCACTCGTTATCGATGACAGTACGCCATCTTGCGGTAGTTCACGCTTTGGATGCTGGACATGTACCGTGGTTACAAAAGATAAAGCAATGGAAAGCCTGATCCAGAATGGTGAAGTCTGGATGTCTCCATTACTGAAGTATCGCGATCTTCTGGCGTTCACCACTGATCCAGCAAATAAAGACACTTACCGTAACTATAAGCGCCGTAGCGGCAAGGTCAGTTATCAATACGCCAAAGATGGCGAGGAAATAAGTGCTGAACGTAAGCATGTTCCAGGACCTTACTGGATGAAGTATCGTCAGCAATGGTTGAAAGATTTACTGGAAATTGAGCGAGATATGAATGCTCAGGGCCACACCATCACGCTTATCACTGAACCTGAACTACATGCTATTCGCCAGGAATGGTTAAAAGATCCGAATGAGCCCGATTGGTATGATGCCCTGCCGGGTATCTATCGGGAGGTCTACCAAAAAGATTTGGATTGGGTTGTAGACGACCAGTCAAGATTTGATGCCAGTGATGCTGACTTGCTAATGCAGATATCTCAAGGGTTTGATGTTGAACCTGAGATGGTCATGAAGTTAATCGAACTGGAAGTATCGATGGAAGGCCTGAGCCGACGTCAGGGGATCTTTGACAAGTTAGGCACCATCCTGAGACAGGACTGGGGCAGTCTTGAAGAAATTAAGCTGCAACAAGAAGCATTACAGAAACGAAACGATCGGGATATACATCAGGGCGAAGTCGCTCAGTTAGAAGCCGAACTCCAGATATTGCAGCGCAGAATTGCCGAAGTAAGTGACTCGTCTCTGCTTACCAGTGAGGAAAAAGAACATGTTAATTAAACAGCTGGTTTTGCAAAACTTTAGAGTCTTCAGAGGAGAGCACGTTATTGAATTGGCGCCAAGGAAACGCCAAAACAATTCTAATCCGCGTCCGATAGTTTTATTTGGTGGACTAAACGGGGCTGGGAAAACATCCATTCTATCGGCTATCCGAATTGCCTTATACGGCAGACTTGCGTTTGGTTCCTCAACCCAACAGCAAGAATATGTTGAAGAGCTTAGTGCATTAATTCATAACGGCTCCACTTCTGGAGAAGATCCGAGTGAAGCATCTATCGAGCTCAGCTTTACTTATAACAAAGGTGGTTATGAAGCTGAATTCACCGTTACACGTTCCTGGAAAAAAGGTAAAAAAGATCAGCTCTCGCTTCAGCAAGATGGCCAACCTCTGAATGAGCTGGATTATGATCAGTGCCAGGGATTCCTGAATGAATTAATTCCACATGGAATTGCAGATTTGTTCTTCTTCGACGGCGAAAAAATTGCAGAACTTGCTGAAGACGATTCAGGAAATATTCTACGCACAGCGGTAAGACGCTTGTTAGGTTTAGATCTCATTTCGAAACTTCGAAATGATTTGATGATATTTGTCAAGCGTCAACAATCAAGCCAGTTAGAGGTTTCAAAACAGCAAAAGCTTTCTGATCTTGAAGAACAGGCTAAAAAGTTTTCTTTCCTGGCGGAGCAGATTTTAGAAAAAGCTGATTTTACAAAAATGCGCATCGATTTGCTGACGAAAGAAATCATGCGATATGAATCCCTTCTCAATGCAGAAGGTGGTGCTTTTGCCCAGACTAAAACACAAGAAAAACAGAAAGTTGATACGCTTTTAAAAGAAAAAGAGCGCCTTGAAAAAGCCTTGCGCCATGAGTGCGATGGCTCATTGCCATATGCTTTAGCACCTAAAACTTTAGGCCGTTTGCTGGAACAAATTAATAAAGAGATGCAAATCAAGCAAGCGAGCAGTTTTGAAAAAGAATTGAATCAATTCCTCGTACAGCTAAAAAATGATATCTCATTCCGTTCAGGTACTACAGGTCTTATTGCTGCCGAAGCGATTGAAGATAATCTAAAAGATTTCCTGGCTGGTAAACCTAAAGGGGAATTATTGTTTGACATCTCGGAACGGGAAGCTGGGATGATTGAACAATCCATCGAGCAAGATAGTAAGAAATCCTGGGAACGTTTTGATCTCTATCGTACCCAATTAGCAGAAGTTGAAGAGCAACTTGAGCAAGCGGCAGCAAACATCGCTCGTGCACCCGAAGATGATCAGCTCATAGATATATTTGAAAAACTTCGAGAGCTTGACCGGCAACGCGAGAGTAAACGTCAGGAGTATCGCCTGCTTCTGGAAGAAGCAAAGCAAACTAAACAACAGCAGCTTGAATGTGCTCGCCAGATACAAAAAACTCATGATCTGGCTCGTAATCAGCATAACTCCGATAGTGCATTTAATAATGCGCAGGAAACGATCAACCTGCTTGATCGATATAGTGAACTTTTAACAAAAGCCAGGGTGAAAACGCTGTCAGTCAATTTTGGCGATGCTTATCGTAAATTAGCTCGTAAAGAGGATTTACAGCTCAATGCACATATCAATCCTGAAACGTTTGATGTGGAATTGATCGATGAAAAAGGCACAGTAATAAATCGTAAGCTTCTTTCCGCTGGTGAAAAACAAATCTATGCAATAGCAATACTTGAAGCTCTGGCGAAAACATCTGGTCGCGATTTGCCAGTGATTATAGATACGCCACTGGGCCGTTTAGATTCTCAGCATAGAGATAAATTGATTAATCATTACTTCCCGTTTGCTAGTCATCAGGTAGTGCTGCTATCAACAGATACAGAAGTAGATGAGCGATATTTTGTCGATCAATTGCGAGATGACATCTCTCATGCTTATGAAATCGTTTTTAATGCGAACACTAAGTCATCGACCTTAAAACCAGGATATTTCTGGGAACTAACAAAGGAGACAATCTGATGCTCCCTAACAGAATGCAACTCAGTCGCCAGACTGAAGAACAGTTAAAAAAGCTTAAGGTATATACTGGAATCACTCCGAATATTGCTGCACGATTGGCGTTTTTCCGTTCAGTGGAGAATGAGTACCGTTACTCACCTGAGCGAGATATTAAAAAACTCGATGGCTCGTTGGTGCTGGATAAAATTACGTGGCTGGGGGAAACTTTACAATCAACGGAACTGGTATTGATGATGCTTTATCCAAAGGTTCCACATAATGAAATGATTAAGGCATGGGCAGCACATGTAGAAGATGGAATTTCCGGATTGAGAAATTATCGAAACTTAAAAGAATTGGCTTTTAACCTATAATTTTAACATAAACACTACATATGATAACTTGTTGTTAACTGGCCAAAAAGATAAAAACCTATTAATAAATAGTATCCATCATTTTCATTTATCAAGATGGATACTATTTAAATAAATATTATAAACCACTCAAAAACAACATCTTTTTATAGGCATCACTCATTCCTTTTGTTGATGATGGATAAAGTGTTGAATCAGAAAAATCCTCGTGTTTTTTTATCTCAATGAGATAATCAGTAAATTTTACTTTTATTACAACTTTAGAAACTCCATGTTTAAGCAGAACAGCTTTTAAAAATTTAAATATACATGCGATACCTACTGTTTTCTTAAGAAAATTATCATCATCAAGATACTTCCAAAAAACATCATCCGTGGCCTCCAAAGCTAAAGAAAGAACTTCTTCAATAGCCTTATCGTTCCCATGAATATATAGATTTCTTAATGGATAGTCTGTGTCATCTATAAGTACATCTCTTCCATATATTTTACTTTCGCCTGCATAACGCTTCGAATTCATTAAGTATCTATCGTCTTTAGGGTTTTTACTTATAAGTGAAAGTATAGCCTCCACAATCGAGGCTGTAGAAATACGCCAAGAGATATCTTTATTTTTCCTTTGAATCTCATCTGCAGTCCGATATTTTATTCTATTTAGCAAAGGTTTTTTATTATTCAAAAGTCTAACAAGGTAAACAGCCAGCGTTTCTGGCGGCCAATTTATCGGCTCTTCATTATCTAGTTCGTATCCGAACAGCTGATATGCTAGACTTTTATCAACTTTGCCTTGATTGTAGTTAATTGTAGAAAACAAAAAAGCTTGATAGGGCATAGCCAAATCAATATAAATTGCACATAGCAGGTCCATTTGTGTTTCAGCATAGTCAAATGCATACAATCGGTGCTGACCGTCTATTATTGATAGAACTTCTGAGTTTTTTGGTATTTTTATAGTATAAAAATCTCCATTTTTTTCAACTAAGCATCGATCACTCTCTTCAGCATATCTACCTGTTTCCAGAAAGTTAGCACCCAAAATTATCGAGTTTGGAAAAGCAGCTGATTCACCATCTATAAACTTAGAAATCTCTTGAAGCCTTTTATTATTTATTGAGCGCTGCACACCTTGTACAACACCATCTACATTTACAGCCTTTAGGGAAAAACTAATTTTCTTTAGTATTTCTGAGGGTATAACGCATGAAAAATATTCAGCAAATGGCTGTGATACTCTTAACGCAAGAAACTCATAATATTCTTTCATTTCAAACCCTCTCCATTTAGCGATAACTGAGAATTTATGGGAGTTTTGACATCATCGCTAAGCCCATCACCTTGTAATTTATTAATAAAAACCTCCTCCCCACCAACCGCATTATTTGGGTCTATATCATTAACCCTATATTCTTTTTTTCCAAGGTTTGTAAACACCCAAAGTATTATAGATAAAAAACCTCCCCAAATAACTTCTGAAGAAGCTCCAGTCGGATTTTTCAAAGCGAAGAAAGATAAAATAAACGCTATAACCCAGAGGAAAAAAGCCCCATATTCTTTTATACGATCATCTTTTATTTTATCTTGCAAAAATTCATTACCCTCGGAATCACCTTGGCAATTTGGGTTATTCTTCTTTTGAATAAAAAATTCGGAAGCAATACCCCCCAGCAACCCTAAGTTAAACATAAATAATGAAAAATTTTGTATTAGAGTTATTTCCTGAGAGGAAATGAATGAGCAAACTATATTAATAGAAGCTTTGATTTCTTCTGAGTAAATATCACCTCCAGAAGGAGAATTTATAACTGCACTTGAAGGAACTTTTGTATTACAAACAGGTGATAAATCTATCCCGTATAACCAAGGAGCCCATATTCCAGCACTAGATATCATCATTATAACAAGAAAAGAAAAAATAAACTTTGGGTTTTTAATAGTTTCATAGATTACGGAAACCAAAAAATTCCATAACAAGAACCAATACTTAAAGTAGCCTTTTTCATTGATTTTTAACCTATTTATTGAAAAATAAAAACTCCAATTTTCTCCTGTTTTTTTATTCGCCCAAAAATCCTTCATAAGATTAGCTCCCAAAATGCCCGGTCACGCATCTTCTTAACCAGCTTATCCCCATCTACATACAAACTATAATGCTTTTCAAGCTGTCTAATCTGTCCCATCAATGACTCCTGCTCACCTTTATCATCTACATTAAACACAGCCTTAATATCCGCATTCCGTATCTCAGAAACACGATGTATCACCCAAGTAAGAATATAAGATGCATAATTATTCTCTCCCGTCTTAAAATGTGTGATCTCTTGGGTTGACAGGATAGCGCCTACGCCATATTCACGTCCTTCCTTAAGGATCTTACGTAGACTGGAAAAATCTTGTCGCATAAAGTTATCAGCTTCGTCTACCAGAATCATTTTTGTGAGTTGACGATAATCCCCACGAACTACAGGCTTACCACGCTTTTGCATTTGCGCGTAAAACAGATCCAGCGTGAGCGCAACCACCAAGTTTTGAACTTCTGGCGGATATCCCGCCAATTCGACCACAGTCACACCTTCGATTAATTCGTACAGGCTAGTCATCCGCTCTGGATCGGTCTCGAATATCTTGTAGCGCGCTAATTTAGATAACGCAGCATAAAGAGAATCCTCTTCAACTTTTTCCTGATTAATAAAGCGCTGCCACACATCTTCAATGGTCGGTGGAGTTCTTGACCACGTAGAGGAATCTTCAGGTGAAATACCCGCAGCTTCGTAGCATTCCAGAATCAAATTTTCTAATTTAAGTTGCTGTTTATGACCCAGACCATAAGCTTTCGCCATTGTTTCCGAGAGTCCACCAGCAGTGTGGATCGGTAGCATTGGCGTATCGCCAAACAGGGATAGTGGATTGTAGGGCAGTTTGAATAACTTATACTTTTTAGCGCCTGTTGCTTCCAGAAAAGCGTCATCTACATAGTCCGACTTATAGTCAAAAATTAGCAGGCCAATCGGTTTTCCATCAACATTACAGGACTGATTGCGCATCAGCTGAGTAACTAAAGACTTTGTAAACTGAGTTTTGCCAGTACCCATTGTGCCAATAATCCCGGTATTGGTGTTCATGAACTTAGCCGTATTCGTTGGCTCCCAATACAACGGGCTCTGGCGCACAGCATCGTGACCGAACAATATCTGTAATGGCGTATCAATGATATCAGGTGCAGTTTTTGTAATTTCAGAATTTAAGGGCTGTTGTTCCGAAA
>Ga0308162_1002975_pt1 | contig 10074 bp, 10 predicted proteins | sample PhySR2_FD_201370 | JGI IMG/M metagenome (GOLD analysis project Ga0308162, IMG submission 201370) | Phyllosphere microbial communities from UC Gill Tract Community Farm, Albany, California, United States - DLSLS.R2 | ecosystem: Host-associated > Plants > Phyllosphere > Unclassified | place: USA... | reverse complement strand
CAATGTTTCATGTGACCTGTGAGAAACGCCTTCGGGTGGTCACAATATCCTCGTAGCCTGGAAGAGGATGCCCATGTGGCGGTACCTCCGTTTACCCTTTGAGAACGGAGATCACGGCAGTGATGAAGGTTCATTAACGACTCAACCGCGCCAGTCCTGGTACGGTTCCTTTCACCAATAACGTATGCATTACGTTTTTCAGCGATAGAGTACGCCACGGCGATGCTATATGCTTCAACGCTTTGATTCTTTTATATTTTATGACGTGTTGCCGACGACACGACTTTTGAACGCACGTATAAGGCCATTGGGTACATTTGGCCGCTTACGTGAGTCTCATTAGGAGCAGAGGAGCGCGCGTCACTTGTGAAGTGGCGAAGACACTACCAAGTGACGCGCGTAGCGCATAACGTCTCAAACCACGCACGACGTGGCTTTCAACGTTTTACTACCATCTGACCAACATGTAGTCCGTGTCAGTACGGTCTTAAACACTCATTCACTTCAACGTAATTACGACGGGAAATCCGTTTTGAACGTTTCACTATCTAAAAAGGAGGAAATCGACTCGGTATCGATGGCGACACTACGAACAGTAGTGTTGGAGGCAGCTTGACGAAAGTCAGCTCTGCATAAGCAGCAAACAGATCAGAGATCTGGGGTGCCTCGCAAGAACTCAACATTTCGCCGCCCCGATGCACAGATACCAGTCGAGACGCAGGAAGCGCAAAAGCAACCGTGTCGTCGGGGTTGAAATTACTGGGGTACAGATCCGTCTGCTTCTTTTAAAGCAGACGGATCTGTACCCCATTGGAGATATTGAAATGTCCAGATTCGGTAAACAACTAGGCAAACAACTTGTCACGCTTGCTCGTCAGGGACGTGGGAGTTTTAAAACCGTTGCTGACCGTTCCAGAATTGCAGACCGTTTTTCTGAACGGCTGGCAAAGTTAAATATTCAAATTCGGGATGTAAAGCACATCAAGACGACCCATATAGAAAAGTACATTTATAGCCGTCAGGCTGAAAACCTATCGCTCCGTACATTGCAGAATGAGATGGCAGCAGTGCGTTCAATCATGTCAGCTGCGGGCCGGAATAAACTTGCAGATCCCAATCATGAAAAATTGAGCAACCAGGCTTTAGGGATTTCCGGTGCTAACCGTGATGGGACAAAAGCACCTATTTCGGATGAAAAGTTAACTGCTGTCATAAATCACACCTTCAAAAAAGATGCGGGGGTCGCATTGGGTGTTCAGTTATCGCGCTATTTAGGTTTGCGAACGGAAGAAACGGTTCAGTCAGCAAAGTCATTAAAAACATGGCGACAGGCTTTAATAAATGGAGACGATCGTGTTCGGGTTGTTTTTGGCACGAAAGGAGGTCGCCCTCGCGATACGACCATTTTTAATCGTGATAAGGTTTTATCTGTCATAGATGCGGCAATTAAATATTGTGAAGGCCATAATGGGAAATTGATTGATAAGCCATCATTACATACTGCAATAGAACGGTATCGTAATATTGTTCGTGATGCTGGAATGACAGGGAAAGATGCGCCCCACAGTTTGCGTTACGCGTATTCACGCGATGCGGTGACTCATCATGTTCAGAATGGAATGAGTCGGGTTGAAGCCGAAGCATTGGTGTCTATGGATTTGGGTCATGGAGATGGACGAGGGCGTTATATAAAGCAGGTTTATTTCAAAGGTGATGGAGATTAAAAATAAATGTAATAAGTTATGGTCGCCACTCTCACAGGGCGGCGACCTTCATAAAATACTCTCTAGCATTAAACGTAATAACCAATTAAGCTGATTGATATTTATGTGGTGGTAATTTCGTCATACCTTGAGGGGAACTACCAATACATCCACAGTCAGTACATTGATGGCATTCCTGGTAGCCGAAAACAGATTACTCCAGATGTCATGATGATGACCGAAAATAAACAGATCGATATCCTTCTCGGTGGCTGCGAGGTTCAATTCATACGCCAGCTCACCACGTCGGATAATGATCTCAGAAATGGGGTAGGCGGCAGTCGAAATCATGGGCTGCATCTCTTGGCGGAGTGCGGCTTCAAACTTCTGTTCGGAAAAATTATGCACCATTCTGCCGAGTTCGGAATAATAGTAGCTGTGATGTTCGTCAACATAAATCAACGACAACTTCGCGGACAATGCCGTAGCCAGCGAGACCCCTTTATCGATAAGCAAATGTTCCTCATCCAGCAAGGACGTAGCAACCGCAATATGTTGATAACTCATATTCCCTCCGTACCCGCAGTCATGGGAATAACCAGAACGTCAACCTCAAGGTTATTGATGGCCTGGCGAGTGGTGGAAAACAGATTGCTCCACATATCCTGGTGATGGCCGAAAATTATCAAGTCTATCCCGCGCGCCAAGATCTCCCGACGCAAAGCCGGAACCAACTCGCCGGTCACCATGATGGCATCCGGTATCGGATATGAGGAGCGTAATGCCAGCGCAGCCAGCGCCTTCTGGGTTGTGACATTGGTGGGAACTTCGCCGTCATAGTGGTAGGTCTGTAAACCCAGTGCCGAATAGTAAGGGGCATGGTGAATATCGACGTGAATTAATGACAGCTTGGCCTGGGTCAGCTTGGCCAATGCTGCCCCTTTTTCTATCAGACGGATATCTCCATCACTGAGGTCAGTGGCAATAACAATATGCTGATAACTCATGGTGCCCCCTATCGGTGAAAATGACGCCCCGTATCGAGTTTGCTCCACGATGTCGTTGTTCGATAAACGACCGTTACAATTAGTTTAGTATAGAAACGACTTTTTTGACGAGAAGCAAGATATCGAAAACATCAAACATTGCTCGCTATAGCGTGGGCGTTTTTCGATAGGTGACGGGATAACAGTGTTAGGGTTGGAGTGACTGGACGATCAGACGGGCGTCAATAAAGTAAAGGAAAAACAAGACCCCACCAATTGCGGCGACTATGGCCAATGTTTCATTCATGCGAAAATGAATACCTCAAGAAAGTGGAGATGAAAGCCCACAGATGTGGGCTTGAAGAAGCCATTAATTACATCAAAAAATTGCAAAAAGGTCATGAGGGATTGCGAACCCTGAGTGACTATTTCAACTTAGGATTATTCGTGATGCAGGGCAAGCAAGTAGTTACTAATAGATGGGTTTTAAGATAAAACTCAGTGGCGGTGCCAGGGAGCAGATAAAAAAAAACCGCACACGGCGGGATGAATGATGATAACTGAGTCCATTCGGTGTTGACGTTAGAGGTTGTTATTGTCGTTAATAAACGACAGTACTGCACTGGGTTAGCATCAGCAAGTGGGGTGCCGATAAACGTGAGAATATTCTGTCTTGTCACTCTGTATCGAGTAAACCATTGCTCCTGGCCCGTTGGCTGGTCGATATGATGGCTGCTATCGGCCATTGGGAGTAAACTGGGTACCCGTTTCGGTAACCAGAACCCGCTGCATCAGAAAGACGAATTCGTTCTGATAATCGTTATCAGACTCCCCCGTAGCCAATAAGTGCCGCCCTCAACTCCGAGAAGTACGCCACTGACTGACCAAACACATGCTGGACACTCCGAACATGAACGGCGAGGTTTAGTCAGTCATGAGACGTATCGCGACACGGGTGCACTGTTGCCTGAAGGGATCGCCGATATTGGCATCTAGCATGTTCTGCAATACCGCAGCGATGTTTTCCTGAGCGCTTATCTCCGCTTTTTCATCCAGGCTTAAGACAGCAATACCGATGATCTCACAGACCGTTTTATAAATTTCTCTGCCATTTTCAGCTTCAAAGTTCACAGAATAGACCTTTTCATTGTTTGACCTCGGTATCATTTCCGGGGACAGGGATTATCTCAGCATTAAGAGTGGGGTCTGTGTTTTCTCCAACATGGCGCTGGTGTTACTGCCGATAATAAATCGTCGCAACGGTGAATGGCCATAGGCTCCCATCACAATCAGGTTAATGCCATTTTCATTAGCGTAGCGGCAGAGTGCCCCGGCAACGGATGTGCCTTCCAGTAAGTGGTTTTCGGCTGCGATACCGGCCGCTTGTAACACACTTTGTGCTTCCTGCAAGGCTCGCGTATCCCCCTTCACCATTACGATGTGGCAAACCAGACCGTTGAGTAACGGGCTAACCGTCAGGCGCGTCAGGTTTTTGCGGCTCTCATCGCTGCCATCATAGGCGAACATAACTTTGGATGGCGGGGAATAAGACTCCGGCACGATAAGCACCGGTTTTTTCTGTAAGCGAATAATGCTTTCCAGGTGGCTGCCAACTGGGTTCTGCGTTCCACTGCGGCCCAGCACCATAAGGCGAACATCCCCCAAATCTGCCAGGATTTCATCCAATGCGCCGTGCTTTTGCAGTAATTGAACATCAGCGTGACCGGCCTCATTCAACAACTCCGCACAGCCAACCAGTATGGCCTTGCCCTGCGCCATTAATAACCGCCTACGCTCTCCTTCGACTTTCACCAGCTCTTCTGTGAGATGTGCTTGGCTATCAATGCCGATACTTCCAGTCAAATCTGAAACGGCAGGGTGACTGTCTTTCTCCAGTACATGCAACAGGGACAGCTGTGCATCCAGCAGGTCGGCGGCCCACGCCGCGTATTCACACACCGGTCGGGTAGACGGAGAACCGTCAACACAGGCAATAACGGTATTTTTCATCTTTGTTCTCCTACTGTTAATGGCCGCCCATCAATTTTTCCACTTCTTCGGGTTTGTCATGCACCCCGAAGCGGTCAACAATAGTGCGGGTAGCCTGATTCATGCCGCGGATTTCCACGTCAGTACCTTCGCGGCGGAACTTAATGACCACCCTGTCGAGTGCGCTGACCGACGTAATATCCCAGAAGTGAGCGTGCGAAACGTCAATGACCACGTGCTCTATCGCTTCGCGAAAATCGAAGTAACTCATGAACCGATCGGCAGAGGCGAAAAACACCTGGCCGGTTACGGTGTAGGTCCGTGTTGACGCTTTAAGCTCGGACGACACCGCCATAAAACGGGACACTTTAGTGGCAAAGTTCAAAGACGCAATCAACACGCCGGTCAAGACGCCATACGCAAGATTGTGTGTAGCTACCACCACGGCGACGGTCGCCAGCATGACGATGCTGGTTGACAGCGGATGACTGCGTAAGTTGGTGATTGAGCGCCAGGAGAAGGTACCGATAGAGACCATGATCATGACTGCCACCAGGGCCGCCATTGGGATCTGAGAGACCCAGTCGCGCAGGAATATAATAAGGCAGAGCAATACCACACCCGCAGTTAAAGTAGATAGCCGCCCGCGCCCTCCGGATTTCACGTTGATCACTGACTGACCAATCATTGCGCATCCTGCCATGCCACCGATAAACGAGGTGCAGACGTTGGCGATACCCTGCGCCTTGCATTCCCGATTTTTGTCGCTCGACGTATCGGTCATGTCATCCACAATGGTCGCGGTCATCATCGATTCAAGTAGCCCCACAACGGCAAGACCAATGGAATAAGGAAGAATAATCAATAGAGTATCGAGATTGAGCGGCACATCGGGTAACAGGAATACCGGCAGGCTGTCCGGTAACTTGCCCATGTCGCCGACGGTGCGTATATCCAGATTCAACCACATGGCGATCCCGGTCAGCACGACGATACAGACCAGCGGCGAAGGGATAGTTTTATTAAGGTACGGGAACAGGTAAATAATGCCGAGACCGGCTGCCGTCATGGCATAAACGTGCCAGGTGACATTGGTCAACTCCGGCAACTGTGCCATGAAAATGAGGATCGCCAGGGCGTTCACAAAACCAGTAACTACTGATCGGGAAACGTAGCGCATCAGGCTGCCAAGCTTCAGATAACCGGCCAAAAGTTGGAACAGACCGGTTAAGACGGAAGCAGCTAGCAGATACTGCAGGCCGTGATCTTTCACCAGCGTGACCATTAGCAACGCCATGGCACCAGTTGACGAAGATATCATCCCCGGGCGGCCGCCAAAAAAGGCCATGACGAGGGGAATACAGAATGCTGAGTAGAGCCCAACTTGGGGATCGACACCAGCAATGATGGAGAAGGCGATCGCTTCTGGAATAAGTGCGAGCGCGACAACAATACCGGCAAGGACGTCTCCACGGACGTTACCCAGCCAGTCCTTACGCGTCGAGGACAGCAACATAGTAATTTCTCAGTTTTTTAATACAATCAGCCCGTAAAGGGCAAAAATTTAGATACGATAAAGCACATCCGCTGACGGGATGCTAAAGAGTACGTGCTGAGGATTACTCAGTACGACAAAGGAGGGGGGAACTCAGGGCGGCGTAATACGCATGGTCGTTTTTATTACTCCTTGTTGGTCGGTGTATATACCCTCAGGTATCAGAAAAACCAGCTGATAATGTTCAATGCTGGTTGCGGAGTTTGCCCAAGCAAACCGCGTACCACTATAAACGAAACTGAAACAGGATCAAGGTTGCCCAGGCAGAAGCTATTGCCGAGCCGTAATAGTACAAAGTGGAGTGATATTCAAGAAGCTGTCTAGCGGTAGTTATTTTACTTAAAACCAGACGTGTAATATCCCCCCAGAGATACCTCCACAGATCACAACCAACCAGGGTGGAAGCCTCCAGAACATCAATGCCAACAGGGCAACAAGAGCCAGACCAAAATCTTGCGGTGCGTGTATGGCGCTAGTCCATACCGGTTGATAAAGCGCCGCCAGCAACAGTCCCACGACAGCAGCGTTGATGCCGTATATTGCCGCCCGCATGCGGATATTTTGACGAAGTCGTTCCCAAAACGGCAGTGCCCCCGCAACCAATAAAAAAGAGGGCAAAAAAATCGCCAGCAAGCAGACCATTCCGCCAATCAAACCTGAAGGCGCCATGTTCATAGATGCACCAAGAAACGCCGCGAATGTAAACAAGGGACCTGGCACTGCCTGCGCTGCGCCGTAACCTGCCAGAAATACGTCATTGCTTAACCAGCCCGCTGGCACCACCTCTGCTTGCAACAGGGGCAATACGACATGCCCGCCGCCGAAGACCAGCGAGCCCGCTCGATAGAAGACGTCGACCATGGACAGCACCGCCCCTGGGAACAGCCCAGCCAGCAACGGTAATCCCGACAACAGAACCAAAAACAGCATAAGCCAGGCCATGCCCACCCTGCGGCTAATCGGCATTGGCAGCAGATCCGGTTTCCCTTTATCTTGATCTTGCGGTGGCGAGAAAACCAAAAGGCCAATAAGTGCAGCGAGTATGATGACCCCCACCTGGCCCCACGCAAACGGTACCAGCAGCACAAAACAGGCGGTCGCCACCATCATCGTTACCTGAACCCTATCTGTACAAAGTTGGCGGGCCATTCCCCAAACGGCTTGGGCAACCACGGCGACGGCTACCACTTTCAACCCATGCAAAACGCCCGCAGACAGGGTGTCACCAAAGTGCACAAGGCTTGAGGAAAATAAGATCAAGAGCATGGCCGAAGGCAGAGTAAAACCGACCCAGGCAGCCAACGCGCCCGCGTAGCCTGCCCGGGATAACCCGATAGCGATCCCGACCTGACTGCTTGCAGGGCCAGGTAAGAATTGACACAGTGCCACCAAATCGGCGTAGCTGCTTTCGGTGATCCATTTCCTCCGGGTGACGAACTCGTTATGAAAATACCCCAAATGGGCAACCGGCCCACCGAATGACGTCAGGCCAAGCCTGAGAAAAATGAGAAAAACCTCCCATGCTGACAGGTTTTCAATCTTGGCGTTCGACATGTTTTCCTCGATTAAATACTGCGCTGGTTAACCCGAGCGGAGAGTTCCGCGGCACTTTCTTTGCGTTCGCTATAGCGATCAACCAGATAGTCTGAACGCCCGCGCGTAAGCAACGTGAACTTCATCAGCTCTTCCATCACATCTACGATACGATCGTAATATGACGACGGTTTCATCCGCCCGTTCTCTTCGAACTCCATATAAGCCTTGGCTATGGAAGACTGATTGGGAATGGTGATCATGCGCATCCATCGCCCCAAAATGCGCATCTGATTCACCGCGTTAAAGGACTGGGAACCCCCGCTAACCTGCATCACCGCCAGGGTTTTGCCCTGCGACGGACGCACTGCGCCTTCAGTTAAGGGGATCCAGTCTATTTGGGATTTCATGATACCTGTCATGGCACCATGGCGTTCGGGAGAGCACCACACCATACCTTCTGACCACCGCACCAACTCGCGCAGTTCCATTACCTTGGGATGGCTATCCGGCGCGTCATCAGGCAGGGGCAGCCCTGAGGGATTAAAAATACGGACATCTGCCCCCATGGCGGTGAGCAGGCGAGCCGCCTCCTCGGTCGCCAACCTGCTGTATGAGCGCTCGCGCACAGAACCGTACAGCATCAGAATGCGTGGCGCATGCTCTGACGCTTCCAATCCCAATTTCTTCCCACAAATAGGAGTGTCGAAAATATCAGGCATGATATTGGGCAGGTCGTCTTTTATTGTTTCATTCATGGGGAATTCTCAATCTTGATAAGGTGGTAGATATAAACAATTATTAAGTAAAAGCATGCAGGTGCGGTTTTCGGCTTGCTTGACTACATTGTGGTGAGGGCGCTATTGACCCAATTGTTCCAGTTGTCTTTGCAAGGCAAGGCGATCCAGCTTTTCAAATGGCAGACTCAAGAAAAGCCTGATGCGAGTGGCAATTTGCTTTTCGACCTCTATGAATGCATGACGCATTACTTCTGGCCCTCCCATTGTGCGCGCAGGATCTTTGAATCCCCAATGGGCGGTGAGCGGCTGCCCCGGGAATACAGGGCAACTTTCGCCGGCCATTGTGTCACACAGTGTAAAAATGAAGTCCATCTTGGGGGCGTCTGTATGTTGATATTGAAGAAGATTCTTACTGGATAGGTGGCTGGTGTCTATCCCCTGGCTATTTAAGACCTGGAGTGTCAAAGGGTGTGGTGCTGAGGCGGGATGACTGCCCGCACTAAACGCCTGGAATATCCCTCCGCCCATTTGATTCGTCAGCGCCTCGGCAAAAATGCTCCTGGCGGAGTTACCCGTGCACAAGAAAAGAATACGGTACGTTTTATCCATCATGGTTACCTTTTAGCCCTGGATAAATCCACTAAGTACTCCATCACCAGGCCGCGGTGAATATCGCGGCCTGGCAAGAGAAAATTATTTGGTTACACGCTGACCTTGTGCATCGATAACCTTTTCACCGTCCTCTTTGGTGAACTCGCCCTTCTGTGCATCGGGCAAGATATCCAGCACGACTTCAGAAGGGCGGCACAATTTGGTGCCCAATGGCGTCACCACGACAGGACGATTAATGAGGATAGGATGTTGCAGCATAAAGCCAATCAACTGGTCATCGTTCCACGTGTCCTCAGCCAATCCTAGCTGTTCAAAAGGCTCCACATTTTTACGCAACAAGGCACGTGCACTGATGCCCATGTCAGCGATGAGTTTGACTAATTCATCGTGGTTAGGGGGCGTTTCCAAATACAAAATTACTGTTGGCTCTACACCGGTATTGCGGATTAATTCCAGGGTGTTGCGCGAAGTACCGCAGGCAGGGTTATGATAAATCGTAATAGCGCTCATAAATCACTCTCTTTAGGGTTGATCAGCGCCATTCGGTGCTGACAGTTGACTGAGTAACATTGCTTTTTCTACACCGATAAACGTAATGCCAGAGCTGCCAACGTGACAAACAGCACAGGCAGCGTCATGACAATGCCCACCCGGAAGTAATATCCCCAGGTGATTTTGATGTCTTTTTGTGCCAATACGTGTAACCACAGCAAGGTGGCCAGGCTGCCGATAGGGGTGATTTTGGGGCCCAAATCACTGCCAATGACATTGGCGTAGATCATCGCTTCTTTAATCACACCGGTGGCAGTGCTGCCATCGATGGACAATGCGCCCACCAACACCGTTGGCATATTGTTCATGATGGAAGACAGGAAAGCCGTGAGGAAACCGGTGCCCAGAGTGGCAGTCCAGAGCCCTTGCTCGGCGAAACCATAGAGTATCGTTGACAGGTAATC
>Ga0308162_1002971_pt1 | contig 10080 bp, 8 predicted proteins | sample PhySR2_FD_201370 | JGI IMG/M metagenome (GOLD analysis project Ga0308162, IMG submission 201370) | Phyllosphere microbial communities from UC Gill Tract Community Farm, Albany, California, United States - DLSLS.R2 | ecosystem: Host-associated > Plants > Phyllosphere > Unclassified | place: USA... | reverse complement strand
TACGATCTCACCACCATTAGCAAGGTGATACCGCCAGCCTTTAACGTCACTGAACTTGTAAGCTTTCTTGCGCTTACCTGCTTCGAGAGTTAGCAACTCACGATTCGTATCAATGGTCATTTTGGTGTTCTGAAACTCATGGCTCCACAATCCATTGTCATTAACGTTCAGCAGGTCGATAGTCGAAGCATTGGCTCTTTTATGCGTGTATGACACATATGCGGTAATGAGTAAGAAAAAGGCGGGCAACGTCCACATGAACAGAAAACCTGCTGTGTCTTTTGGATTTGAATCAGTCAGAATCCACACAATCACTAACACAACAATCCAGAATCGAATTGACCGGAAGAATGAAGGTTTACGCACTTTTCTGCCATTCAAAGCCGCTGTATCCATTTTATATACCTTTAACGTCATGTGAGTCATAACTGGCTGATTGGTAACTGCTTTTACGACGCATTTTTGAACGAGTTCAAAACTTAAGCAAATCACTTGTACCGATCGATGATCTCCATTTGATAGGCATTGGCTATCATATGTTGTTTATCGATCTGTAAAAACGATCAATATTTTGTATTTAGAAGTAGTTAGGCAGGAAAATTGCGTTGAGGCAGGAGCTTATCGAAAGGGCACTGCTGTGCGTTCAGTCAGTATTTCGTTGCTGACTAGTGGCTCAGATAACTCAGGCTCAGCTGAGAGGACTTTATGAATTGTCGAAAATGAGGATTTTTCGTGGAGAAACGTCTTACCTGCCTTTTTGAGCAGATCTGCGAAAGCGGCCAGATAAGGAATGCTCAGTAGCCACTTCAATACCCTTGTCATGAAGGAGTCAGCACTGCTGGTTTGCTCGCATGCCATACGTGTAATGCTGAGGGGAGTTTGCGCTTCGGGTGTCTCTGACGATCCATCTCTGTGTTCATACACAGGAGGAGGCGTACCTTCGGATTCTAAACCAGCTGGTAATGACGGTGGAATTACTACATTTGTAGCTTCTATATCTGAATCACTCTTCTCATTACCTCCCACAGCCGAAGCTTTCAAAGCAAAGAGCAGAGGATTGTCACGTTCGGGTTCGTAGCGAAGCTTCTCTTGCAGTGTTGCCCACGAATACCCTTTACCTAGTTGCGAAGCTTTGAAAGTTATACCTGAGTATTTGAACGAGAAACCATTCATGCGGCCAGAAGAAGCAATGTTAGGTATGGGCGTTATACCGTTCTCAGCAAGTGCTTCAACGAAGCCCAAGATATCATTGGCACTCGTAAGGATCTCGTCGATAGTGTTCTGTAAGAACGTCTTGGGCGTTGGCTGACCTTCGCGCTTTTCTTTCTGTTGCTCGTTGCGGGACAGCTTCTTGCGCATTCTTACAGGGGAAGGGCTATGAAAAGGAGAGGGACTTTTAGTTCTTGTCAGGCAATGGTCTTTTTCAAGTTCATGGATTACTCGTGTACTAATCAGATTTTCATTTCTGCCCAGGTAGAGCTTCCCTCCGTAGATAAGGTCTACTCTGCTTGCAATGATATGAATGTGCTGGCCGGCCTCATCGTCATGCAAGACATAGCAGCGTATGTGCGTCTCACTGAACCCCATTTGATTCATGTAGTCGTCAGCAAATGAAACCCATTGCTCATTAGAAAGGGATTCACCCTGTGGCAGGCGAAGCGAGTTGTGCCACACCGGTTTCAGTATGTCTGGACGTAGTGAAGCAGAAGCGCTGAACTCAACGATCAACTCAGCAGCTGAAGCGCCCAGCATGTTCCCGCCTATGACTACGGGATCAGTTTTATGATGTGTTCCGGGTTTCAATGTGTATAGGACAACACCTGCGAAGCTCTTACCGCGTTTGATCTTCTGCATGCCCTTCATTAGAGGGGATACTCCATAGATCAGCGGTAAGGAGGCGAGAACGAAGCTCACTGATTTGCCGCTTTATGGCGAACAGTTCTGTTTTGGTAAGCGGGTTACATGACTGCTTTGCGTTTAGGTGGTTAACAATCTCATTGAGCCTGTGATTTATCTCGCCGAACATTTTCCATGCCGCTCTGTTGATCTCAGGAACGACAACAGGTTGGTTTTTCATGAAGCACATGCGAAGCCATTCGCCCTTAGCGTACTGTTGTCTTTCATGATCCAAAGTATTTAACTCAGCGTTATTCAGTCTGACGCTGACGCAATGAATACGTAGATTCTCTGCAAGGGGAGGTTGATAGGTGGTATCCATAGAAGCTCCTTTTCTAATATATATAGATAAGCATTTCCTTATGCTTGAAATATTTATATATGATATAGAATTTGTGTCAATGTGGTGGGTGGTAATTTATATATACACTAAAGTTAAATTTATTTTATGCTAATCCTTAAGAAATTGGTTTTTTAGTATTGACAAATTTTTATTATGATGTAAAACATAATTGTAATTTCAACGATATCGACTAAATGATATTTTTGAATTTATATAGTTAACTATTAATATGCCCCATATATGGGGAACTGGAGAGGCTGCCGCAAGGTGGCCTCTCGACCTTTCTTGCATTGTTTTGCATCGGTATAATTATAAAAAATTCAATGCCTAATACACAATGTTAATTAATTTCACTCATTTAAGCCTGAAGCTTTTAGGTCTACCCTTTTTAAACTGCAAGGCATAAAAAGCAAGGCCACTCAGCTTCGCTGAGTTAGCCCTTGCGTATAAATAAATCGAAGTCGTAGTTGACTTTGTGAGATTTTATGTTATTGAATTTAGAATGCTATAAAAGGAGCAAACTTATGATAAAGAGATTAACATCATTTTGGAATAAAAGTTCAAATGTCTGTCAAGCAATAATGCTGTTTACAATCCCAACGATTTATTTGGTCTACTTAATTCTGTTATAAGTGCCGGGAAAGTTTTCGGAGTTAGTATCCGTGTGATTATCTTTTACTTGGTCAAAAAAATAGATATTGCTAGCTACAGTGACGACTAAAACAACAAAAAAAGTATATTTCCAAAAGTTGGAAAGGGGATTGGTGTTTTTGTACCACTTAATAGCACTTGCAATGCAACAAACAATGCTTGTAATTATCCACATTAAATACGTGCTAAAAAAATCGATCACAATTGTGAAAGTACTCATTTCCAAACCTCATGCAAGCTAATAAGTAGTTTTTTTAATGTTAGACATTAAATAAAGACAGTCAAGAATTATGTTGCTGTTGAAAAAAATTAACCTTTCCCATAAAAGCAAATGCATTTTTAATTATATGAAAACATATAATAACTAATGTATATTATATGCATGAAAACCAATTCGATTTAATGTAAGAAATATGTAAGGGTTAGTGAAATTATAGCCTTGAATTTAAAGAAATAAATTTCATATCAACAAAGTGAAGTTTGATAATGATCACATTAATTTTATGTTGGTCAGAAAATGTTGTGTTTTTTTAAGAAATGTCTTAATTTGTTAGCATGAGAAATACTGATGTTTTATGGCTTATTTTAGGGAGGCGTTGTGTGGCCTGATGTTGAGTCAAGTGAGGATTACTTAAATTTTGGAGAGGTATCAAGCCTAGCCGTTGACATCTTAAAATCTAAGAATATGCTGCCAGTATCTATAGGCATATTTGGTAATTGGGGGGCTGGGAAATCTTCATTATTAAAAATCATACAAAAACAAATCAGTGATGAAAATGGTGACAACGTACTTATAGTAAATTTTGATGCTTGGCTGTATCAGGGGTATGACGATGCTAGAGCAGCTTTACTAGAAGTAATTACAACGAAGTTGAACGAAGCTGCCCAAGGTAATCAATCAATCGTTGAAAGAACATTCGATCTTTTCAATCGTGTGGATAAAGTCAGAGCACTTGGCTTGACAATAGAAGGCATAGCGCTTGCTCATGGCATTCCAACTGGTGGCATTATTTCAAGAAGTGTTTCTGCAGTAAAAAATATATTTGACGTTGGTCTTAATGAGAAAAATTATAACGATACGATTCAAGCAGGTAAAGATACCTTTAAAAGCGGTCTTATAAGAGAAAAGGAAGTTTATACTCCACCTCAACAAATAAATTTATTCAGGCAGGAGTATGAAGAGATTCTTAAAAGTCTAGATAAAAACCTAATAGTTTTTATAGATAATCTTGACCGCTGTCTCCCACAGAATGCAATTCAGACTCTCGAAGCTATTAGGTTATTTTTATTTCTTCCAAATACGGCTTTTGTGATAGCTGCTGACGAGGATATGATTCGAACTTCAGTGGCGGAATATTTCAAGGGTACATCGTCAAGGCACCACATAGATTATTTAGACAAATTAATACAAGTTCCAATTAGAGTGCCAAAAACAGGACTTTTAGAAATAAGATCTTATCTTTTTTTACTTTATGCAGTAAATAATGACGTTGATAAAGCTAAAATTGAAACCTTACGTTTGTCTTTAGAGAAATCACTGCAGGAAGCTTGGCACAAGGAACCATTAAAAAAAGAAGACGCACTTAAAATTCTTGGTATGGAAAAAAATAATGAATTAGCTAGATCTTTTGACCAGGTGGATAGAATATCACCAATATTTGCTTCTTCACCAAGAATTCATGGCAATCCCAGGATAGTTAAAAGGTTGTTGAATATTGTTAGGATGCGGTCAAATATTGCCAAACGAAGAGGGATAAATTTAGATGAGAACATTATAACAAAGCTGGTGATATTTGAAAGATGTGCAGGTGAAGATGCCGCTACATCATTACATGCTTTAATTAATAACGATAAAGAATTTAAAAGAGTATTTAAAGCAATTGAAGTTAATGGATTGGAATTACTGCCAGAGATAGCACCATTATCTTGGAGAAAAGACGAATCAATCAGTCAGTTTATTTTAAGTTGGTTAAAAATAGAACCAAAACTAGTTGATAAAAGTGAAGACTTAAAAGCTGCAGTATATTTGTCGCGTGAAACAATGCCAGCTGCACATTACGTTAATGGATTATCACCACAAGCAAGGGAAGCTTTGAGTATTTTAATAAATACTAAGAGGAAAAGCTCGCAAGTAGCGCTAAATGTTTTAAAGGATATATCTTTAGATGAGTGTGTACCAATGATGGAGAGCTTATTAGAAGAGCTTAGAAGTATTACTCAATGGAATAAGCAACCGCCAGGATTCTCGGGCGCAATTCTCTTATCAGATAAAAGTTCAGAAGCTGGAAAGCTTTTTAAACGTTTCCTTAGTGGTTTAAATGAAGAACCGCAATGGATGAAGATTTTAATAAAAGATTATTCTTGGTACAACTCTTAAGGGCTAATAAATGGGAACTTCTCAATCGAGTAAAGGGCCTAAGAATGGTAGTGATCTAGTACCACCTTGGGCAAATCAAACTAACAATGGTAGCAGCTCTAATGTTGGGGGGTTTAGAACAGTATTTGGTCGTTTTGCCTCCAGTAGAGACCCTAATTCTCTTAAAAAGGCATTGAATCGCTATGCACGACAAGTAAGCGGGGGAAGTAAAGCTACAAATGCACGCCTTGCTAATATAATTCTAGCTGGTGGATCGTTATTCGACTTATTAAATGAAAGTGTTATTTTTGATGAAAATAATAATGTAATAGTTAACCTTCAAGACCTTAACGGTATTTCTTGCGATGAGGCTATAGCTAAAATAGCCAATGCTTTATCAGAAAATTCAGAAGATTCAGATAAAATTCAAATTGCCATTAATGAAGCGATGGCAGAAGCTTTGGATGGCGTAGATAAATTTGATCCAAAAGATATTACAGACGATGTCTTGGTTGATACAATGATCTGTTATCTATCGAACAGCGTATTTCTTCAAGTTACAATGGATGCAGGTAAAGCATGGAACAATTCAACAACTGCTATACAATTACAAAATGCTGAAAATGACCTATATGAATTCATTAGTGCTGTTGTAGATAATTTTATGCAGCCGCAGCTAAGTAACAATATAAGAAAGTTTTCCAAAAATGACTTAATTACTATACAGCAGAATGTTATCGCAGAAGTCTGGAATGAATGGGAAGGATATAAAGAATGAAAGTATTTGTAGATCATGATTATAAAAGATTACCCGCAAAAGATTCTGGTACGATTTCAGTTCAAATTTATGACCGAGACGGAGTTATTGCAGAAAATGGTATTAGGCCAAGAGAAGATATAGCAACGATAGGCAAACCTGTTTTTGAAAGTATTAAAAATTTAGGAGTGAAAATATCTGATGAAGTAATGGATTTTTTGACTTTATCTCTAGCAGTTACGGCTGCAGATTCATTTGTAGTTAGAGATAATATGTTTGATGGTTGGACAAGAGATTTAAATTTGACAATCAGAATGAACAAACCGAAAATTTGGATTGCTAATAAGGTGCTGATTGAAAAAGCTTTGCATTTCCTTAGCGGGGATGTTTGGAATTTAAATTTCTTAGGTGATGGGAAATTACCACCCGAACCATCAAACTCGGGTAATAATAGGAAGAAAATTAATTTGAATGGGATTAATTGTGTATCACTTTTCTCAGGAGGTTTAGATAGTGCTATAGGAGTTATAGATATTATCTCGGCTAATAAAACACCATTATTGATTAGTCATTCTTATAAAGGTGATAAATCAAAGCAAGATTTCATTGCGAATGAAATCAGAAAAAAAGGGAGTCTATCCAGGTTTTCAGCAAATGCGCATCCGGTTGGAAGAGGAATGCCACGAGATATAACTATGAGAACAAGGAGTATTAATTTTTTAGCTTTTGCTTTAGTTGGGGCAAATGCTGCTAACCAAGAAAACACTCCTGATTTTCCCATTTATGTACCAGAAAATGGTTTTATTTCTCTTAATGCACCACTTACTATTCGCAGAATAGGGGCTCTTAGTACAAGAACTACACATCCCTTTTTTATAGAAATGATACAGGATTTGTTTAATAAACTGAAATTTAATGTCAAACTGTTAAATCCTTACCAGTTTTCAACTAAGGGTGAAATGGTTAAAGCTTGTAGTGACAAAAGTCTATTAAAAAAAATCGTTAGTGATACCGTATCGTGTAGCCACTGGAAAAGAAAAAATAAACAATGTGGCTATTGTGTTCCATGTATGATAAGGCGAGCGTCCTTATTAAAAGGAAATGTAATTGAGAAAAATGACTATCATCATGGAGGTTATAAAACGCTTAGAGGTTTTGTAAAAAATAGAAGAGATCTTAGCGATGATGTAATTTCGGTTATGATGGCATTGGATAATCTGAGTAAGCGTAAAACTAAATCGTGGATAATGAAGTCGGGTAAGCTTAATTCTGAAGACATAGATGATTTTGACAGGGTTTTTAAGATGGGGTTAAATGAAGTTAAAGCATTTCTGAAACAGGAGAATTTGCTTTGAATTTGGATATGCATTGTCATATAGATCTTTATAAAAATCACTATGGAGTTATTGAGCAAATAAAGAAAAAAGGGCTCTATGTTCTTTCTGTTACCACAACACCCAAAGCATATCTTGGCACAAAAAAATTGGTTGGTGACTATAATAAAATTAAGACGGCGTTAGGCTTTCATCCTGAATTAGCTCACTTGAGATATGATGAAGTTGACATTTTCGATTTATTATTGCCCCAAGTTAAATATGTAGGTGAGATAGGGCTTGATGGCAGTGCTGCCTATAAACAATACGCAAATGTTCAGTTGGATTTGTTTAAGCATATTATTAGGAAAGTGCATTCTCACGGTGGTAGAGTTATGTCTATCCATTCAAGGTTGAGTGCTCAATATGTGATAAATGAATTGAGGAATATAGATGGATTACCTGTTTTCCATTGGTTTACAGGTACAAAAGATGAATTAAGGGATGCTATTAATTTAGGTGCTTGGTTTTCTGTAGGTCCCGCTATGTTAAAATCTAGAAGTGGTCGAGAAATTTTAGCCTTGATACCCAAAGATAGACTATTAACAGAGACTGATGGGCCTTTTGGGAAATTTAATGGTGAAATTCTTTTTCCTTGGGATGTGGATAAAGCCATTGAGCTAATAGCAAATTGTTGGGAGTGGGAAATTAAAGACACTAAACTAAAAATTATGGATAACTTTAAGGAGCTTGTTAGATTAAATAATTCTTCGGGCAACCAAATGATAGGGTAGATATTTATTTTTATATTACTTTAAAAGCTGAAGTGTGGGGATTGATGTGCAGATGAGGGCCTGTTTTCCTTCGAGACTAATAATGTTATTTTGAAAATGATTATCGTGACTTTAGCCTTCTGAGTTTCATTGCCTCAAGTGAAAATAGCAACAGGGTTGTGCTATAAATGAATCCAGGACTAGTTAAGAGTTTTAGATTTAAAGCGTCTGGTTGCGCGCTTAAAAAATGAAAAGCATATACTAAGTAAACTGATAATGCGGCAGTCCCAATAGTAGGTCCTATGTCGCTTTGATCATGAGGTTGTAGAGTGAGATTGAATCTAAAAATCAGCCAATCAAATCCCCAAGTTAGAAATGTTGCCATCATCATTGCAGACCAAAGATATGCAATGTTTAATGGTGTTGGATTTTTTAAGGCTGTTTCAGTTTGGAATATCTCGCATAAAGATAATCCACTAAAAATAAAATAAAGTGGCCTTGAACTGAATTTTTCAAATATCTTAATAATAGTTTCCATGTTTACCTGTTGTATATTATGATGTTTTAGAAAAAAATTATGCAGCAACCGCTTTATACTTTTGAGTATGTACATAATCACCCCACCACTGCATAAGAGCAACTCGTTCAACAAGATACTCAGCGCGGTTATAAGCTGCTACGATCTCGTCTTTCTTGGAGTGGGCTAATGCTGCTTCAAGAACTTCACTTCTGAACTTGCCGAATTCCTCTGCTGCTGTCCTCGCTATTGAGCGCATACCGTGGGCTACCAGCTCACCCCCGAATCCCATTCGAATGATAGCGGCATTGGCTGTCTGCTCATGCATATGGCTTAGAGGGGCCTTTATGCTTGGAAAAATCCACTCTCTATGCCCGCTTACTGATTTCATTGCTTCTAGGATGCGTAAAGCTTCTCTGCTTAATGGAACTTTGTGAATTTTTTTCATTTTCATAAAGTCGGCTGGAATGTTCCAAACGCCACTAGCTGTATCGATATCAGACCATCTCGCTTTTACGGCTTCACCCGGACGCACCCATGTTAATAATTGCCATTCAATCAGCAGCCGCGTCTCCAGTCGAACGGAAGCATTGCTTAATGTAGCCAGAAAGCGCGGTAATTCAGAAGGAGGTAGTGCTGGCATATTCTGCTTTTTGGGCTTTCTAAAGCGCTGCGCAAGGTTATCAGCTGGATTGAACTCAATGAGTTCTTCTGTTGCTGCCCAACGAAAAATTTCATTCAGTCGTGAAATAATGCGCCTCAGGGTTTCAAGAACCCCACGCTGTTCGATTGGGTCAAGCTGTTGCTTCAAGAGTTTGGGGCGGATCTCTTTTAACGGAACATTACCCAAACCAGGGAAGACGTTACGTTCAAGGCTACGCCAGATATCTGCTGCATGATCTTCTGAAATCCCTGACGTTCTTTTCTTCTCTTCCAGCCACTTTTTTGCAACTACCTTCAATGTGTGTTCAGTGGCCGCTTTTAGTGCATTCGCTTTATCAGCCTTATGGGTTTGCGGATCAATCTGCTGCGCGAGTAGGGCGAGGTACTGATCTCTGAGAGAGCGAGCTTGCGCGAGGGTAAGGTGAGGGTAAGTTCCTAAACTCATTTTCGTTCGTTTCTTAGTCACGGGAACCGCATACCTGAAGTACCAGTTTTTCTTGCCACCTTTCTTAGTTGGCGATATGCGCAAAAACAGGCCGTCACCATCGAAGAGGTTCACTTCCTTCTCGCCAGGCTTAGTGCTTTTGATTTGAGTATCATTGAGTTTGGTGACGACTTTCGGCATGGTTGGACCCTCAGATTTTGGACCCTCAGGCGTTGGGTCCAAAACAGGGTGTCATATGGTGTGGATTCTAGCAACTCTCGGTGGACTGCTATGGACACAAAAAAGCCCGCAGGGCTTGTGCCGTGCGGGCTTTCAGGACTTCAGCGGACAATTCTGGTATCGCCGCGAAAGAATTTTGGTGGAGCT
>Ga0308162_1002970_pt1 | contig 10081 bp, 8 predicted proteins | sample PhySR2_FD_201370 | JGI IMG/M metagenome (GOLD analysis project Ga0308162, IMG submission 201370) | Phyllosphere microbial communities from UC Gill Tract Community Farm, Albany, California, United States - DLSLS.R2 | ecosystem: Host-associated > Plants > Phyllosphere > Unclassified | place: USA... | reverse complement strand
AATCGGCCGTCAGCCGCCAGCCGCGTTCGCGCCACAGCGCGGGCAATTGAGCCAGGTCGTCAAACGTTGTCACCAGCGGGTGGTCGATCGGCGGGTTATGCGGATCGGCGCAGAAGTAAAAGACCGGGATGCCGGCATTGATGCCGGCCTGCGCGCCGGCGGGCGAATCGTCCACCAGGATGCAGCGCGTCACCGGCACCCGCATCTGTTCGGCGGCGTGAAACACGATCGCCGGATCCGGCTTCCAGCGCTGAATGTCATAGCCGCTGAACAACCGGTCATCAAAATAAGGCAGCATGCCGGTCAGGCCGAGCGAGTGCTGCATCTTGCTGACCGGCCCGTTGGAGACGGTGCAGACTGGCACCGTCACCTGCGCCAGCAGCTCGCGGGCGCCGGCAATCTGTTGCAGTTCGCTGTCGAACAGCCGCGCCACTTCTTGCCGATACAGCGGCTCCAGCGTCTCTTTTGCCAGGTCAGTGCCCTGCTCGGCGTTGACCCGATCGATGATCTCGTACAGCTTCACCCCTTTGTATTTCTTGAATACCTCTTCCAGCGACAGATGAATGCCGTAGCGGGCGAACATATGGACATAGGCTTTGCTGCACAGCACTTCGCTGTCCACCAGCGTGCCGTCGCAGTCGAACAAAATGCAGTCAATCTGATTCATGCGGGACAGGTTCCTTCGGGTTAACGCCGCTGAGGCCGCTCAGCGATCACTTGATCAGGCTACGCGCCTTGAGATCGTGCAAAATCAGCGCGGCGACGTGTGAACACTGCGGCAGATCGCGGCTGTCGCACCACTTCAGCTCGGCGATTTCGGCGGCCGGCTGCAACTGCCCGGTAAAGTCGGCCTGGTAGCAACGAATGCGCACCTGGGTGCCGTCCTGCTTGCCGTCCGCCGGGCCGGTGAACTCGCCGTAAAACGCGATGGATTGCGGCTGCAGCGCAACGGTCAGCTCTTCGTCGATTTCGCGGCACAGCGCCTGCTCATCGGTTTCACCCGCTTCGCGCTTTCCGCCCGGTACATAAAACAGCGTCTTGTTGTGCGAGCGCACCAGCGCCACTTTGTCATCTTTCAGCGCGATCAACGCGAGCTTATCGATAAAGGTCGAAGACATGCGGGTTCCTGTTTTTTAGCGGGTAGGGTAAGAGATGCGATAGGCCATTTTATCGGCCGTGCCGGCAAACGGCAACGCGGCGGGCTGTGATGGAGAATGAATGCCTGTAAATACAAGCCGTTGACGCGTTTAGCCGTAAAGACGGCGAAAAAAACCTGTGACCGGCGTCAAAAGCCCCATTTTTTGTTATAGGATAGCCGGCGACTGTCCATTCCCATTTTCGGAATTCTGATAATGACCAAACCAGTATCTGGCCTTGACGCTGAGCAAGGCTTGCTTGGGCGCGTGTTTAAACTCAAGCAACATGGCACGACGGCGCGTACGGAAACGATTGCCGGTATCACCACCTTCCTCACCATGGTGTATATCGTGTTCGTTAACCCGCAAATTTTGGGCGCGGCGGGCATGGATACCCAGGCGGTATTTGTCACCACCTGTTTGATCGCCGCCTTCGGCAGCATCTTTATGGGCCTGCTGGCGAACCTGCCGGTGGCGTTGGCGCCGGCGATGGGCCTGAACGCCTTCTTCGCCTTCGTGGTGGTCGGCGCGATGGGCATCTCCTGGCAGGTGGGCATGGGCGCCATCTTCTGGGGCGCGGTCGGCCTGCTGCTGCTGACCATTTTCCGCATTCGCTACTGGATGATCGCCAACATTCCGGTCAGCCTGCGGGTCGGCATCACCAGCGGCATCGGTTTGTTCATCGGCATGATGGGGCTGAAAAACGCCGGCATCGTGGTGGCCAACCCGGACACGCTGGTGGCCATTGGCAGCCTGACCTCGCACAATGTGCTGCTGGGGGCACTCGGCTTCTTCATCATTGCCGTGCTCTCTTCGCGCAACTTCCACGCGGCGGTGCTGGTATCGATCGTGGTCACTACCCTGATCGGCTGGATGCTGGGCGACGTGAAATACGGCGGCCTGTTCTCCTTGCCGCCGAGCATCACCTCGGTAGTGGGCCAGGTCGACGTGGCCGGCGCGCTGAACATCGGGCTGGCCGGGGTCATCTTCTCGTTTATGCTGGTGAACCTGTTCGACTCCTCCGGCACCCTGATCGGCGTCACCGATAAAGCCGGTTTGACCGACAATCAGGGCAAGTTCCCGCGCATGAAGCAGGCGCTGTACGTTGACAGCATCAGCTCGGTGGCCGGTTCGCTGGCGGGCACTTCTTCCGTGACCGCTTACATCGAAAGCTCATCCGGCGTCGCCGTGGGCGGTCGCACCGGTTTGACGGCGGTGGTCACCGGCCTGCTGTTCCTGCTGGTGATCTTCCTGTCGCCGCTGGCGGGTATGGTGCCGGCGTATGCCGCCGCTGGCGCGCTGATCTACGTCGGCGTGCTGATGACCTCCAGCCTGGCGCGGGTGAAATGGGACGATCTGACCGAAGCGGTACCGGCGTTTGTCACCGCGGTGATGATGCCGTTCAGCTTCTCGATCACCGAAGGCATTGCGCTCGGCTTTATCTCCTACTGCGTGATGAAGCTCGGCACCGGCCGCTGGCGTGAAATCAGCCCGTGCGTGGTGGTCGTGGCGCTGCTGTTCGTGCTGAAGATCGTCTTCGTCGACGGCCATTGACAGCCAAAGGGCCGACGTCCGTCGGCCCTGAAACCCTAGACTCCCGGCGTCGCATCCGGCGCCCGATCCAGCACCCATTGCAATGGCCGCCTGAAGCGCGCCTGCCAACTGCCGGCGGCATCCTCCCCTTGGGCGAAGTGCAGCGTCTGAACCTGATTATCCTCTCCGAACAGATTGGCGAAGTGCAATGCCAGCGCCTGCTCGCTGAAGTTCTGCCGATCGTAATACGCCATCACGATTTTCTTTTTCGCCGCCAGCGACTGCTGGGCCGGCTTGATCTCGCCGTTGGGGGCGATCAATAGCGCGCCGGCGTAAAACTGCGGGTACTTCGCGATCAGATTGGCGGCGTGCAGCGCACCCTGGCCGCGAGCGCTGAGATAAATCCGCTGGGGGTTCAGCTTTAACTGCGGAGCCAGCTGTTGCACCGTACGCTGAAGGGCGGCCTGGGTGCTTTCGTCGCTGTAATTCGACCAGCGGAAGCTGTTTTCCGACAACATCTGCGTGCCGTTGATCTCGATATAGGCCACGCCCATTTCGCCGAACAGCAGCCGTTCCTCGGGGCTGATGGCGGCGGCCTTGCCGTAGGTATGCAGGAAGATCACCGTTGGCCAACCTTCGGGCGGCGCTTCGCCGTCCGGTATCGCGTAGCTGGCTTTGCCTTCATAGCGGCGGGCGTGCTGCAGATAGCGCGCTTTGGTGGCGGCCAGAATGGATTGGTAGGTGGCGGAATGCTGGATGCTGTTGAAGGCGTCGTCCTCCAGCAGATTGTAGTAGTACCACAGGCCGCGATCGGCGCTCAGCTGCAGATAGCGCTCCGCCAGCTCGGTTTGCCCTTTCTCCGCCGACGATACCGCCAGCTGGTAGGGGGCCCAGACGTTGCGGCCGTCTTCGCGCATCAGCGTCAGGTACAGCGACATGGCGCCCAGCTTTTTATCTTCCTGGTTTTGCGCGGATCGCGACAGTTGGGCGTTAAGCGCACTGTGCGCAGGCAGCTCCAGCGGCTCTTCACCGGCGGGATAACGCATGTCTGCGGCGAAAGCGGGACTGGTGATGGAAACGAAAAATAACGCTAAAATGAAAAAATACATGATGCTATGGCTTTAATTTCAATAAATTGGCGGACTTCATGTCCTGTTGCGGCGCCCTGCGGGCGCCGCGAGACCGTCATTCCACGCGGCGAATGAAATCGCTGAACGCGGACAGCTGGCCGGTCAGGAAATCCAACGTTCCCTGATCGCTCAGTTCACCGGCCTGTTCATCGACCTTGTTCTGGATCACGCCGCCCATAAACTCGGGCTTGTTCATCACCATCGCATCCAGGAACACCAGGATCTGGCGCAGGTGGTACTGGCAGCGCGCGCCGCCGATGGGCCCCATCGAGCTGGTTTGAATGGCCACCGGCTTGCCGGCCAGCGGTTGATTCGGCAAGCGAGACAACCAGTCGATGGCGTTTTTCAACCCGCCGGGCACGGAATAGTTGTATTCGGGGGTGACGATGATCACGCCGTCGGCCTGGCGGATCTGCTCTGCTATCGCTTCGACCGCGGCAGGGAAACCCTCACCCTGTTGCATGTCGGCGTCGTACAGCGGGATATCGCGGATGGAAGGCAGCGCTTCAATGGTGACACCCTGCGGAGCCAGGCCTGGCAGGGCGCGGGCCACCATGGCGTTGTAGGAGCCTTTGCGCAGGCTGCCGAGCAGAGTGACGATTTTTAAGGCTTGGTCTGACATGATGATTCTCCCTTTCGAATGAGCAGATTCAGCGGACAACATGGGCGAATAGTAGGCTAAAGCTCGGGTCGAGAATAGGCGATTGCTCAACATTTAGCTGTTTTTACAAATTACGGCAGAAATTCGTGCGGTAAAAACGGCTTTATCCGCCTTGCGCCACGTTAACCGGGCGTCTTCAGGCCCGTCAGTTTGACGAATCGCGAGGACGCCGCCGGGCTGCGGGGCGAGATTTCCCCGTCTTTGTGCAGGCCGCGGCGCTCTTCGTAGCGCCAGCACAGCAGGCGATCCAGCCCGGGGCTGCCGGCGCAGGCCCAGCTCAGGTATTCATCGGCGTCGCTCATCACCTGAACGTCCGGCGTGGCGCTGGAGCGCAGGTGCCCGGAGAACGGATGCAGACGCAGCGTAGACTGGCCGCTGTTGCCCAGGCCGGAAATTTTCAGCACGCTTTGCCGGATGCTCCACAGCTGAGTTTCCGCCTCCAGCCGATCGTCCTGCGCGCCGATCCAGGCACTTTCCGCCGGCGTCTGATGCGCGTGTTGCAGCGCGCTTTGCCGGGTGCCGCGCGCCCGCATCACTTCGATATCCAGTCCGACTTTGCCTTCGTCGCTGAGCAGCACGCCCACGGTGTTGCTGGCGTAGGCGAGGCTAAAATCGGGCAGCTGATGATCGGCGAAGCAGGGGCGGCCGGTCGGGGTGGTGGCTATAGGGGGAAGCGTCGGCAGGCCGTACAGGTAAAACATCATTTCGGCGAGCAGAATGCGCCCTTGCAGGTAACGCGTGCGGCGCTTAACGGAAAAGGTGCGGGTGGCGGCTATCACTTCGTCGGAGAGTCTCTGGGTATCCAGGACAGCGGAGGCCGGGGTCCATCGGGCAAAATGACACGCCATTGTTCACTCCATGACAGAGGGTCGCTAAGAACGCAGGGGTGTTAGATTAAGACTAAGTTGAGGATTTATCATCAAAAAACACTATGCGGATTATCCGATTTGTTGGCTTTTGCGCTGTGCAGGAGGGGATGGGGGCATGCAAGGCGAAGGTTATTCAGACCTCAAATCGCGTTGCGTAACGGGGTCGTGCATAAAATTAATCAGTTCCGAAGCCAGCCGCTTTCGAATCGACGGCGTCCAATGAACCCATAAAATATCGCCTGATAAGAAAAAGTTGGCGGAGAGAGCAGGATTCGAACCTACGACACGATGACTCGTGTGGATTTAAGAAACGGTTAGTTTCTTAAATCTGGCTTAAACCACTCGCCCACCTCTCCGCATTCGTTTGTTGGAAATATAAAACCACATAATAAAAATGGTTAAAATAACCTGAACTTGAAAATGTGAGCAAACCCACAAAAACCCTATTTATTGTGGGTGTTTATTAATTATCAGAGTCAGGTCACTAAATTTACATTAGCTATTGTTATAAAAAGTTGGCGTCATTGGCTACGAATAGGGAAGAAGGGTATGCCAGATCTCGAATTAATGCCGCTGCAAAGCGCCGATTTTTATAAGACAGCTGAACGTGTTGTTTTTAAAGAATATAAATGTAACTGCAAAAAAGGTTGGAAGGGTGAAGATCGCTTTATTGTCTACAAAGCCGATCAGAATGGGATCGCTGAGGTTATCAACAATGAGGTTTCAAATAACAACGTTGAAGACCTCATCGCGCTGGCATCGTCTTTTTTGACGGATAAGGTGGTGATTTCCGGTGGGCATACCGTGGTTAATTTGGACGATCGTTTTTCTGTCAGCAGTGAAGTGGAAAAGTCCGCGCGCTTCTGCATCGACTACATTGCCGAATCCATCAGACGGCTCAACGTTCAGCCTGACTTCTTGATGGAAATAAATGATTTCTATATGGAAAAAAGCGATGGCAGCGAGATAGACGGCGCTAACGAATTCAGGAAGATGGCGACATCGCCGTACATTATTCCGGAAAAAATAAACGACTACATTCTGGCGTCGAATCAACGTCATGGCATTGATATCAATGCATTTTATGTCAGTGAGAAAAACATGGCGGATCGCTTTAAACGCCACATTAAAAACCGTATGGATAAAGAGGCGTATTTTCAGCGCCAAGACGGAAATTTGAAGATGACGGTGGGTGAACACGCGTTCGATATCATCAAGGAAAATAAACCGACCTGCGCGGCGGGAAATGCTGCGACGTTCAGGGCTATTCGGTATCGCATTTCCTCCAATAAAATCTTTGATAATTACACGTCGCATATTGGCGTTTTTCCGCTGTGTTCACGCGTCAACGTGCTTAACGGCTATCGTGCGGCCGCGACTTTTTACGATAACTTCGCCTTGCCTTCTTTACTGGTCTTCTTCGGCAAATCCTGTTTCGAATGACATTTTTGTGCCAGCTGGCTATGCGTCACGCATAGCCATGATGGTCGAGCATCATCATGAAAATCTCACACCTGTATTGGCCTGTCACTTTCTTCTCCACGGCATTCGGCGCCGGGATTTTCTTTTTGCCGCAGGCGGTGGGGCCGGGCGTGCTGGGGATGAACGTGTTCATGCTGTTTATCGTTATCGCCATGTCGGTATCGATGATGGCGCACTATCTTTTTTTCAAATTCATCATTTCGCACCCGGAGAAAGATTTCCTGGCGGCATCATCGACATTTATCGGCGAGCGGGCAGCGGCAATCGTCTGTGTGCTGTTTATTTTGTCGATGATTATTATCGTGCTGATAAATTTCATCACCTTGGTCAACGTCGTCGCGTCTTTTTTCCACAACGGATTCTGGGTCAGGGGCGGCATTTCGCTGTTGCTGAGTGCCGCGCTGTCGGCGGCATGGTTGGCGTTTAGTCAGCGAATCGAGCACCTGATTTCCAGAATGGCACTGGTTTCTATCGTACTGGTGGCGATCCTGGCGGTGTTTTTCCTGTTACAACCTGCGGGGGGGCAGCAGGCGCCGCCTGGCATTTCATTGCAGACGTGGCTGCTGCTGCCGATTTTTCTTTTTACATTTAACTTTACCCCGTGCATCCAGCGCTTTGCGAAAAGCGCCGTACGACCGCAGGCGCGCAGTATTCTGTTTGGCAAGGTACTGATCATGGCGTTTATCGTCATGATCGTTATCGCCATCAGCCGTTTGCTGACGCTGGATGACATCTCAATCATTAACAGCCGCAATGTGGATGCGCTGTTTTATACCGCCGGTTTGACCGGCAACGCCACGGCGTGGTTAGGCGCTGCCCTGTTGCTGTGTTTACTGACCGGCGGCGCCTATATCGGCACGTTGACCGGCGTGATCGATGGCATTACGTCCTTCGGCGTGGCGGGCAAAAAGAGAATCATCGCAGGGAATATCGTTGTCTGTACGTTTATTGGCGCGATCAACCCGAGCATTATCAAGATCATCTCGGGCTGGTCGATACCCGTTATCGTGATGACCGTCTTTTTCATTCCATCACTGTATTTTTTGCTACGGGGCGACGGCAGGCAAAAGGGGATCGGCGTCGTCGTGCTGGGCTGCGGGATCGCGGTAATCGCAACGCTGTTGGTGTAAAGCTGCACGCTTAATCCAGCACCAGCCTATCGCCGGTGGCCGGCGCGATCCCTTCCGGCAGCCATAGCCGGCCCCAGGCGCCGGTACAGTGGCAGCCCATAATCTTTTCCGGCTGATGCTGGCGCAAAAAACGGCGGACGCGCCAGAGCGTGCGCGGGGAAGCGCAGCGCAGATGAAAACCGCCGATCAAGGCGTGGATCCGATCGACCCCGGTGATTTGCTGGCAATGGCGCACGATATTGACGATCCCGCGGTGCCCGCAGCCGGTCACGATCACCAGACCGCGATCCGATTTGTAAATCAGCACCCCTTCGTCAATAACGTAATCTACCGCTGCGTTCTCCCCGGCGATCACCCCGTAGGCGCGGGGTGCGGGCACCGCGATTTCGCCTGACCACATAAAGCGATCGCCGATCGCCAGCGGTTCGCGGCTGTATTGCATGCGGTGGCGCGAGTAGTCGATATCCAAAGAGAGCTTTTTTATTTTCCGAGTGTGGCCCAGCACCTTCAGCGCCGCATAGCGCTCATCGCCGACCTGCGGGTGGCAGATGATACGGCTGTTGTCTGGCAGCCAGGCGACGCCGCCGCAGTGGTCATAGTGGCCGTGGGAGAGCACCGTCGCGGTGATACGGGAGAGATCGACACCCATCAGCGCCGCATTGCGCAGAAAGCTGTCGTCGGGGCCGGTATCGAACAGTATGGAGGTCGTATCATCCTCAATCAGCAGGCTTAACCCGGCCTTGGCCTGCAATAGCGGGTTGGCGCCGGCGGCGCGGCGGTTTTCCAGCAGTACCCTGAGGGTCAATGCCATGTTGACTCGTTCCTGAGAGAGATTCCTGACTGACCAGTATAGCGCGGGACGCTGCGGCGGCTCTGTGAGCCGGCGCGCAGAGCGAGAGCGGAAAAGAAAAACGGCCGGAACAAGGGCTTGTCCCGGCCGTGAAGGCGTCTGGCGGTGTTACTTGCCGATACAGAAGCTGGAGAAGATGCGGCCCAGCAGATCGTCGGAGGTGAATTCGCCGGTGATTTCGCTCAGGGCCAGCTGCGCCTGGCGCAGTTCCTCGGCCAGCAGCTCCCCCGCGTAAGCGCTCACTAACTGTTCTTTGCCCTGCACCAGGTGCTGCGCCGCCAGTTCCAGCGCCTGCAGGTGGCGGCGGCGCGCCAGGAAGCCGCCTTCCATGTTGCTGGTGAAGCCCATGCTCTGTTTAAGATGATCGCGCAGCACATCGACGCCTTCGCCGGTGCGGGCCGACAGGCGAATAAGTGAGTGGTTATTCACTTCCGTCATACCCAGCGTTTCACCGGTGATGTCGGCTTTGTTGCGCACCACGGTGATCGGCAGCGTGTCAGGCAGGCGCGCCATAAACTCCGGCCAGATCTCCGCCGGCTCGGTGGCGGCGGTGGTGGTGCCGTCAACCATAAACAGCACCCTGTCGGCCTGTTCGATCTCGTTCCATGCACGTTCGATGCCGATGCGTTCCACTTCGTCGCTGGCGTCGCGCAGGCCGGCGGTGTCGATGATGTGCAGCGGCATGCCGTCGATATGGATGTGTTCGCGCAGAACGTCGCGGGTGGTGCCGGCGATATCGGTGACGATCGCCGCCTCGCGTCCTGCCAGCGCATTGAGCAGGCTCGATTTGCCGGCATTGGGGCGCCCGGCGATCACCACCTTCATCCCTTCGCGCAGCAGGCTGCCCTGGCGCGCTTCACCGCGCACGTTGTCCAGATCCGCCATCACGTCGTTGAGCTGCGCCTCGATTTTACCGTCGGACAGGAAGTCGATTTCCTCGTCCGGGAAGTCGATCGCCGCTTCCACATAGATTCGCAGGTGAGTGAGCGCTTCCACGAGCTGGTGGATGCGGGTGGAGAACGCGCCCTGCAGCGAGTTCATCGCCGAACGCGCCGCCTGCTCGGAGCTGGCGTCGATCAGATCGGCAATCGCTTCGGCCTGCGCCAGATCGAGTTTGTCGTTGAGAAACGCGCGCTCGGAGAACTCGCCCGGCCGCGCGATGCGCACGTCGGGCAGCGCCAGCACGCGCTTGAGCAGCAGATCGAGGATCACCGGCCCGCCGTGGCCCTGCAGTTCCAGCACGTCTTCGCCGGTAAAGGAGTTCGGCCCCGGGAACCACAGCGCGATGCC
>Ga0308162_1002967_pt1 | contig 10095 bp, 10 predicted proteins | sample PhySR2_FD_201370 | JGI IMG/M metagenome (GOLD analysis project Ga0308162, IMG submission 201370) | Phyllosphere microbial communities from UC Gill Tract Community Farm, Albany, California, United States - DLSLS.R2 | ecosystem: Host-associated > Plants > Phyllosphere > Unclassified | place: USA... | reverse complement strand
AGCTTGGGCTGCAGCCGCCGCAGTTCGCACCCGAGGCGGAAAAGAATAGCGGCAAGCTGATTGATGGTTCCCGCATCTGCAGCGAGCTCGGTTTTGAGTACCGCTATGACGATCCGGTTAAGATGCCGCTGGAGTAACAGATGTCTTCTAATAGCTTATGTTTATGGCTCTGAGACCTTCTTGAATTTACTTCATACATGTGTCGGGGATGACAAAATTCAGCCTCGACAGCTAATCGTTTTTTATAGACATCTTATAAATATATGGCGTGCCTGCAAATTATTATAAGATATATTAATTTTTTTATTTTTAGTGGGTAATAGATTCTATTACCTCTGTTCGCTATTACGTATATTTCGTTCAGTCAATTATTGTGTTGGGTAAGGTATTATGGATTTTTAATTAAGAGTCCTAAAGGGCTTTATGTTTTATAGACATCTGGTAGGATGTTTTCTTGTAGGCTCGCCATTAATACAGTTTCCTGAAGATTGACTAGGTTTAACTTCAAATATAGATCCTTTAATAGGCCATAGAGGGGCGAAAATTATATTTTTTATTCTAGGCTTTACTTCGCTAAAAAAAGCAGGTGTAGATTCGATTGGTCAACGCAACAGTCATGTGCAAACATGGAGTTGCGGAGGTTTTTTGAATAAGTCGGACATTTACAGCAAAAGAAAAAGCATCTTTTTTTGAACTGCGGAAGAACGGAACAGGCTTCAGTGATATAGCTAATATCATGGGTTCGAAACCAGAAACAACCTTCATTATGTTAAGAGATACTGGCTGCATAAAACCCAATGAGCGCAAGCGGGCTGTAGCTCACCTGACCATAAATGAGCGCGAGTAAATACAAGCCGATTTGTCAGCGAAAATGAGCATTCGTGCGATAGCTACTGCGCTGAATCGTAGTCCTTCGACTATTGCACGCGAAGTTCAGCGTAATCGGGGCAAGCGCTATTACAAAGCTGTTGATCCTAATAACCGGGCAACAGGATGGCGAAAAGACAAAAACCGTGCTTACTGGATCAAATTTTACCGTTGCGGGAGCTTGTTCTGGAAAAGCTGGAGATGAAGTAGTCTCCAGAACAAATATCAGGATGGTTAAAGCGAACGAAGCCGCGTCAAAAATACTGCGAATATCACCTGAGACAATTTATAAAACGCTGTACTTTCGCAGCCGTGAAGCGCTACACCACCTGAATGTACAACATCTGCGCAGATCGCATAGCCTTCATCATGGCATACGCCATACCCGCAGAGGTGAAAGAGGTACAATTAACATAGTGAACGGAACGCCAATTCAAGAAAAACACTATGATATCAATAACATAATCTTTATTGGACACTGGGAAGACGATTTAGTACCAGGCACAAAAAACTCGCATATAGCCACACTTGTAGACCGAAAATCACGTTATACGATAATCCTTAGACTCAGGGGCAAAGATTCTGTCTAAGTGATTCAGGCTCTTACTGACAAATTCCTGAGCTTGTCGCCTGAACTCCGGCAATCACTGACATGGGACAGAGGAATGGAGCTGGCCAAGCATCTGGAATTTACTGACAGCACCGCAGTTAAAGTTTACTTCTGTGATCTTTAGAGTCCTTGGCAGCGGTGAATAAACGAGAACACTAATGGGCTAATTCGACGTAATTTCCCAAAAAGACATGCCTTGCACAATATACTCAATATGAGCTGGATCAGGTTGCAGCTCAGCCAAACAACAGACCAAGAAAGACACTGAAGTTCAAAACACCGAAAGAGATAATTGAAATGAGTGTTGCTTTGAAAGATTGAATCTACAGCTGCGTACTTCGCAAAACTGTCCGACTGAGGTACGCCTTTATCCGTGACAACAGCCATTACTGGCCTGTTCGCCTGTTCGCCTGCTCTGCCGGGTTCTGGATGCTCATCAGGCTGGATTTTATGTCTGGCTTCAGGAGCCACATTCACAACGTCACTAGGCAGACCAGATGCTGACCGGGCAGATCAAACAGTTCTGGCTTGAGTCTGGCTGCGTCTATGATTATGGCAAGATCCATCTTGATCTGCGTCATACCGGGCAGCAGTGCGAGGTGAACCGGGTCTGGCAACTGATGAAGGGTGCAGGAATAGAAGCTCAGATCGGGTACCTGAATACACGGGCACATAACGGCGAAGCCAGCATCGTGGCACCCAACAGGCTCCAGCGGCAGTTCAATCCGGACTCACCCGATGAATGTTGTGTGACAGACATAACCTACATCCGAACCCACGAAGGCTGGTTGTATCTGGCCGTGGTGGTTGATCTGTTCTCCCGAAAAGTTATCGGCTGTCAATGAACCCCGCATGACAAAAGAGAATATTCTGAACGCCTTACTTATGGCGGTGTGGCGACGTAATCCTCAAAAACAGGTACTGGTGCACTCTGATCAGGGCCGTCAGTACACGAGCCATGAGTTGCTGTCGTGCCTGAAATCACATGGTTTGGAAGGCAGCATGAGTCGTCGCGGTAACTGCCACGACAACGCGGTTGCGGAAAACTTTTCCAGCTACTGAAACGCGAAAGGGTAAAAAAAGATCTACGGAACGCGGGAAGAAGCCCGCAGCGATGTTATTCATTGCATCAAAATGTTTTATAACTGTAGGCGCCTGAATGACTCGAGTGATCTGATGCCACCGGTAGAATATGAAAACCAGTATTATCAACGGCTAGAGAGTGTCTAGATTACCCGTGGCGATTCAGCACTTCAACCGGGAAGGGGGGGTTGATTAGTGCTTGATATGGCAAGTAATTAAGCTTAAATTACGTACCTCGTAGCCTGCCCAGACAGGAGAGCCAGAGTCATTACCCGACCGACTGACTTTTTTAACACTCAATTATGCTTAACAATTCTTGCGTTGTCCATGTTCTAATGACAAGATCCGGGCCATCCTGTTAATGAGGAAATTATTATGCCCCTTGTCTTTGCAAGTTACATGTTTTTTAACGTGATAAATACCCTTATATACTGGCTAGTTTTCGCTGTTTTATTGTTGAAGGTCAATCGCAGTCTTTCGCTAACTTCGCAGCATTTTGTCTGGCCGAGACGCTTTCTTTTCTTGCTAACGCCAGATAGATATTTAATTCGGAAGTCACTGCTATCAGAGATCTTCTGCACTTTTTTTTATGGGTGGGATAGCGTCCGCCACTGGCCTCAATGCCGTAGACATAAAACAAGCACTGCCACCACGCTTTTGTGTTTTCACTAATTAGTTATTCATGTGAATTTATTTATCATCAATCTATTGTTCATTATAGAGAGAGAGCTAGTATAGTATGGATAAGAGTATTGAATGTAGCTCATATTTGAAAAGAGAGATAGGTATATTTTCTCTTGTTATATATTCAATTTATTTGTCGATTATTTTCATTGCGCCAAAAATGGGCGAAGATTATGGATTGACCAAGCACTTTACAGATGAAGGAATTATTCAAAGAATCGGTTTTGCCGTTGCGAAATCCACTATGCAGATATCAGGATGGAACGCCAGATTGGGAGAGCAAATAGCTATATTCGAGCTAAGTCTCCCGCACTGGATGTCAGTGATGGTTTACTCCATAGCAGTAATACCATTCATGTTTTCTTTGTCACTACTATCAGGAGCCCAAGAAAAAGGACGGCGAATTTTAGTAGCACTTATCTGCATGGTGATGCTTTTTGTTCTTTGGCCAGGTATGGAAGTTTTCTTTTGGAAAACAGCGAACTCAGAGTACTTGCAGCCCATGATACTTGTCATAGCAACTGCTATGGCATATTCCAAAGAGGAAACACTCAATCGGTTGACATCAAGAAAGTTAACGTTTATTACATACCTTGTTGTTTGTCTACTTTCTGGTTTAAGTTTCGAAAACGTACCACTGGCTCTCTCCGTTGCGCTGATTCTGCTTTGTGTGGTCGAAAATCGTAAAGGCATCTGCAACTACCTTCCGATCATATCCATTATGACAGGCTGGACTTTATTGATGCTCGCCCCCTCAACAAAGATCAGGAAGGCATATTACGACTCAACGATAAACAAGGGGTCTGACTTGGCAGCCTATTACGTATCCAGATTTGTGGATGTGTGTGCCAAATTTTTTGAAACAACGTCTGTTTTGCTGGTCATCGCTATTGCCGCCTGTTGTTACCTTCAGAAAAAAGGAAAATTGACTGCTTACCATTACTCAATGATCGCGGCCTCCGTTTTGGTCGTCGGATCTATGATGGCATCACCTTATACAGAGCCAAGAGGCTTCCTGTTCGCGTGGTGTGTTATGTTTTCTTTTGTGGCTTATGCGATAAGTGAACTAATCGAATCCGTTAAGACAAGAAATATTTTAGCGGTTCCTTTTGTTTTGTCTCTTCTTTTTGGTTTGTATACATTTAATATATATTCTGAGGTTGGTTTTAAATCGAATGAACGTGAAGCTAAAATTCTGTCTTCATATGGAACAAAAGAGTGTGAAACTGGAATTAAGGTATCGCACCTGAATACAAATGCGGGATACAGATATATAAACAATAGAGATGATTGGTTTATGTTCAATATGACTAATAAGCCAAACTATTTTTATAGTTGCATTTTGAAAAGTTAACATTGCTGAATTTTCGAGGGCAATGTATGATTAATGAATAATCTATTTGGCTACGATCTTTTCAGTTGATTTTTTATTTTATCGCTATTAAATATAGTGATTTTATAGTAATAGATTAGGCTGCATTATTTTATGCAGCCTAATACATTGAAATATACTGGCACCTTGTTGGTTTTTTATGGGTGTGACCTGTGAGCCCAGATTTTCTATTGGTAAACATCCAAGCGGCATATCATCGGACTTATACTCAATATAATTATCTGTAAATCTTACTCAATTAATTCTGGTTAAATCATAACTTACTTCTGCTTTTTAATGACAATCCTGTAGACGTCGCGATTTAGTTTTCATCTCATGACCTGCCCCTAGGATTAGATGCAACGCTCACTTAGTAATGTTGGATCCTTTACTATCAGAATTACCCTTTCTCCAGCCCGCCGCAAATTCAGCTGGCATCTGATAATTCAGCGCTGAATGGGGTCTGGACTCGTTATAGCCCTGACGGCAGTCATTAATTATTTTCCGGGAATGACGAACATCGCTGAACCAATGCTCATTCAGGTATTCATCCCGAAAGCGGCCGTTGAAACTCGCAATAAATCCGTTCTGTGTCGGCTTGCCGGGCTGGATAAGCCGCAGCTCCAAGCCATGTTCAAAGTCCTATTGATCGAGCGCGGAGCATGTAAATTCAGGGCCCTGACCGGTTCTTATCGTCGCCGGATAGCCGCGAAACAGCTCAATGATGTCCAGAATACGCGTGATCGGAACGCCTGAAATGCCAAATTCGGTAGTAATTGTCAGGCACTTGATCCTGCGATCGTTGGCCAGCACGTCCATGACAAAATTCATCGACCAGGTCTGGTTGGGCACCGCCGGACGCTGAGCCTAGTAGCGGCAGGTCAAGAGAGACAAACCTGTAAGCCTGCAGGTTCGACGTTGCGACAGACCCGTTGCCTTACACATGGTCTCCACGGCTTCCCTCTTCTGGCCTGTCGTCAGAACTTTCGGCCCAGACCCATCTGAAGCGCCTCCTTAGCCAGCATGGATTCAGCGATCAGCTTCCTGAGGCGGGGGTTCTCCTTTTAAAGTGACTTGAGCCGCTATACTTCTGGAACTTCCATACCGCCGAACTTCTTTCGCCAGGTAATGGGATGGACTACCTCTTCCCTCTGCGCTTAACTGAACAGAATTCATCCAGCAGGAGTATGATTATGAACATCGTATTTATGGGCATTGACCTGGCAAAAAATGTTTTCCAGCTTTGCGGACTGAATTTGGCAGGCAAGCCGATTTATACCCGGCGTGTTGAGCGAAAAATTTTACTTCAGACACTGGTCAATATACCTGCCTGCCTGATTGGCATTGAAGCATGCACGGGAGCATTTTACTGGCAGAGGGAATTTGAAAAACTGGGGCATAAAGTGAAAATTATCAGTCCCCAGTATGTTAAGCCTTTTATTCGTGGGCAGAAAAACGATTGCAATGATGCGCAGGCCATGGCGATAACACTTATGCAGCCAACAATGCAATTTGTCCCCCGAAAATCCCGGAACAGCAGGATATAAAGGCGTTACATCGGGCCCGGCAACGAATAGTTAATCACCGTACTGCAACAATCTGCCAGATACGAGGGCTTTTACTCGATCGCGGTATCTCAATTGGTGCAGCGATGTCCAGAGCCCGCAGTGCTATTCCACTGATACTTGAAGATGCTGAAAATGGATTAAGCATAAGAATGCAAAAGACTATTGCTGAACTCTATGAGCTTTTCATCGATCTTGAGAAACGGATTAAATTGTTTATTAAGGAGATCGAAACTGTTTCAGGCAATCAGCGGAATGTCAGCGCATAGCCAAAGTTAAAGGGATTGCTCCGAAAACGGCTACAGCTGTTGTTGCTGCGATCGGTAATGGGCAGGAGTTTAAAATGGCCGTCATTTTGTGGCATGGCCTAGACTTGTCCCGCGGCAGCATTCGAGAGGAGACAGACAGGTGCTGATGAACATCACTAAGAGAGGCGATAAGCACTTACGAACGCTTTTAATTCACGGAGCCCGCGCAGTTGTCCGGGTAGCGACGAATAACAATGATGGCTGCTTAAACCAATGGGTTAATCAGTTAAAAGAATGACAGGGTTTTAATAAGACCACTGTCGCAGTGGCAAATAAAAAATCCCGAATTATCTGGTCGATCTTCCGGCATTAAAGTAAATATTAACCCGCGTTGAGTTAATGCTTACCTATGAATGTTGCAGCGTACTGAAAAATGGTAACAGGTTGCACCTGCACAGTCGGAACCTGATTTTATACTAATCCCTGAGACCGTCCAAGTGTTGAGGCAACTACGTGCGGATTTCCTATTTGGGCACAGGTTTATACCTGATGCCGGATAGACGTTAGCAACAACCTAAACCTGACTCAATGCTTGTAAAACAGAGGTAGTCCATAGATGTAAAACGTGGCATCGGTAATGGCATGCCTGCGGCAGAGCTCACGGGCAGAAATCCCGGCTTCGGCCTCGCAGAGAATACTGATGATCTGTTCGTCGGGAAATCGATTCTTAACAAGGAAGTCCTCATGTGACTTATGAAGACATTACTAACATCGCGGTGTGTTAATCAACGGGGAGCAGGTCAATCAATCCTAAAGTTAGAGTAAAGGTGAAAATTTATTTCGCATATTGTTGCCTTCAAGTTACAGAGGGGAATAAATGTTATTTTTTCTTTTTTACTCTTTTTTTGATGCTGATTAAGTATTTCCCCTGAAATCCTGAAAGCGCTTGATGCCAATCTTATCAATCGCGGTTAAAATCTCTATAAGGTTCAGGGGAGCGTAGCACTACGCTATGTTAATTTTCATTTTATTGCCACTTGCGGCGATGCTCTTTATTAATTATATATCTAGGACGTTGCTTAGTCTCGATATAAATTCTACCGATATACTCACCCAGCACTCCTATCCCTATAAGCTGTACGCCGCCAAGAAAAAGAATCGAAACCAGTATTGACGGATAACCAGCCACGGGATTCCCCCAAATCAGCTTATCTGCAATCATCCATATCCCGTAAAAGAAAGATAGTCCGGCAACAAAGAATCCTATGTAAGTCCACATACGTAATGGAAACGTAGAGAACGAGGTAATACCCTCCAGTGCCAGGTTCCAGAGTTTCCATCCATTAAATTTTGTCGAACCAGCGACGCGCTCAGCACGAGTGTATTCAACTACTTCTGTTCTTCCTCCCACCCATGAAAGAATGCCTTTCATGAACAGATTTCGCTCAGGCAGAAGCTTGATGTTATCCACAACATGGCGGGACATTAGCCTAAAATCACCCACATTTTCTTCAATCTGCGGTTTGCTGATCATGTTGTGTAATTTATAGAACCACTCAGCGCTTTTACGTTTCAGATGGCTATCGGATGAGCGGTCAACTCGTTTAGCCAGCACAACCTCGGCACCTTCTTTCCATTTCGAAATCAGAAGAGGGATAACCTCAATGGGATCCTGCAGGTCAACATCGATAGGAATAACCACATCCCCGGTCGATGCTTCAAGGCCTGCAAAAAGGGCAGGTTCTTTGCCAAAGTTTCGCGTAAAGCAGACATATTTTACTAACGCGTCATTTTCCATGATCGCTTGAATCTGAGATTCTGTGTTGTCTGTGCTGCCATCATTGATGAAAACAATTTCAATCTCATCGTCTGCAAGCGGCGTGTAATTTCTTACAGTCTGATAGAAGACAGGAAGTGCTTCCTGCTCGTTCAGCACGGGAACAACAAGCGATATCTTCATTTCTTATCTCTGAAAATAATAAATTTGGAGTAGACAAAACCGCATACCAGACTGATTGCTGAGAAGACGATGAGAGTGATTACTGGGTTTATCTTCATTCGGTCAGCATACGAGCCAATCATGACGGCCACCATGCCCATAAAAAACACGTACATAATGTATCGGATGGTTGTGGCTTCAGAACCGAACGTCCACTTTGCATTTGCAAAGAAAGAGAAGGTGACGGCAACACAGAATGCGATAAAGTTAGATAGTGACTGCTGCAACCCCTGTTCTACACAGATCGCGAACGTAACCCAATGGATTAGCGTGTTGATGACACCAATTGACATGTATCTTGAGAAAAGTTTCAGCATGGCAAAGTTCTGTAAAAAGTGAGGTGCAGATCCTGACACTTGCCAGCGATAGGATCAAGAAATTGTTAGAGCTGTTATGTCAGTTCATTCAGATAACAGCTATGTGGAGTTGCGACAGGATTTGTTCGTATGAACACCAAGCTTTTCAGTAAAGCAATACATCATCGGCTTACAACGCAAAAGAAAAACGTCTGTTATCGCGTATAATTACTCTTGAGCATTGGGGAGAAAAAAATTACCGCGAAGCCACTCAGGCAGGCTTAGTGGGATCTGAAACTTGGCGCAAAACGTATATAATTCATTGTAGTAATCTAACATTCTTCACTAATCTCCTTATTATTCAGGTGGTTAGGGAATCCCAGAGTATCAGTAACAAGGCAACATGTTTAAGCCGTGTGTAAAGCGATATCAACAAATATGGTCACACCCCTAACCGATCCCTCAACGCATACCACACCGCGCCCATCGCCGTCAGCGGCACCTTAAACCGCCGCCCACCGGGAAACGGCAGGTGAGGCAGACGGGCGAAGGCATCAAAACGCTCGGCATCGCCGCGTAACACTTCGCTGATCAGCTTGCCGGAAAGATGCGTACTGGTTACGCCATGACCGCTGTCACCCTGCATAAAATAGACATTCTTCTCCAGCCGGCCAAACTGCGGCATGCGCGACAGCGTCAGCAGGAAATTGCCGCTCCAGCTGAAGTCCAGTTTAACGTTCTGCAACTGGGGGAACGTGCGACGCAGCTTGGGCCGGATCAACGCTTCAATATCGGCCGGTTCCCGTGCGCCATAAACCACGCCGCCGCCATAGAGCAGCCGGTTGTCCGCAGTCAGACGGAAGTAATCCAGCAGATAGTTACAATCTTCCACACAGTAGTTGTTCGGCATCAGCGACAACGCCTGGTCGGGTGACAGCGGCTCGGTTGCTACAATCTGCGATCCGCACGGCATGCTTTTCCTGCTCAGTCGCGGTTCCAGCTGCGGGGCCAGATAGGCATTTCCGGCGAAGATCACAAAGGTCGCGCTGACCTCGCCCTGGGCGGTTTTCACCCGATTTGGTGTGCCATAAACCACACTGGTCGCCGCGGACTGTTCATAGATGCGTCCGCCATGTCGACGGATCGCCTCCGCTTCACCCAGCGCCAGGTTCAGCGGATGCAGATGGCCGCCGCGCCGATCCAGCAGCCCGCCAACGTAGCGTTCGGTGGCGACTTCACGTCGGATGGCTCGCTCATCCAGCAGTTCCAGATCATGATTCCCATACTGCTGCCATAACGCTTTCTGTTTTCGCAGATGCGCCATCTGGCGCGCATTCAGGGCCGCAAAAACGCCGCCAGGCCGGTAATCGC
>Ga0308162_1002963_pt1 | contig 10100 bp, 5 predicted proteins | sample PhySR2_FD_201370 | JGI IMG/M metagenome (GOLD analysis project Ga0308162, IMG submission 201370) | Phyllosphere microbial communities from UC Gill Tract Community Farm, Albany, California, United States - DLSLS.R2 | ecosystem: Host-associated > Plants > Phyllosphere > Unclassified | place: USA... | reverse complement strand
AAGCCATCATTTCAGGGCCAGTATCCTAAACTCCAGCAAGCCCTTGGAAGCCCAAATCTACCTGGGGCCTTGTCACCTGAAGTAATGTTGCGCCTAGAAACGGCCTTGGCTGACCGACAGATGCACTCGCTAAATTTTGCTAATCCTGTAATACAATACTTATTGAACGAACTGCTCCCGCCGCTTAACGCCTGTAATGAGTACACTGGTAAAGTTAAAGAGCACTTTAATGAACTTTTGGCTCAAGTAATTATGTTTTGTAAAACACGGCAAGATGGAGGATTAAAACAACTCCGCGACCGCGGTAGTTATTTGAGGAAAGCTGAAGCCACGGAATTCGAACTTCAGCAGGATCTATGGCAATGGCTTTCTGGTAACTACAGAGAATGTGAAGTTCTTGATGAAGTCGACGGTATTGGAACTGGCAGAGCGGATCTATTCGCTACATTTGGTGGTCACAGATTTGTATTAGAAATGAAGCGTCATTACGGATGCTTAGATCGAGCTGCCGCCAAAAAATATTACAATCAAGCAGCTACATACCAGAACACAAACGTCAAACTTGGATTTCTAGGCGTATTAGAACTATCAAACCGTTCCGGTCCTCCGCCAAGCCTGGAAGAGTGTATTTGGTATGAGTCAGTTCTGCCTGAAAATAGCAATGTTGTACGGCACCTGATTGTCTTTAGAGTTGTAGGTAATCTAAATAGTCCATCATCTATGTCAACTAAGCCGGTCAAACCAAGAAAAAAAACGACGTAAGGCAGTCAGATTACTGGCAAACCTAACGGCATCTCTCTGTTGTTGAAGCAGTGCAGTTTCAAACCAGTGAAGCAGATATCAGCTTTAGGATATACGGTATTCTCTGACAAATATCTAGTCCCTTCGCAAGCCACTAAGAAGCCAATCCAGCAGAAGTATCTAACTGAAAACTCATGGCGTTTACGTGAAAGCGGTCAAATGCTTGATATACCTCATTGGACCCCCTACGACTTACGGCGTACAGTGCGAACGGGCTTATCTCGTTTGCAGTGTCCAAATGAGGTAGCAGAGGCCGTATTGGGGCATACACGTGGCGGCGTTGAAGGGATTTATAATTTGTATAAGTATGATGCTGAGTGTCGGAAGTGGTTGCAGGTATGGGCTGATTATTTAGATAGTCTGCAATAAGTTTGGTCTAATATTTTTTCTAGATGTACAATATTCTATTTTAAATCAACATGTTATGATGGGTGAAGGGATTAAAACTTTAATAGGCCCGTTTTAGTTCCAGGCATTTTTTGAGATCCCAGCCAAATGATGGTGTTGTCGATATTCCTCCGGCGTCATATTGTTCAGTGATTCATGCGGGCGTTCACAGTTATATTCTGACAACCCCCTTTCCGTGATTTCCTGCACTTCATTCAGCGTTCTGAACAGATAAAAATCGAGTATTTCTGTACGATACTTCCGGTTAAATGCTCAATAAAAGCGTTCTGCGTCTGCTTACCCGGCTGGATAAACTCCAGTCTTACTGCATGTTTCTCTGCCCATTCAGCCAGTGCCAGGGAGATAAATTCCGGGCCGTGATACCTATTGAATGTATCTGGTTAGCGTTTAAGTCAGCCATTTTCGACAACTTGTAGTGTCTGTCACAAGTGGAGAAAATCAATGAACACTCCTGTTAGCAATGTCAGCATTTGGGGACACTGATTGCCCTGGATATCTCTAAAAAACATCATGATGCGAAAATTCGGTACCCTGATGGACGAGCGTTTTATCTGCGTATCGAAAACACACTGGAAGGGTTCAACCGACTGCTTGCTCTCACCGCTTCACCCCATGACAGTATTATCGCTGCCTTTGAACATACCTCTGATTATCATCGCAACATCGCATGGTGGTCCCAGCTCAGGGCGGTCCAACGGCTAAACCTGCGACACCGTTAATTGTGTTAAGTAACGGTGAAGAATAAAGTCATCGGCCTTGGCATGCTCTTCCATCAGCCGTTCGGTTAAGCGCACAGTCGGCTTTTGTATCAACAGCCACTGTGAAGCTATATAAAAAAGCGGGGCGACTCACTATTTCGCAAAATGTGCATTTTTTCCGACAGTTATTCTCCTTTAAATTGGCTCGAATACCGGAAAATGATTGCGATGAAATTGCTCGATGCCGTACTGCCGTAAGGTCTCCAACCAGCGTTCGGCCAATGTGCGGCCTACCTTAAGCTCAAGCGCAGCCTCGCGCAGCAGCAAAAACTCGGTGCGTAGTGTCGTCGGCATGATGCCGGGGTCATCGGTGTTCACTAGAACACGCACAGGTCCTCGGCGCAATCCATAAAGGTTGGCCGAAGCGCCGCTTTCCAGCACCGATTCGTCTGGTGGATACCAGCGGAAAATCGGGTGTTCGGCGTGTGATTTCAGTCGTGCGATATAGACATTGGACGTCGGGTTCGCCTCGATGATGAGCCCCAGCTTATCGTATTCAGTTAGTAGCCAGTCTTGCAGCGCGTGCATAAAGTCCAGCTCGGCCGGGGTGTCGATATCCTTCAGAATGTCTTCATCAATCTTACGGCCAAACTTGGAATTAAATCCACCATGTGCAGCCGCTTCATCTCCCATGCATACAATCACCAAAGGCACATTTGTAATTTTCTCCAGCCATTTATGCCGTTCCTTATAAAGCTGGCTCGCCAGCGTACTGCTCTCGCTCAATTCTTGATGATCTGGCAAAGCGCACAGCTCTTGCGAAGTGATTTGCCAGCTATCACCAACCTCATTTAGGCGAAAGTGACAATTACGACGTAGCCACCATGCCTGATACAGATCATCCGGTGTCGCATGACGCAAAGGCGCATCATCGCAACCGGCAGCAGAATTCAGCCCCGCCTGCTGGCTAGACGCATCTACGTCCATCAAATCCGGCACCTGCCACCAGCGCGACAAGCGCCAGAAACGCGCAATACGACGTTCGAACAGGGGCAATACCTGCTGCGCCAGCGGCAGTACGGCACTCAGCACACTTGCGTGATGCCAAAGCCACACCAGATTATCCAGATGCTCGTCCAGTGGCAGTATCATCTCGCCTTGCCGTGCAACCCACTTTTTCGGGACTATGCCCAGCGCTAAGGCGTGGCCCAGCCGGTCGCCTTCACGCATCTTACAAAAATGTACTGTCTCGTCTATATGGCGCATGCCAGATGCCGGATGGGCGTAATCCTCACCGGCATGAATACTTAGATGAAAGCCGGTGCTGGCACGTTCGCCATCCGACAGTGGTTTGAAGCCGCTACGCAGCCAACGCAGTACTGGCGCAAACCATTCAATTTTTAATGCGTTTTCATCACCTGCCACATCTAACCCACGAAACCATCTAGCCGGTTGGAAATGGAAATTTTGATTCTGTTTGCCGCCTAAAAACTCGGGTGCGTTCCAGCCGGAAGCACTTTGTAGATTGCTTATCAGCTTTTCAGCCTCTTTCCACAACTTCTTAAGATCCGGCCTGGGGCGCTGATTTTGCTTGTGAGTTTGTGAACGAAAAAAGTGGCCACAGAATTGCCAGCGTTCCAGCGCCTGCATGGCGGCCAAAGCTTGCATATCCAGCAGGATATCAGATTCACCAAAAATGTAGGGGGGGCTTGGCAAGGACAAACTGGCATTTGCAAGCAGGCCGCGAGCGATCTTGCCGACAAACGCCGGCTTAAATGCCAGCGGCGCTGACTTGATCTCTGCCACATCAGCACGACCTGCCCACAATCGGCGCATATTCCCTTGATAGTCGCCACCCCTACCGAGCCCTGATTGATAGTAGCGCTCGGCAAAGCGTGTCAGCCCTTGCCCGTCCATTATCAGATTACTACGCAGCTGGTTCACGGTCTGCCAGAAACACAAGATGGCCGCGCGTTGCAGTGGATGGGTATCAGGTTGGCAATAGCGGCGACAAAGATAGACATACAGCCACAACCAGCGATTGGCATCGCCACGCTTCATTGCCAATGCAAACTCGCTCAGTAGCCAATCCGCACTACCAACGTTGGTAGTATGTAGGCTAGCGGCAAGCAAATCCCAGTCTGGCTTGAGGGTAGAGGAGTGCATAGCAAGATTGAGCCGCGCCAGATGCTGCGGCCAACCTTCCGAACAACATGGCTGATTGTCCATAGTATTTTGGGGCCGCTTGGTCTGCTCGTCGGATTCCAGCAACAATACCAACAGTTGCCGCGCGCGCTGCAACAGAGTCTCCAAGTTGTCGTGCTGCTCTCTCTGCCACTGAATTGCATTGTTGCCGAGTCTCAACTCGTCACCCGACAGCAGATAATCGTCGAGAATCGCGCTATCGGTTGTGATGCCCCAGAAATGCACATGCCCCTCGGCAAACGGTAGTGATGGGTTTCCAGATGGGGCGAAAAATGCAGTCTGCGCGGACACCACGCGGCGGATGTCGTGTATCGGTGGCAGAGGCATGTCATTCAGCCACTGTGCTAAATGCCAGCCGGCCAACAACGTAGGGTCCAGCCCCGCTGCAAGGCGCACATACGCCTGCACCTCACTCTCAAGGTAGCACAGCAAGTCGCCATTGCGCTGCAATAGCCTCTGTTGTAGCTCGTCCAGCCACGGCAGTTTTGGCGTCAGCAACAAGTCACCATCAAGTATGCGCCCCATCAACTGGCGCACATCGGTCAGCCGGTGCTCGCGAGGATGGCGCGCCTCCAAGCCCTCTACTAGCAAATGATATAATTCATCCTGCAGTCGATGCCAATGGTCAGACTCCAGACCGTCAGCTGACTTTAGCAAGTGCTGCCACAGTCGTGCGGCTAATCTTTCATCGCCAAAAAAACACTCAGCGGCGTGTTCAGTCAAGGTGCGCTGGAGCATTACTCTGGTTCCTTGTCCTGACCTTGTCCTGTCAGCTGTATATTAGGTTGCGGCTGATTTGACGAATTTGGCGCTGGTTCTTTAGACAATTCATCAAAAATCTCTTTTAGGAGTTTTGCGTACTTGCTATCACCTCCGAAATTAGCTGCCATATGATCATATATCGAACCTAATTTTTCTATTTGTTTTCTAGCTTGTGTTTTTATTGTCGTTTTATTTATATTCTTGGCGGTGATGCCAAGCTCTTCTCTCAAATGTTTTTCAGCTTTAGCCTCAAGATTTTCCTCAGACTTAGGCCAATCCAAATTGATTACCTCATCAATCCACTTCTTCAACGGGTGCTCTGCAAGCACAATGCTGACTGCCCTTAAAGAATTATTTTTATCAAAAGCTTCCAGTATTGGTTTGACGTTGACATTAAACTGGTCATTGCTTGTGTAATTTTTTAGATTTTCAGGATTAATGTTGGTCGTTGCTATCACATTAGGCAAGCCAAACAGCTCACCCTTTTCAAAACTACCAAAGGCAAACCAAGTTGCATAGAAACTGTGAGCTACCATATTTAGCGCCGTTCTGATACGTTTCATGCCATTTGGCACATACTCATCACTCGCCACTTGGCTATAAACTTTATTGAACACCTTGTAAACCAACCATGGCGCAAGTTCAATTTGATTAACATGACAGGTCTGCCGCCACATTTCTATTTCTTGATGTAGTCTCTCTGCTATCAAATTTATATCGTACTCTGCGTTTTGAAACTCTTCCGACCCTTCATCACCACCATTGGACTTATTTTCTTTTTCGTTAAAAGTGATTGTTTTAGTAGGTGCCAGTGCTGCCGTAGAAAAGAAAGGAGCCCGCCCCATGATTGCATGAATTTCTTCGACCGATAGCGGACCGACAATGCTGGAAATTAACAACTCAAACACCCGGCCTATATTCAGCAGCATGGTTTTCTTGGCGTTGGTGTAAAAATTATTCTGTGCCAGCAAGGAAATCAAAAAGCTTGCCTTTTTCCTTTGCTCGACTTGCAAACCTTGTATTGAAAGGCTTTGAATCTCCTTGATGTAATCCCACCCTTTGCTTGAATTTACCCCAACTTCTGCCACTGGATACGGCAGAATAGTTTTCTGAGATTTGATACCGGCCAACCACTCTTCAGGCAACCGTCCATCCAATAAAATCGGCCAAGCAGAAAGGTCATCCGCCTTGTCGAAAAGCTCAAAGTTGGCAGTAGCATGTTTAAGGGGCTGGAACAAGGGGGTGTCAAGAAGGCTGCGATGTTGTGAGGATGAGGATTCGAAACACTCTTGCCAATGCAGTTTGGCAAGCAATATCAGATAGGCTGCACCAGCTTTAGGTTCAAAGCAGAAGTAATTCACCAGATTATGTGCAAACTCATTTCTTTTCTGCTTAGCTGCTTTATCAGCTTCATCCTGAAGCTCCGTTGTTTTATCAGCCTCATCCTGAAGCTTAGGAGGCATTTGCCAACTAATCCGCACCTTCAGTTCATCCTTAGCAGTACGAATTTCAGCTGGCAATTCCAGAATAAGATCATGGCAATGCCTGATTAACTGCGACAAGGCACGGATAGAAGGTATTGGCAACGAGGGACGACTACTTTCAAATCCATTCACCGGGCCAGTCAAAAAGATCTCCAGCCAAGAAATGAAGTTAGCCAAAGGCATTGCATCATTTGCATTGCCGAGAGTAACTCTAGTGTCAGCCGCCTCTTCACCAACTGGCCCCCACTGCCAATAACTGCTGACTTCCGGCATGGTCAAACGGCGAGGGAAAGGCAGGATCTTGCGTTGATACTCTGCTGCTAATTCTACGGCCCTTTCATAGGCTACTTTGCGACGGTAGCTGGAATCTTTGGTGAGGCGGCCATGAAAATCGCGCCAAGTTACCTCATCGTAAAGTGATCGATCGCCACAGACGATGGGCAACACATGAGGTGTAGCTAGATAACGTCGTACGATTTCGAGGTTTTCAAATGCACGATTCAACGAGGTATCGACATCGTCGATCGGAAGGATCAACAGCTGTTTGTCCAGCAAGCTCAACACTTCGCGGAAAAAATCTTGCACGCAGTCGGCTAGCTGTTTGTTGCTGTACATGGCACGTACCTTGTCCATGCCGTGACGTTCTTGTTGTGTCTCGACCGATTCCAGCGATTGGGCGAGCTTCTCCAGCGTCTGGTTCAGGCTACGGGCCTTATTCGGTGTAATCCGCTGCTGTTCTTTGACATCATTATCGTGAAGCACAGCGGCGACGATGATGTGTAGGAATAACGAGTCGCCATTTTCCAGCAGAGTCGGGTCTACCGGGTCAAGAATGTGGACATCTTTCAATACATCCCGATCTTTTAGATAGCTTTTCAGATTGACCAATACAGCAGTTTTACCAGTCCCGCGTGCGCCATCTATCGAGATGGCATTATGTTCGCGCAGCTCATTTAGCGATCTGCCTGTGGCGGCTTTTGCCTTTTGAACTGCTTCAATAATCATCCGTGCCAGCGGTTCATAAACCTCACCACGAGGCAGAAGGGTGTTAGCGTCGGGCAAAACGGCGGATTCGCCAGTATTGAGGGGGATGTATCGCTTGTTCTGGCTCATGATCGGCACCTGGCTAGCGGATTTCTATAGGGCAAAATTAGGACCCTATTCTATCACGACAAATGCAAAAGACATTTACTGAACCATACCTTTAACCCTTAAGACTAAATTATTTGAGAGGGGTAAAGGGGCTGGCTCTCTCTTGGTGCTCACCGTGCCATAAACGAACGGTACTCTATAAGAGAACGGTTAACTGAAAGATGCGCCTAAGGCACTTGTTATAGTGTCCCATCACGGCGCTAAATGGACTGACCCCACCCGTTAGATGATCCTGCCCTATAGTTGGAGTGACTTGTGAACTGGTTACGTGATCTTCCGTTGTGACCCTGACCCAAAATCCTGCTCCATTCAGAAACAGAATTCCGGCATGATAATGACTCCCCTGAGCGGAGGATGTGCCGATGAAAAAGTCACGATTCACCGAAGAGCAGATTGTTTTTGCCCTCAAGCAGGCTGAACTGGGTACGTCAGTGCCGGATGTCTGCCGCAAGCTGGGTATACCCGATGCCACTTTCTATACGTGGCGTAAAAAATACGGCGGCATTTCTCCTTCTGAGCTGAAGCATATGCGACAACTGGAAGAGGAAAATCTTCGGCTGAAGAGGCTGGTTGCCGATCTGAGCCTCGACAAGGCGATGCTGCAGGACGTGCTGGCAAAAAAGAGCTGACGCTGGCACGCCTGCGCGAATGGGGCAGGGATTTGCAAGCCCGCTACGGTGCCAGTGAGAGACAGGTCTGTATTGCGCTGCGGGTCAGCCGCAGCTCGTTTCGATATCGTTCTGTGGCCGACGACGACAGCGCACTGCGGCTACGCATCCGTGAGATAACCGAAACCCGGGTTCATTACGGGTACCGCCGGGTACACGTGATGCTCAGGCGGGAAGGCTGGCGTGATAATCACAAAAGAATCTACCGCCTCTACTGTGAGCAGGGTCTGTCGCTGCGCCTCAAACGGCCACGCCGCAATAAATCGGCCCGGCGCCGACAACCGCAGCCGCAGGGGTTGTATCCGAATCACGTCTGGGGCATGGATTTTGTCTCGGACGCGCTGTTTAACGGGCGACGACTGCGCCTGCTGACGGTTCTCGACCTGTACACCCGCGAATGCCTGGGAATCTGCGTAGGGCAGAATCTGCGTTCAATAGAAGTGGCAGAAATGCTGAACAGCATAGCGCTCAGGCGTCCCTTACCGCAGTTGCTGAAAACCGATAATGGTTCTGAATTTGCAGGAAAAATGCTGGACAGGTGGGTGTATGAAAGAGGTATTAGGATCGACTTCTCACGGCCAGGAACACCGATGGACAACGCCACGGTTGAGTCCTTAAACGGCAGGTTGCGGCAGGAATGCCTGAACGAGAACTGGTTCATGTCTCTGGAGGATGCACGGTGCAAAATCGAAGCCTGGCGCATACACTATAACCAGAGTCGTCACCATTCTGCACTGGGCTGGATGACGCCCTCTGAATTTGCCGAAAAATCTGCCGGTTGCCAGAATACGCAACTACAGAAGCCGGTTATTGCTGATTATGAATGGATCACATACGGGGAGCGGGTTAGACAGACCAGAATCAAGCTCACATATGGTTGTGGAATACGGGTGCTGAACGAGGTCGAGCTTAGAAAGTTTCTTAAATGGCTTCCTAGCTCTGCTTACATACCAAAGATCAAAAACGTGCTGCGGCTGACGCTCTGGACTGGGTGTAGAACAGGTGAGGTATGCGATATGGCTTGGGAGGATGTAGATCTCGATAAGGGCACTATACATCTGCGAGAAACCAAGACTGGGGTAGAGCGTTATGTGCAGTTATCGACTCAGGCTATCGACTTCCTTAAAGTTTTACGTCTCAATTCCGATAAATATTTATTCCCTTCTCAAGCGACTAAAAAACCAATTCAACAGAAGTACCTGACCGAAAACTCATGGCGTTTACGTGAAAGCGGTCAAATGCTTGATATACCTCATTGGACGCCCCACGATCTGCGTCGTACAGTACGGACAGGGTTATCCCGTTTGCAATCAAAATGAGGTTGCAGAGGCTGTGCTGGGTCATACGTACGGTGGTGTTGAGGGGATTTATAACTTGTATAAGTATGATGCCGAATGCCGGAAATGGTTGCAGGTATGGGCTGATTACTTGAAAGAAATTCTTTAGCCTGCTAATTAGATGTTTAGCAGTGATTTGTTTGTTATTTTATTGATTACTTTGATATTGTTATTACGCTACTCAACAAATAATCTTGAAAAGCCAGTTTTTCTGTTTTGGCTTATGGCAAGCGTGTTAAGACCTATTACGTGAAAAACATGCAATGAATAATTTCATTGTGTTGAATAACTGTACTCAGATTAAGGGGCTTCAATGAAAGAATACTTTTTTGGTGATGAGTTGTCTAGCATGGGTTTAGGGAATTACAACCCTGTTTCAATGCGAGTTAGGATAAACAAAACTCACAGCGAAGAAATAGCAAAGCATGAGGTTTTTAACGAGTTGAATGATTTAGATTGCACTACTTTATTTCACGAATATATACATCATTTGCAGAACACTTCAACCATTACTGGGATTCAACATCTAGATTTACAAGTTTCAATGTGGCACAACACTAGGTGTTATATGTTGGATGCTAATTG
>Ga0308162_1002959_pt1 | contig 10111 bp, 12 predicted proteins | sample PhySR2_FD_201370 | JGI IMG/M metagenome (GOLD analysis project Ga0308162, IMG submission 201370) | Phyllosphere microbial communities from UC Gill Tract Community Farm, Albany, California, United States - DLSLS.R2 | ecosystem: Host-associated > Plants > Phyllosphere > Unclassified | place: USA... | reverse complement strand
GCAAATGATTATTGGTTGCCGGGAGGTAAAACTTCAGGCGGTGTTCCAGAAGCTGTAATTGATCAAACACCTGTTAGTGATGCTACAATTACTGACATAATTAAAAAATAAATTTTAGCGAGAATGACATGAATAAAAAAATTTTTAGTGGTTATGGTATTGATATTGTAAAAAGAGATGGCTTTTTTTATATACAATATAACGATGGAAGTTTAGTAGGTAAAGAGATTGAGTCTAAAATAAGTGAAGATGAAGCTCTAAAAGCGCAAAAAAGCCCTAAAGATGCCTCTGAGATAATTCTTTTGACACAAAAAAGAGATGGGATTAATACACCCAGGTTTTAAAATATGTTGCTGAGGTTTGATGGAGTTTATAATTATTTTCCTTGAGCCTCAAAATTTTACTTTATTATAGCTATATGTTATAAACCACGCTTTTTGGGACCCGCTTTTTAATGAGGAAGGTGAAATGTAAATTCTATGTGTTTTTTTAAGATCACACCATTTGGTTGTCATCAGGCTTTGCAAGTTGGTTTGGATCCAAAAGTTCCAATGCGTTCAAAGGCAAGACTATATGAGGTTACAGAAGATATATATTTGTAGCCAGAAGGCGTGCTAAAGCTATTCCTAAACATGGAGAAGTAAGAGGACGGCAGTTCTATATACCGGAAGAGGCTCGGTTTAAACTGAAACCTGGAAAAGTAATTGATATATGAAAAAAATGATTTTAGAAGAGAATGGTGCTTTGCTTGTGGATGGAAGTAATATAGAAATTTCTTCTTACGAAAGATTTATTAATTCTTCGTTTTTTAAATCATCTGATGATCTTATAATTGTAGGGGAATATTATTTTTCTGCGAAAAATGTCATGTGGCACAATGAACCGTTCCATGTGCAATTTAGGCCTGCTGTTTTTTCTATTAATAAGAGCGTGTTCCTGATCAGTAAAACAGGTGATTTTTATAAAAGTCTATCTGATTGGGAAAAAAGAGCCAATGTAAAGGCTTTAAAGGAGGAAGAAAAAAGAATGTTTGAATGGATGCTAAATAGATATCCTAATAATTATAAGGGTGAATTAAAGGAACCTCCTTATGGTCATGTTTGGAGTTTTGAATGGGGGGAGATAACTGTACAGTCGGAAGAGAAATCATTTAATTGTGGGATATATATTGAGTGGAATTAATTTAAATTGTCAGTCCTATTGAGATGTTATTTGATAATGTTGGTGTAATAAAATCTTAACAAGATTCCATCATTTACAAGTTAGTCATTGATAATGAATACGAATGTCCGATAGCAGTTTGTTTTGTGTTTCCGTAATGCTGACAGGAATAATAAATAGACTCACTGGCGATATTTTCATTATGATAAGGATTTCCTGATGAATGTTATTTCAGATGGTAAATAATCTGTTATAGTATTTTTCTGATGGAATTTATGGCTGCTGTTTGATGTCATTATTGCAGTGTTGATAAATAGAACAACTGGCATTTTTAATTCAATCAGAAAATGATAGGCTTGTTCGTGGATTGCATAATTACTGATATATAATCCTGGTGCAATAATGAGGAATTTTTCTCTTCGAGTTTAAGATCTAAACAACTCTATTTTATCATTATGAGCCTATAAGGAGATAACATGAACCTGCCAGGAATGAATCCCGAGAATAACTTACCGGGTTATGACATCGCCAGGATGACCGGTTATGGGGCACCTGATTTTGATTTCAAAGCGCTGGGTGCAGCAATGGATTGTACTCGGGAGTTTTATCAGGCTGGCATCATCTATGCAGATGGCGCACAGCGTTATCTTGTTCGGCCTGGTCAGCGTCATCCTAATGGTCAAAGTGGTATCGTTACACATCTGATTGTGACCAAAACGCCTAAGCAAGCCACAGCGTCTAATACGGGCAAGTCACTTAGTGAAGCAGTAAGCGTAACCTCAATGGGAACGGAGATTGCCTCGACCGTGCTTTCCTGTGGTGCAATGATTATCACAGCTGGCGTAGCGGTTATCGGCGCTTCAGCAACGCCTATAACCGCTGGCAGTAGCGGCGTGCTTGTTGCTATTGGTTATGCTGGCGCTGCCGCAACAGGCGTGCAATGTGTCAATGGTATTTACCGGGTTTATGATCTCGTCGAAAATGGTGGTGAAAACGTAGCGTGGCTGGACTCTCAGGATTGGTACGTTGCCACTTCAACGTCTCTTGACCTTATTTCACTAGCCAGTGTGGGCGGTGCGTTAAAAGAAGCCCTGGCAACATGGCGAGCGATGAAATCAGTCTCTTCTTTAAAAGCAACGGAGTGGCTCCGGAACTATCCAAGGCAGGACCGGGCTCGCCTTACTGAATTAATCATTAAGGCACAAAACCCTGGTATAAGTAATAAAGAGCTTAAAGCCGCCATCCGTGCAGGACTTTATCCAAAGCGTTTCCCTGTAGAGTCGGTGCAAAAAGAACTTGTTAAGCAACTCGCGCAGGTCGTTACGAGCGCAGCGGCTGTGGCAGGCAGTGCTGTCAGTGGTATCATTGCTGCTCCAGGTAATGTGCCACGCTCCGGGCGCTATATTGTGGGGACAATTCAATCACTGGCGGTATTTTAATGCAATTTCTATCATGGCTTGTCGGGCGAAATATCACTGAACTACTGCAACATGGTCGCGAAATAGATCAGCTAATCGCACGGCAGGATAATTCGATACTTGCCCGTTCCACTACAGAGCTTGAACGTTATTTTAAACAGCCTGCTGAGTCGCTTCCCAGGCAAAACGGCTTCCCGGTTGCGATAGTGCTGATGCTGTTGCTGGTTTCATTTGCATTTAATTTGCTGACGTTTCTGCACGCTTTACCTCCGCTCAGTCCACAGATACATGCGTTGAGTTTTTTTGTTCCCTCAATCGTCGTTATTGGCGCGATACTCACGGCCAGTTACCTGCTTGCGCGAGGCCATACAGCCGGTGTGGCGGGGCTGGCTTACGTCTGTGCGATGTTGTTTATATCGACCGTTTTACTCTTGAGCTACAGCGTAGTTACGGGTAGCCACTCGGGTCTGTGGCTGCTTCTGGCACTCGCGGCTTTGGTGGGGGCTCGCTGGATACTTAACGGGCAGGCTTTCATCCTTTTTGCCATTTACTGCCGGACACAACGCCTCGCCAGCGTCGCCCGGCAGGGTCGCATGAAATAACCCATACTGATCTGTAGTACTGTTATCGCGGAATACCTATTCCGCGACTCTGGTCTTCATCCACTTTCTCTCAAACTGAAACCAAAAGCCAGATGCAAGTTACCCCCTTGTAAGTATTGATGATGAGGATAGCTCTGCGATATGCAGGTTTCATTAGCGTTATTACGATTACGCTAACAACCTCAAACTCGAAGAGCGCGACGATATCCTTTCAACAGACATTATGGAACTACGATAATGCCGGTTGTTTGTTTGCCTTATGATGACGCGCAGCTGAGTTGTGAGCAATTGCGATGGGACAATGCAGGCAACACGCTGGATTGCAAGGCTGGTTCCGCCATAACCGCACGAAACAATATCCGCTTGCAATATAATTTCCATGGGCGTACCACCGGGAAGTAGCATGGTCAGCCCCACTAATACTACCGTTACAATGGTGAGCACCGTTTGACGAACTTCCTCAGCGAACCGTGGGGCCGCAATAAGCCATGCACGAAGGTGAGCTTCCGCTACGATCCACTGGAGCGTCGCATCAGGCATGGTGAATCCAGAACAGGTCATTACACAAAGAGTAGATTGCTTATTATGCTAATCGCAGCATGAAAATATCACGTCATCCACTTTGTCTGCGTTGAAAAACGGAACCATTATGACTTTCGAAGAAATAAGCCGAACAGTGTGCGATATTCTGAGTAGGTCTGGTTTTAACAAAGAGGCCAGTGAGATTAGCTCGATGGTTTTAATGATTAGTACACTGGAAAAGAATGATAAGAACAGAATATCTGCTATTGATGATTTGATTTCCCGTAGCCACGTTAAATGGCTTGGGGATTATTACATTAGTGATTTCAGCTATAAGGAATGGACTGATCTTATTTATGTTTTTAAGGGTAAGTTGTCCAGTGAAAAATAACGCATGTCGGATCATGGCTCATCACTCACATCACAGGTCATCTTCTGCTTTAATGATTACTGATGGTTTTTGGTTATTTTTGGAGAATGAGAGCTGCAATTAATGCCAGAATTTTTCTCACCTAACCATGCTCCATGCTGTCAATTTATGGCCTGGCTAAATACTGAATAAGTGCTTTTTGCATTGAATAAAAGTGAGAGTTAAAGTTGATTTATTGATGGAAAAATTAATGTGTTTTTCGCTAATAAGTCGTCAGTCAATAAGAAAAGTGTTTAAATGAATAACATCAGTGGGTTAACATTGTTAGCTGATCAATCCACTATTCAGTGGGGATTTATGGATGAAGAATTTACATTGACATTATCAGGAATCGATCAGGTGTTGGTTGATGAAAGCATAGATTTAATATTTGTTCTTGATCAGAAGGAAAGTTTGCCTGAAAGACTCACTATAATAAATGCGCAGGGCAAAATTTTATCATCTTTTTCACCGCCCGATGGTGGAGCATTCTACTACATGACGGTGGATTCAAAAAAAGAAGTCTTAATAGTCTGCGTTTTTACTGGCAAAATTGATGGCTGGAGTGACTGGCATTTCTCTTTCCATCAGCAAACTAATCAACTGGTGCGGTTATCACGGGCTTACTGATGCTGTAAAAGTTAATATAAATCATAATGGCCGCAGCGAATTATACCGGCCCTCACTGCCTGCAATGCGAATGTTATACTAATGATTAAATGGCCTGTGAATTCGGTCGTGTGAGTGGGTTGAGGTATCAGAAGCATGGCCTGTGAGGTGGGTAGTGTATTGTAAAGAAATGGCTCAAAAACTATTAATTGAATTTATGAATTTAAAAAACATTCTAATCAATGATGGAGAGCGTAACTGGATTAGAGGCGTTTTATCAATAATAGAAAAGCTCAGGGTTTCTATCGACTCTCAGGGGGTTGAATCAGCAAGTTATTGTAAGGATGCATGTGATACATGGAGGTTAATGTATGGCGGAAATGGTTCTTTCTCTGATTATCATCTCTGGCATGATGATTACAATGAGAGGGTTAAACGTAATATTCCGCTGGATTCAATAAAGAGTAATATCGCTAAGATTCTTGATTACGTGGAAAAATAGCAAATCGTTTGTCTGGAGATTATCGGTTTCATGTTTTCCTATCTGTCATTCCATAACGCGGTTAAAAGTGTTTCCAGCCTGTTGCGTTTTCTATATTGTCAGGCAGGGCATGCAAAAATAGCGCCGTGCATCCATAGGAAAGCTTATGGAGACTCATGTGGCAGCTTTACATCCTGACCTATTCGTTATGTGAACGACAGTGTTGAAAATAAGTCTGGGTGCGAAGAGCACTTCAATCAGGCGTTTTGCTCAGGCCCGGAGAAGTGCAGTCAGGTTTCTGACATGTTCATCAGACCCCTTTAATTATTAATCGGTATTGAATATGCAATATCAAATCTTTTGCGATTATGGGATAACCCTTGTAGACAGGGATGGGATTCTTATTGCTTTGTTTGACTCGGGCAGGCTTGTTCCTGAATATCTTGAAGCTGAAATTAGCATGCATGAAGCTCTAAAAATCAAAAAAAGCCAACAGGATGCCTATGAAGTTATTATGTCATTAGGAGACAGGATTAAAAAAGTCCCACGAAAAACCTGAAGGATTTAAAGATTTTTATCGTAAATTTTATTCCAATGTATGAGAAAGGTTTGCTTAAGATACTATATTTCTGACCTTATAACAGGATGCTCAGGCCAGTTTTATGACAATACAACGTGTCGCTAAGGTGTTGGTGATGGAAAAAATTATATTTAGTGGCTATGGCATGTTCATCACTGAAGAGAATAGTAAGTATTACATCAACTTTGATGAAGGCGGCATTAGCAATAAAGATATAAGATATGAAATAAGTGAACAGGAGGCTATTAAAGCTCGCCAAAGTGGGCTGGATGCTTATGAAGTGATGTTAAGGTCCCAGTCCAGAGCAAGAAAATGTAACTTGTGATTGAGTATTTTTTGCGTAAAGCCACTTGAATCTGCCAGGGTAAATAAGGCTAGCTGAATCGACTCTCGATTTAACGCGTAAAAAATGAAGTAAAGAGTGGCATTGAGGATCATGGCAGTCTGCGAACGTTGATAAGGCAACGATTAAAGTAAATTTTACATTGCATAGCTCTCGCCGGACTGGTAGAAGACACTAGTATTGCCCGGAAGAAAAATACAGATGGAAATCTCCAGGACTGCTGTAGATCGTCTTCAGAATATCCCGTGGTTTGTTAATTTAGGTAGAGGCGGTTATTTGAATGATATAAAAAACATAACTGCTGAATCATATTTTATCAGCCATATAACGAGCGTCGACTAGGAAGATGTAACGCTTCAGGCGGGTAATGCGATAAACGGATATCTGTCAAAAAGACAAAGCTTGAAATATCATTACTGGAATGGTCTTGTCAGAAAAGCGAAAGAGATACCATCATGTATTTGGCTGCTATTTTCCAACTAAATTTCTGGGCTGTATTATTTATGCTTTCGTGTCAACTCCATTCCTACATTAAAGTGGAGTGATAAATTGTATGTTATTTTTATTTCAGATGTATAATTAACACAATTATTATAGATAGAGGTGGTTAAAATGGCAGGGTTAAATACCTTTAAAAATTTGAATGTTAAATGTGAGAAGTATTATAACCTTCTTACAAAAACGATTCCCATTAAAAAAGTACTATCAGAAGAGAAAGTAATTGATAAGCGCAGGATTGGATTCTATCTTTTTATTTTAGAGTCTTTTGGCAGAGGAAAGGATATCGTTGATCTTTCACAATGTATTATTGATTCTGATTTCAATGATATTGTTTATGGTGTGGGGCATGATGATCTTGGTATTGATGCTGTCCTGTTTGATGACGAAAATCAAGAGATAAACCTCTTCAACTTTAAATACAGAGAAAAGTTTAGCGCAACATCAACGCAAGCTATTAATGATCCCTTTATAAGTTCAAAGTATTTCAACGCAATTGAAACTGAAAATCTATCTGGTGTTAACGGAAAGGTGAAGGATTCGTTAGAGAGAATCATAGAGTTATTAAATGGCAATAATATATGGAAAATAACTTTTTACGCCGTAAGTAATGAGAGTAATAACATACGGTTAAACGATCCTCATTTGGATAGATTGAGAGATATATATGATCTTGAAGTGAAGTCAATATCATTAGATTATATTTCTGATATGATGTCTTTAAGGCCAGAACCAATATGTGCATCAATACTGTTTGATTCAACTTGTATTATGCCTTATGTTGAACATGAATTGTCATCTTCTAAATCCTATATAGTTAGAATGAAAGCGAGTGAATTAATAAGAATTACTTCTAAAAATTCTTCGCTAAGGGATGATTATAATATTGAAGATATACATCCTTTGTCAAAAACCGAATTAGATTATGGTGTTTTGTTTGATAATGTTCGTGGTTTTGTTATGAACTCAAAGTATAATGTAAACATAAAGAAAACACTAAGCAATAGTCCGTCAAAATTATTTATGTATAATAATGGGATTACAATGGTAGCTAAGGAAATACATTCTGAAGGTATCAATGGTAACAGAAAACAAAAGATGAGGATAAATGATTTTCAGGTTTTGAATGGTGGGCAAACATTACGAACTATCCACGACTTTAATAAAGAGTCGGAAAAGAATATAACTGACATTCTTAATGAATGTGAAATTCTTGTGAGAATTTTCTCATCTAGTGGTAATGATAATACAATAAATAAGATTGCGGAATATACAAACAGCCAAAATTCAATTTCTACAGCCGATCTAAAATCTTTAAGCTCAGAACAGATCGATATTGAAAACTATTTATCTAATTATGACATTCTTTACTCTAGGAAGAGCGGCGATATAGGTGATAGTGATAAAAATTACAATTATCAAATCACAATGGAGAAATTTGGTCAGCTTTTATTAGCGATTAAAAAAGGAGAGCCGGACAAATCATCAAATCATAAGCAATACATTTTCAGCAAATATTATGATGACCTTTTCTTAAATGGTTTTGATGTTTCCGAATCACTTGAAATTATTAATAAATATAAAAAATCAATTGCAGCATATTATAATCGACCAGATGTTGTTTTTATGGAACAAAAAATTTATTATTTAGTTTATATGATTAGCAAATACCCATCATGTAATGTTGATATTCTTATTAGTATTCTTGAGGAAGAAATATCCACTTTCCGTGAGGGTGATAAATCTTTGTCAGATGCAAGGAAAATGATACAGGTGCGCTTCCGGGAAGGTCTTGAATTATCTCTTAAACAAAAATTGGAAAGTCTTGGATAACATCAATGGAAGGGCTTAATTTAATTAAGCCCACTGATTATAAATCATGCAAAAATAGAAGCACATAGTTTACAGCATTATTAATGCTTATCTTTTTCATCAATTATTATTTTTTTTGGTGTTTCAGTGACAACCGACCAGTTTAAATCAAATGCGAGGCATGATTTATCATCAATCCTTAAATAACTTCTGTTTTTCTCTTTTTCACCACAGTCCGATATGAATGTTGAATCTGCAAGCAACGCCAGCCTTATGAAATAGGGTGAAATATAAGCAACACCCATTAAGAAGGGAATAAGTAAAATCATTAGAAAATAAAATCTATTTGCGAAGATATAATATCCTGATTTTGTAATTCTATTTTTTAAATTTGTAGTCATGAAAAAGGATAGTTGAGCTAAGACCTGGATTGATAATAATAAAAAAAGAGAAAGCAAGGCTATTAGTATATAAACTAATATGATAGACACAGGTACTGCCATAATTAAAGGTGCAAATTTTAACTTGTCCTCGCTAATGCCAATTGAATAGCTTAATATTTTAAGTGATATTATATAAGATATGAACCAAATGAATATATTGTAAAATTTTATCATGAAAGCACTTTTAGCTATTATTATTAGTTTTTTACTGATGGGGTATATTTCTTTTAGGCTGATTAAAAACATCAATACAAAAGCAGAGTAAATATGTTGCTTTAACAGGAGGGCAGCAATAATCGTATATGCTATAAATGTAATGACATTATATTTTTTTTCAAAAAGCCAGTTCAAAGTTAGTGTAAAAATTTTTTTCATTTTAAATCTTCCTAGAAGATGCTATTTTTCTATTTTTATTTTGTAAATATATAACTTGTCATTTATTACTGCATTTTATTCTCACAAATAAATGCTATTGGAGGGTGAGGTTAAATTTTATTCATTTTTCCTTTGAAAGGAAAGATCCCTATTTTACGCGCTTGCTCGCATTTATCGCGAGACTCGGCAGGTTTAACCGTCGGATACTCACCCAACGCAAACATGCTGGGTTTACTGTTTTTTTAAAATGATCGCGTCATGCCCAATTGCCACTTGTTTTTATTTCAAGTTTGAGGCCGCTGAAATCCTTGAGCCGATGGTTTTTTTTCGGCTAGACAGCGCGGCATTGATTATCTATGAGCATAACGGTGCCTTGTTTTTTTAATACCGTTCTTGAACTCACTTAAATGAAGATGGAAAAATTAATACTCATCCATATACTAATTTATGATTGCGTCATTACGAAATGAAGTCAGACTTTATGAAATAAAAAATCCACGCAAGAGCGTGGATTTATTCTGTGATGGTCATGAGATTCAGTTAAACCCCATGAGACAACAATCTTTAATCAGACGTTAAACAGGAAGTTCATCACATCGCCATCTTTCACGATGTACTCTTTACCTTCTGAACGCATCTTGCCGGCTTCTTTAGCACCTTGCTCGCCTTTATAAGCGATGAAATCTTCAAACGCGATGGTCTGGGCGCGGATAAAGCCTTTCTCGAAGTCAGTGTGGATTTTACCGGCTGCCTGTGGAGCTGTCGCGCCAACCGGGATGGTCCAGGCACGTACTTCTTTCACGCCAGCGGTGAAGTAGGTCTGCAGGTTCAGCAGGGAGTAACCAGCGCGGATAACGC
>Ga0308162_1002951_pt1 | contig 10138 bp, 10 predicted proteins | sample PhySR2_FD_201370 | JGI IMG/M metagenome (GOLD analysis project Ga0308162, IMG submission 201370) | Phyllosphere microbial communities from UC Gill Tract Community Farm, Albany, California, United States - DLSLS.R2 | ecosystem: Host-associated > Plants > Phyllosphere > Unclassified | place: USA... | reverse complement strand
CCGGTACACACCAGAGCCTGATCGAGGCGAGTAACTTTATTGCGACAATTGAAGAGCGTCAGGGGCTAAAGGTTTCCTGTCCGGAAGAGATTGCTTTTCGAAAAGGTTTCATCGATGCGGAGCAGGTGAAGAAGCTGGCTGAACCGTTGAAGAAAAATGCCTATGGGCAATACCTGCTGAAGATGATTAAAGGTTACTAAGACATGAACGTTATTAAAACTGATATTCCAGATGTACTCATTTTTGAGCCGCAAGTATTTGGTGACGAACGCGGATTTTTCTTTGAAAGCTTTAGCCAGAAAATTTTTGAAGAAGCAGTTGGCAGAAAAATTGAATTTGTGCAGGATAATCATTCGAAATCATGCAAAGGGGTTCTGCGTGGGCTTCATTTTCAGAGAGAGCCATATGCACAAGGTAAACTCGTACGATGCGTTGCCGGCGAAGTGTTTGACGTTGCTGTCGACATGCGAAAGGATTCTTCAACCTTTGGCCGTTGGATAGGTGTAATTCTTAGCGCAGATAATAAAAAACAGTTATGGATACCTGAGGGCTTTGCTCACGGTTTTTTGAGTTTAACTAATAAGGTTGATTTTTTATATAAAACTACAAATTATTACCATCCTGAAGCAGAAGTAACAATAAACTGGAATGATCCAGAGTTGAACATAAAATGGGGAATTGAAGAAGTTCCGCAAATATCAGAGAAAGACAAAAAAGGTGTTTCATTTAAGCATTATAGAGAAGTGAAATAAAATGATTGAAAAAAAAATCTCTTTGCTGGTTAATTCTCTCAACGAATTTGATAATCTAAAAAAAAATATACTCCCCTTAGTTGGAGTGTTTGATGAAGTTATCATAGTAGATATGAAGAGTAATGATGGTTCGCGTGAGTTATTTGAAGGCATAGAAAATGTCAAATTCATAGAAATTGATAAGATGGGATATGTGGAGCCTGCAAGAAAAATAGGGATTGATAATTGTAAGCATGATTACATCTTTATTTTAGATGCAGATGAATCGCCATCAGAAAAAATAGTTATCGAAGTGAAGAAGTTTCAATCGGCTAAAGAGGATAGCAGACTTGATTGTATCTCAACTACTGGACTATTTATACCAAGATTAAATCGGATGTTTGAAAAAGATATTATATGGGGAAAGTTTTCACCTGCAAATGACCGTCAATTAAGATTTTTCAAAAGAGACACAGTCTTGGTTACTGATGTGATACATGCTGGTATAAGATTTTGTGATAGCATTTCAAATATCAAAACTTTATCCTTCGAAGAAGGGTATTATCTGTATCATTATCACTCAACAACAGCTTTGGAATTTATAAGTAGGTTAGTAAGATATTCTGAGTTTGAAGGTTTTGTCGATAAAGGTGTAAGAAGTTTTAATGTTAAAGGGGCTGTGAAGGCCTTTCTGCGTGAATATATTTTCGAGAGAGGGTTTATGCATGGTAAAGTAGGCTTTGCATTAGCATACATTCTTTCTCTTCGTGCTTTCTTGAAAGGATCATAATGAATGCGGGCACTAGCATTTATATTTTTGCTTTATGCTGCGGTATATATAACTAATCAATTTAGTATATTGAGTTCCACTATAGAATTTAACTTGGAATATATCTGGCCACAAGCCGTTGCACTGCTGTTTGGCTATTTTGTTATGAATAGACAAAGGCGCAAAGCATTACTTATTGATGATCTTCAGTGGTGTATACCGGTTGCAAAAGCAAGTATTGTTTTATCTTTAATGATATTGGTAGTCACCGTTCCTGTTTCTGGAAGAGATGCGAAACTCGAAGTTATTTCATCGAACATAATATTATATTATATTAATTTAATCAATAGCGGAACACTGATGGTATTACTGTGTTCTTTTATGCAGCCAGTCAAAATAGCCGTATCCAAAAAAACATTCATCTATATTTTATGTTCGCTTGTCTTTTTTTCAATGACAAATTTATCAAGAACAATGGTATTTTATTTTGCAATTGCTATGTTCCTGTCAAACGTAAAACTAGCTATTACTAAGCGACAATTGGTATTACTTTGCGGAGGGTTAATTTTGTTAATGGGGTTAATGCCAATCCTGCAGGGGCGTACTGACAATGTGGAAGGAGCAATCGCTCGAAGTGTCTTGAATATAATTTTCTATCTTTCATATTCATTTGGCTTGGGTGGTTATCTTATTAATAATGTAAATATTGAAGGCATAAGTACAGGCTATTTTGGATATGCTCTTTCTAAAATGGTTGGTGAGCCGTTGGGTTCAAACATATTTTTTGATAATAAAATGCTCTACGATTTTGTAAATTTAGGTGTGTCTGATATTTATGGTTCATTGAATGCTAATGTAATGTATCCTCTATGGTCTACTGTATATATTGACTTCGGAGCATACAGTTTTATCCCATACCTTATCACACTACTCGTTATGATGATTTTTTTATATGCAAGATTATTATTGCTTTTTGGTTGGCTTTTATTTAGATTTTTTGCATTGGGGTTTTTAATTTCTCCAGTTCTATTGCGAGATGTAGTAATTGAATTGTTGGTAGTATTAGCTTTTCAGATTTTTATTATAATAAAAAAACCAAGGCGGAGAATAGTATGACTAAGTGGTTGATCGTTTTTGTTTGCTATGATAATAAACCAAATTATGAGGTTTATTTTAAAAAAATAAAAAGATTCTTAAAATTATGTATCATCAAAGATATTGTCATTGTTAACACTTGCCTTGGGGAAATAGTATCAACTACTGATGATGGGATAAATATTGTTGCTAATAAAAATATCAATTACGAAATGGAGTTCTCTGGTTATTATCACGGACTTGAATGGCATAACAAATATAATTCAATATCGGAGAAAAGCAATCAATCTTTCATTATACTCAACGATACTCTTCTGAAACATGGAAAATTAAGGAAAATTGAAAGGATTGCTTTTAATGAATGGAAGGTTGTTAGCCGGTACCAGAGTTTTAATAGTTCAACTATTTATGGCTTTTGGCACAAATCAAAGTTCCTTCACAATACTGAAATGAAAGATGGCTACTTTAACTCAAAACTGATAGCTTTTAATAATGTGTCATTTGAAAAGTTTAGTTCCTTAATTAATCTAAATGTCATTAAAGTTACACTTATGGCTGATAACACTTATAAAAATAATATTTTTACTTCTGATGCATACTCTTTATTTCTTAAGCAATGGCTAAATGAGGGGGAAGGATGGTACAAATCTGAGAAAATAAATGTCCTTAACAAATGTTTTTTTGAAGCTAAAGCGAAGTCTATAATCCATGAACACTATTTGAGTAAATATAGCAAAGAAATCTCTATCAACCATTATTGTATGATAAAGAAATCAATTATAACTAAACTGATAATGTACTTGACAGGATTTAAATATCAATGAGTACTGGCATTATTGTCTTCATACGTAATCTTATAATTGCCGCTTCAGGGTTTGTCCTGATATCTAAAGGTATAAAGCATTTGCCTGAAGCAGATGCAGCTTTTCTCTTGATGATTATGTTAGTGGTTAATGCGCAAAATACTTTGTATGAAGGTTTGTTTTTAACTCACACTATGTCTTTCAAGGATGATGTTGCACAATTTATTTATTCAAAACAACACTGGTTGCAATATATAATCCCAGTGTTTTCTTTGCTATTTGTTTATTTTTATTCCACATATGTTTTATCAAATACAATTTCGATTAAAAGTTGCACACTCCTATATCTTTGCTTTTTGGCTAATGTTTTATCTATCGGAACAGTAAACATTTTCTGTGCATCGGCAAAGCATGCTATTTATTTTGTTGTGGATATTATTTTAACAATAATAACAATTTTTGTAATCTTTTATTTTGTTAACAATTTTATCCTAATCTTATCATTAATATTTCGGGTTATTGGTAGTGCGATAGCAAGTGTAATTTGTCATATAAAATATAAAAAACATTTTGATCTTATTAACGTTGACGAAAATAAAAAATCATATCCAATGTATTCACTTGGATATTTTTCGGGGACCTTGTTATCTTTATGTCGAGATTCTATTTCACCTTTAATTATTGGTTGGCTTATCGGGCCTTCAGCATTGATAGCGATAAGAATATTTAACACTTGCTACAGTGCTCCAGGACTGGTCGCTGGGGCAATGAACAAAATAGTAATACGCTATGCACAAAAAAAGAAATTCATCGGGAATATCTTTGAATATTATATAGTAGCCTTATATTTGATGTCTCTAATATATTTGGCAATATGGTATATAGGTGGGGAGTCTTTATATGAGTGTTTATTCGGTTCTAGGAAGTATTTCCCAAATGATTCTTTCATCTATGCATTAACCCTCTTTTGTGTATTCTGGCCGTTAGGACAAACAGCAATAGCAAAAATGATCTTTCTTGGTGCTTCTCGTTTATTCTTTCAGGTTTCACTTGTCTGGACGATTATTTCTGTTGGTTGTATTGTAGTATTGTATAACTATAATTTAGTTATATATATATATATATTATCTTTGTCGCAAGTTATTAATATTATGATTCTGTACAAGGTTTTTAAGCATGAAAAAACTGTTAAGAATATTTGAGTATATAATCATTAAAATTGAACAGAAAATATTTAATTTAATATTGCAAAAGCGCTTCAAAAAAGAAATGACAATTATCTCTTCAAACTGTGTTGGTACAAGGATATACCAATCAGCAAAAAAAGAGTATAAATCGCCTACTATTAATTTATGGTTTAATCCAAAGGATTTTATTAAATTCACAGAACATCTTCAATTTTATTTAAATCAAGATTTAACTGAATATTCTGATCCTAAGAAGGATTATCCATGTGGTAAATTGGCAGATTTGACTATTTTCTTTCAACATTATTCCAATTTCGAAGAAGCGAAAAATAAATGGGAAAAAAGAAAAAAAAGAATTCTATTTGATAATATTTTGACTATTTTTACTGATAGAGATGGTGCGACTGTTAATGATATTAAAAGAATTGCTAAGCAAAAAAATGTGATAATATTTTGCTCTTTTGATAAAAGACAATATTTCAAATCGGAGTCGAATATAATCTTTGTAAATGGTTCAATTGGGCAAGTTGGCGATTTATACAGCAATTACCATAAGATGTTATATAATTTTCCTTTCAGAGAAGTATTTAAAAATGAAAAGTGACTTCAAGAAATATTTCGTTGTTGATCTATATGCTCATGGTGCTGAACATTCTTTATTTGTTGAAGCTTTTATCGATTTTTTCGAGGCTAGAGACAGTGTCTTTCTACTAAATGATGTTCATGAAAAACTATTGAAAGGTGAACGTAAAAAAAATATACATTACTTATTGACGGAATCGAAGATAAAAAATAAATATCTTCGCTTATTTAACAGAGAGATTATTAAAACTCTATGGTTTTTGCTACTTATTCCATACATTTTAATAAATCGAAGAAAAATATGCATTTTAGGCGCGAGCAATCTTCAGATATTCATTTTGTCTTTCTTCGCTTTTTTGAAGCCTAGTATCGTAATGCATGGTCAAGCTGAGGCGTTGAAAAATAAGAATGAAAACTTATCGAAAGCTTCTACGTTATTCAAATACGGCTTTCAAAAATTGACAAGATATGGAGCGAAATTTCTTTTTTTGAGCAAGCATATAAAGAAAAATATAGCATATACCGGAAATTATTTTTTCATTAACCATCCGTTACCATCAAGTAAGGAATCAAATAAGCCTAGGAAAATTCTTGGCAATCCTTTGAAATTAGCAATAGTTGGTCTTCTTAGAGATGATAAAAAAAACTGTAATCTAATTTATAGCCTTTCACTAAATAACGCTTGTGAGATATGGGCGATAGGTCGGGCACATAAAGACTTTATCATTAATTATGATTCCAAAGTAAAATTTAAGCTCTGGGATTCAGTTTATAGTGATGAGGAGTTTGAAAATGCAATTGCCGATATTGACGGATTCATCTATTTGTTTAATCAGTCGCAATATACAATGACAGCGTCTGCAACTGCTCTCGATGCAATAATCCATCAGAAGTTGGTATTCACTTTGAGAAATGATGCAGTTGAAAGCCTTTTGGGCTCTTATCCTTACGTTGTTACTGCTAATAACATTCATGATTTATCGATGGTCATTAACTCATTTGTGCCACAAAATATTGTTATTGATAATGCTGTAAATCTTAACAATTATATTTTAGCTGATGGAAATGTTGATACCTTAATTGTTGAGGAATGGATTCAGTGAAGCATGGGACATTAGTATCAATTATTACACCAACCTTTAATAGTGTTGCTTATATTAAGGAGACATATCGCTCTCTTTATGATCAAGAATATAAAAATTGGGAATGGGTTATAACTGATGACTGCTCAACAGATGATACTTTCAACGTATTGCAGGAATTATCAATAACGGATACCCGTGTGCGTCCTTTTAAATTAGATAAAAATAGTGGTGCTGCCGTTGCGAGAAATAATTCAATTGATCATTCACAAGGAAAGTATATTGCTTTTATTGACGCGGATGATTATTGGGAAAAGAATAAACTATCATTACAAATAAATTACATGGAAGAAAAATTAATTGATTTTTGTTTTACTTCTTATGTTTGTGAGAGTGTATCCGGTAATAAACTTTATAAAATAATAGATGCCTCACACTCTGCAAATGTTTTCACTTATAAGGATATGTTAAAGAAAAAAGCAACCTTAGGATGCTCAACAGTAATTTTAAACAAGAGCCTTGTAAAAAACCATAGAATGCCGCTTATCAGAACTGGTCAGGACTATGCTTTTTGGCTTTGTTTATTGAAGGAAACGAATGCTGTTTTGTTTAATAAATGTTTAACACGTTACAGAATTATGCCAGGGTCATTATCTCGGAATAAAATTAAAAAAGCTAAAAGGCAATGGTATATCTATCGTAAACTTGAAAAAATTAGTTTTTTTTATGCGTTTTACTATTTTTCCTTCTATGCATTTAGAGCAATTTTCAGAAAATAGGTGTCAAAATGGATCCTTTTAAACCCATAATTCTTGCTGGCGGAAGCGGAACTCGATTATGGCCGCTTTCACGAACTCAAAGGCCAAAGCAATTTCTTAAATTATTGGATGAGCAAAGTAGCCTTTTTCAACAAACTCTTCTTCGTTTAGATGGTTTGAAAATGCAAACTCCTCAAATTATTTGCAACGAGGAGCATCGCTTTCTTGTTAATCAGCAAGTGAAAGAAGTAGGACATGAAAATGCTGCAATACTTCTGGAGCCTGTCGGAAGAAATACTGCACCTGCAATTGCTGTTGCCGCTCTTGACGCACTAAGTAAAGGAAACGATCCTCTGTTACTAGTTTTAGCAGCCGATCATTTTATTGCAAATATACCTTCATTTCATAATGCAATTAACAAAGCGGTCGAACTGGCTAAGAAAAATTACCTTGTGACTTTCGGTATAGTACCAACTTCGCCACATACAGGTTATGGATATATTAAACGCGGAAAAGAAGTAGATGGTTCTAATTTTATAGAATCATTTAAAGAAAAACCATCTCATGAGACTGCTTGCTCATACTTCGAGTCGGAGAGCTATTATTGGAACAGTGGTATGTTCATGTTTAGGGCTTCGGTATTTATTAATGAGCTTAAGAAATATGCACCTGCTATACTAAAGCATTGTTCTAATGCTGTCTCTAAGGCTGAGGTTGATAATAATTTCTTGAGGATAGATAGCAATTTTTTCTCGCTAAATCCATCGTTATCCATTGATTATGCCGTTATGGAACATACAAATATCGGCGTTGTTGTATCTATGGATGCAGGCTGGAGCGATGTTGGCTCATGGTCAGCATTATGGCAATTGGGGGAGAAAAATGAATCTGGTAATTGCTATGATTCAAATGTAATATCAGTCGACTGCAAAAATAATTATATTAAAACAGATTCGACTTTAGTTGCAACGATTGGTGTTGATAATCTTGTGGTTGTGTGCACTGACGATGCAGTCCTTATTACTCAAAAAAATAAGGACCAAGATGTAAAACTCATTGTTGACCATCTTAAAGCTCAGGATCGCGAAGAATATCGTCAGTACCCTTTAAACTATAGGCATTGGGGTTCACATGAACGCTTAGATAGAGGGCCTCGTTTTCAGGTTAATCGCATAACTATCAATCCGGGTAGTTTAATTTCTAAGCAATATCACCTGCACCGTGCTGAGCACTGGGTAGTTGTTTCTGGTAAAGCTGAAGTAATTTTACAAGAAATTGTAAAAATATATGAGTCAAATGAATCTATTTATATCCCCCCTGGTTGTGTTCACACGATTAAAAATATAGGCAAGGTTCCGTTAGAAATCATCGAAATTCAATCAGGTGATTATCTTGGTGAAGATGATATAATAAGAGTAGATATGGGTGAGAAATAATGAATGTAATTGCCAGTGAGATATTAAAATCCAGTAATGTTTTGTTTGGGACGAGTGGTGCTCGTGGACTTGTTCTTGATTTCACTAATACTACAACTGCTGCTTTCACTCATGCTTTTTTAGATGTTGTAAGTCGAAATTTTGACTTTGATACTGTCGCTTTGGCCATTGATAATCGTCCAAGCAGTTATGCAATTGCGCAAGCATGCGCTGCGTCTATAGAAGAACATGGTTTTAAAATAGAGTTCTATGGTGTTATTCCTACTCCTGCAATCGCAAGTTATTCTTTAACAAGAAAAATCCCATGTATAATGATCACCGGTAGTCATATTCCTTTTGATAGGAATGGAATGAAGTTTTATCGTCCGGATGGTGAGATTAGTAAGGAGGATGAACGATCTATTTTAAACAGTAATTATAACTTTTCTGAACCAGCAAAACTTCCTAATCTTACTAAGCTTACGGATGCTGCTAGTGATTATATAGCCAGATATACATCTTTGTTTGATAAGGATATTCTTTGCGGTAAGAGAGTTGGTATATATGAGCATTCAAGTGCAGGACGAGATTTATATCATCAAATCTTCACATCACTCGGTGCAGAAGTGATCTCATTAGGAAGAAGTGATGAGTTTGTACCTATTGATACTGAAGCTGTAGGAGATAATGACAGACTATTAGCAAAAACCTGGTCTAAAAAATATGGATTAGATGCTATCTTTTCTACAGATGGAGACGGTGATCGCCCACTGATGTCTGATGAAAATGGAAATTGGTTGCGTGGAGATATTCTCGGTCTACTTACATCAATTGAATTAAATATAGATGCATTAGCTGTTCCTGTTAGTTGTAATACTTCGATCGAGCTAAGTAATAAATTCAAAAAGATCATAAAAACACGGATAGGCTCACCATATGTAATTGCAGAATTTGATTCATTGAAGCAGGGTTATTCATCTGTAGCTGGATTTGAAGCTAACGGGGGATATATTCTTGCTAGTGATTTGACTATTAACGGCCGTATTCTATCTGCTTTACCAACACGCGATGCGGTATTACCCGCTATAATGCTTCTTGTGGCTTCTCGTTGGCAAGCAATATCTGAATTGGTCAATGAATTACCTCAGCGATTTACATGGTCTGATCGGGCTAAGGATTTTCCAGTCGAGAAAAGTAAAAATATCATAATATCTGCGTTAAAATCTCCCGACGATTTTATCTATAAACTTGGCTTATATTCTCGCAAATGTATAAAAGTTGATGAAACTGACGGTGCGCGTTTTATACTTGACAATGGCGATATTATTCATTTACGTCCTTCTGGTAACGCTCCTGAATTGCGTTGTTATACAGAAGCGGAAAATGAAGAACAAGCCAAAGTTTATGTTGAAATGACATTTAGCAAAATAGTATAAGCGACATGCTATTGGTAGGCTTAGCTATACCAATAAATAGTATTGTTGAAAGTATGAGGATGCGCATACTTGGGCATAACTGCATCTTCTACTACACAATACTAAGTACCTTGGGTTAACATCATTAACACATTCAAGCCGCGCATTAGCCGCGGTGACCACACCTGACAGGAGTATGTAATGTCCAAGCAACAGATCGGCGTTGTCGGTATGGCAGTGATGGGGCGCAACCTGGCGCTCAACATCGAAAGCCGTGGTTATACCGTCTCCGTTTTCAACC
>Ga0308162_1002949_pt1 | contig 10141 bp, 9 predicted proteins | sample PhySR2_FD_201370 | JGI IMG/M metagenome (GOLD analysis project Ga0308162, IMG submission 201370) | Phyllosphere microbial communities from UC Gill Tract Community Farm, Albany, California, United States - DLSLS.R2 | ecosystem: Host-associated > Plants > Phyllosphere > Unclassified | place: USA... | reverse complement strand
GAATGTGATGTAAGCTCAAAGCAATAAAAAATCAGCGGTAAGGAAGCAACGCCATGTCAGCAATAAAAACAGCCTACACCGTATTTCAGGGGAGAGCCGGCGATCCTAATGATCTTGCCCTACCTGGTGCCAGAGCAATTGGAGATTATCTCGCCTGTAAGACAGGTATCAATCCCGTGATAGTCGGAAATCCAGAAGCAGCCCTGAATGAGAAATGGCGTAAGGAGCTTGACGCTGCAATGTTAAATCTCGAGGCTGTTAAGGCACGATTTGAAGAGGTGCTTGCATCCGGAGCGGTGTCTGTAGCGGCTATCAGTCGCTGCGTGGTCTCACTGGCTACGTTGCCTGTCGTTGCAAAGTACCACCCTGATTGTTGCATAGTCTGGTTCGATGCTCATGCTGACCTGAATACGCCGGAGACATCAGAAACGGGTTACCTGGGAGGGCTCGCATTGGCAGGAGCCACGGGATTATGGGATTCAGGACTGGGTAATGGAGTGCGTATCGATCAGATTGTGCTTGTCGGGCAGCGAGATCTGGATCCGTTCGAAACAGCGCTGATAAGAGAACACTGCATCCCTCACACTACAGCAGGCCCTAATCTCTCCGGGCGTCTTAAAGCGGCGATTGCCGGGCGTAAGGTTTACGTTCATCTTGACTGTGACGTTCTTGAACCTGGGATTGTACCCACTGATTATAAAGTCGGGGGCGGTCTGACTCTTGAAGATTTACACGCCTGCAGTGAAATAATCGCCGCACATCGTTTCATCAGTATTGAAATTGCGGAATTCCAGAATGCCTGGGAGCGTGATGGTATGCCCGTTTCCCCTTCCGCTCTGCTTGAAACGCTTTCGCCATTAATAAATCGCTGATGTCTGGCTGAATGAGTTTGCAACGTTGTGTGCCAGGATGAATGCGCTGCATGGGTTCTGTTAATAAGGCTTCCGGGGGAGAAATTGAGATCTTAAAATATGCTCACCCTTAACCTGTGCCTTTGTGTTAGTTCAGGTAGTTATTTAACCTCTGCCATAAAACCCCCTGCCCGCACCTTATAATAATGTGATAAGCGTCTCATAATCATTCGTGATCGCCGTCAACTAATAGCAACTTTTAATAGTCAGTCTCATGGGCACTGTAAATAACGTTAATAATCAGCCTGATGTTTATCGGCAATTACCAACTTCAGTCATTGTTCAGAAGGGGGAAGTTGTGAGGATAATGTAAACGCCTTATCACTCTTAAACCCGGCTTTTCAGGTAAAAATAACGCCTGTTCCTGCCGGAACTTTATTTACCTTACAGGTGAACAATATGAAAGCGTTAACATTACCGGCTATTACCCTGGTTTCTCTGATGATATTTTCCGTACAGGCGAAACAGATGAAAGTTGGCGTTGCCCTGGCTAACTTTGATCTCAACTTTATTTCCATCCTCCGCAGTCAGATGGCGTCAGAACTCCAGAAAGAGGATCTCGGTGGACAGTTTGTGGATGCCAAAGGTGATGTGGCACTACAGGCCCAGCAGGTTGATGATTTTATCAATCAGGGTGTGGATGCCATTATTCTGAATCCCGTTGATACGCAGGGTGTTCAGCCCATGATGAAAGCCGCCAGCAACGCCGGCATCCCCCTCATTTTTGTGAACAGGAAACCGGAAGTAAAGCTTTCTCCCGGTATGGCGTATGTAGGCTCTGATTCCGCGCTGGGTGGTGAGATGGAAATGGAAGCGCTGGCGAAAAAGATGAATTACAAAGGTAATGTCGCCATTTTGATGGGTGCCTTGTCTAATGAGGAGGCACGTGAACGTACGCGGGCCACTGAGACAGTCATTGCCAAATACAAAGAGATGAAAGTTGTAGAAAAACAGACGGCAAAATGGCAGCGTAATGAAGCAGTTGACGTCGTTTCAGGCTGGCTGCTAAACGGCACCCCCGTCAACGCTATCGCCGCAAACAATGATGAGATGGCAATAGGTGCGATTATGGCGCTTAATCAGTCGGGTAATAAGGATATTTTAGTCGCCGGCATTGACGGCACACCCGATGGCGTGAAGTTTGTGCAGTCTGGTCGTATGACGCTGACGATTTTTCAGGACGCCCGTGGTCAGGCAACAGGGGCTGTAAAAGTGACCCGTGCGCTACTTGATAAGAAAAAGGTAGAGACCTATAACTGGATCCCTTACAAAATAATCACCTCAGAAAATTACCAACAGTTTCAGAGCGCCGGCCCGTCCCGGTAATCTTCCGACCCACTGCAGCATGGGCCGGTACCGTTCCCGACTGGCATGTTAAAAGCGAGGCCGATTATGCTAACCCATTGCCTGGACGATACCCGGATGTATCCCGACTTTGCTGAGTTTTCATCACCAAAATTATTATTTGTCTGTAGGACAGAAGGCGAAGAATCCGCCATACCCCGCGTAATGCACAAGCATGATGATCGTATTGAAATCATGTTTATTGCCCGTGGCAGCGGAGACTACGTTATCGACGGTAAAAATTATCTGGCTCAGGAAGGGGATATCCTGATTTTTAACTCGGGTGTGGTACACGATGAACGCCCTCACATCAGCGGTGATTCACTGATTTACAGCTGCGGACTCAGCAATCTGGATATTCATGGGCTACCGCCTGATCATCTGCAGCCGCGTGAATATCGCGCCCTGGTTAAAAGTGGCCCACACTGCACCTCTGTACATGGACTTTTTGAAACACTTTGCGCACAGTGCTTTGGCAAGAATAAGCATTATGGTGTTGTGGCGCATCATGTACTGAATGCCCTGTTGATCATTGTCCGCAATCTTTGTGAACAGCAGCAGGCGCGACTGGATGAGAGAACGCTCTCACTGGGTGAGCAGATAAAAGAGTTTATTGATGAAAATTATAACTCACCTATTACTCTTGAAGACATCACGCAGAAACTCCGTATTAACCGATTCTATCTGATCCACGTATTTAAAGAGTTTTCAGGCTATCCTCCTAAACAGTACATTATTCGCAGGCGCGTTGGGGAGGCACAGTCACTACTTCTCAATACCGATATGGGTGTGACAGAAATCGCGGCAAAAGTGGGTTACGACAGCGTCAATAATTTTCATCGCGTATTTAAAATGATCGTTGGCATACCGCCGACGCAATATAAAGTTTGCTGGATGGAGGGGATGAAAGCAACATAAATGATGCACACTGACCAGACGGCCAGTGTGCCGTCATTCAGATGGCAGGCAGAACGTAATCAGACCGCTCAACCATAGCAGTACGCCTGAGCAGTTCAACGGATTTGATGACACCTTCCATACGTGAAAGATTCATGTCTTCATGCTCAATGCTTAATGTCAGCCCTGGGTCGGCAAAATGCGCCAGTGCATAACAGAACTGATTCCACCATGACTCAGGCTGACCATATCCCAGGGTAACATAAGACCAGCTGCGTTCGCGGCTCATGGTCATAGGGCGGTTATCCAGCGCGGTTGCGGTCGCCCGATTAATGCTGTCAATAAAGGTATCTTTGGCATGAACGTGGTAGATCATGCTGCCTGCTGAACGAATGAACGCAAGCGGGTCGCCGCCCATCCAGATGATATGGCTGGGATCGAAATTGAGGCCCACTACATCCCCGGTAATATCATGAAGCTGCCTGAAGGTGGGCAGGTTATACGCCAGCTGCTGCCCATGTAGCTCAATACAGATCCGGACGCCGCTGTCACGCGCGACCTGTGCCAGGCTGCGCCAGTAGGACTCAGCCACTTCCCATTGATGTGCCAGAATCAGCTGCGTTTCTGGCGGCCAGGCGGTCACAATCCAGTTGGGAAAGCTGTCACCGGGTGCGCCGGGCAGACCGGACATGGTTATCACATTTTCCACTCCCATCAATGCGGCAAGCTCAATCGTTTTATGAAGGCATGCAGAATGCAGCCTGCCGGTTTCAGCGGGGTGGAGTGGATTGCCGTTTGCGTTGAGAGCCGAAAGAGTGAGACCGTTATCGCTCAGTCTGCTTTGTAAATCACGCCGGGATGCCGGATTACTCAGCAGTTTATCCAGATCGAGATGGGGAGCTGTAGACCAGTTCCCGGTAGCAAACTCCAGACAGTCGAGCTTCAAATCAGCAGCCGTTTTGATAACGTCTTCAACGGAAAGATGACTGAGACTGTCAGACACTAATCCAAGTTTCATGTTCTGTCCTCTTATAGCGAGACCGTAACAACTTTGTGAGTTTTAAAGGATTCCACCGCGGCTTCAGCAAGTAACAGGGCTTTAAGACCATCGTCAGCGGTGGTCGGCACCGGCCGTCCTTCTTTGATTGCAGCAACAAAGGCTTTCCACTGCTCGCGAAAAGCCTCCTGATAACGTTCCAGGAAAAAATGCAGCGGCTTCTGCGCCTGCGCGCCATATTCTTCAGTGACTTTAACCAGCGTTGTGGTCGGGACATTCCCTACATACAAACACCCTTTCTGACCGTGCGCTTCAATACGCTGGTCATATCCGTAACCGGAACGCCGGCTGTTATTGATTACGGCAATCTTTCCGGAGGCGGTCTGAAGCGTAATCACCGCGGTGTCCACATCCCCGGCAGCCTTGACCGTGGGGCTGACAAGCGCCGCAGCGGTAACAGAGACAGACACTGGCTCCTCACCCAGCTGAAAACGCGCCATATCGAAATCATGAATGGTCATGTCACGAAACATCCCTCCCGAAACCAGCAGGTAGTCATCCGGCAGCGGAGAGGGATCGCGGGAGTTGATTTGAAGATGCTCAAGCTCCCCGATCTCACCCGCTCTGAGCGCCCGGTTCAGGTGGGCATGGTTGGGATCAAAACGGCGATTAAAGCCGATCATAAATGGCACTCGTCGCTCATTTACTTCGGCGACGCAGGCCCTGACGCGTTCAATATTCAGATCGATCGGTTTTTCACAAAAAATAGCCTTGCCAGCACGGGCGGCCTGTAATGAAAAATCAGCATGGGTATCGGTAGATGTGGCAACCAGCACAATATCCACTTCCGGATGCGCTATGGCCTCTTCTGTGCTGAGTACGCGCGCTGCGAATCGCTCAGCCAGACTTTCTGCGGCTGCCGGGAAGAGATCAGATACCGAAAACAGAACAGTATCCGGATGATCATAAATATGACGGGCGTGGACTTGTGCAATTCTTCCTGCGCCTAATAACGCAACTTTTAACATAGCTGACCTCTGATAGATGATTTCCCCGAAAATGGGTCTGGAATAACAGCAATATTCAGACGTGCGCATAGCCCGCACCAAATAGCGTCTTTACTGCAAAAGCATAGGAAATGAACTTAAACAAAAAGAACGTATTTTTCAAAAATATTAGAAACCGAAATTTTATTTTTGTGACGTGGATGCTAAATATATAATTAGTGTTAAAAGTTGCTATTGATATCTTTATGAAATAATTAATTTTTACAGGATTTAGTCTGTTTTACAGGGCGATTAATCGCCTTCAGCACCGGCTGAGGGTGCATAAATATGAACGGATAAAATCTCCCCAGGCACAACGGGAAAGGACACAGGTTCAAAAAATAGAAAAATAAATCATAAATTACAATTAGTTAAAAAAAATCCTCGCCAGATAAAGCTTCAAGAATTGACGCTGTAAACGTGAAGAACTTCACAGGACGGTGACATTTACCGACATATCGCAACTTATGGCATTGGAATATTAATTTCATTGTCGGTTAATAAAGAAGTTATTAATTCAGTGCTAAAAGAAGCACCCACGGCTTTTCGTTTACTGCGCCCCGGCGCGTTTCTGTTATGTGAAATAATTAAACCTACCAGGACGATGATTTATGAGTGAAGACAAGCTGACAAGAAAGACGGGTTCGGAAAACGTCTCCTCAAAAGGCCCGAACATGCAGCGCATAACCATTGTCTCCACCATTGGTGGACTCTGTTTTGGCTATGACACCGGCGTCATTTCAGGCGCATTACTGTTTATGAATGATGACCTGAACCTTTCTCCTTCAGCTGAGGGGTTTATTACCTCCTCACTATTATTTGGCGCAGCGTTTGGCTCCCTGCTGGGCGGAATGCTATCTGACAGACAGGGACGACGTAAAAACTTACTGTGGGTCGCGATATTTTTTGTCTTTGGTGCCCTTGCGACCTCCTTTGCGTGGGATGTGAATTCGATGCTTGTGGCGCGCTTCATTCTGGGGCTTGCGGTAGGTTGTGCCTCGGTTACGGTCCCCGTATACATCGCTGAAATGGCGCCCGCCAACCAGCGGGAAAAACTGGTAACGGTTAATGAATTGATGATCGTCACCGGGCAGTTTCTCGCCTATTCCGTCAATGCCGGTATCGTGAATGCGTATCCGGAACTGAGCCACAGCTGGCGTATTATGCTGGCTATACCGGCTATACCCGGCATCATCCTGTGGATAGGGATGATGATGATGCCTGAATCCCCACGCTTTTTCCTGCAGCGCGGTCAGGAGGATGAAGCCAGAAACGTATTAAACAGCATTCGTGAGCCCCAGGTTGTCGAGAAGGAGATCAAAGACATCCGCACTATTATTGCGATGGACTCACATCCGGTTAGCCTGCGTAAAGAACTCAGTAAAAAGTGGGTGTTAAAACTCATTCTTATCGGTCTGATGATTGTGCTTGCCACACGCGTGACGGGGGTAAATACCATCATGTACTACGCACCGACGGTCTTAAAGTCAACGGGACTTGGTGATGCCGCAGCCGTCACAGCCGCCGTAGCCAACGGTCTGATTTCCATTCTGGCTACGGTGCTTGGCATGATGATTATCGGTAAACTCCCCCGCCGTAAAATGTTTCTCACCGGTCAGATAGGTGTCACGCTGGTACTGGTATTAATAGGGCTTTCTTTCAAAATATTTTTCCACAGTGAGACAATCAACGGGGTGGACGTACTGAAGGGCAACTTTGCGGGTGCCAGCTATATTATTCTCGCCCTTATGTCGCTGTTCCTCATCTTTATGCAGGGCTGGATAGCCCCCGTCTTCTGGCTCATGCTCTCTGAGATATATCCACTGCGGATTCGCGGCCTTGGTATGGGCATAGCGGTATTCGGGCTTTTTGGTTTTGATTTCGTTATTCAGTCACTTTTCCCAATCATGCTCCATGCCTGGGGAGGCGGAGCCACATTTGGCATATTTGCGCTTACCAACCTGGTGATGCTGATTTTGCTGTTCAGGTTCCTTCCTGAAACGCGCGGGCTTACGCTTGAAGAAATAGAGAAAAAATTCAGGCAGTAAACAGGACCCGTTAATTCTGTCATTGACGTTAAATCAGGAGAAAAGTGATGAAGATAACAGCTGAAAACGTGACGCTCGGTTGCCGGGCGAAAAACCGCGATGATGTACTGCGACAGGCCGCATTTGAACTGGCAGCCCGTGGCTGTGTAGATATAGGTTTCAGCAAGGCGTTACTGGACCGCGAAAAAGAGCTTTCGACCTGGATTGGTTCGGGGCTGGCCATGCCACACATTAACCGGCGTGATGCCAGGCGGGTTAATCGCAGTGCATTCCATTTTTTTCAGTTTCCTGAAGGAGTGTCATGGGACAAAAGCCATGTCGCTTTTCTTGTGGTGGTGGTGGTGGCGAAAGACGATGAGCATATTGACATGCTTTCAGGTCTTGCCGATCTGCTGGCAGATGAACGGAAAGTAACGAGGCTGTCTCTGGAAACGAATAAAGACGCGTTTCTGAATATACTGACCGATCAGGAATAAAGCGCTTCTCATCAGGAAACAATCAACCGTCTTTTATCTGTAATCATTTAGAGCGCGGTAAGAACACATATAACCGCCATGAGTGAAAGGCAGACACACCAGGGTACATAAAGGTTCATGTTTGCTATGGAATTATATGAAAAACTGGAGAGTGGTTTCTGCATCTCATTCAGTCTCTGCCCTGCCAGGCCACTCATCACTGACGTTATAATAATGTGGCACAGCAGAAAGCGCGGGCTCGTCAGACAGTTGAAGAGCTCAAACAATAGGCCAGAAATATCCACGATTCCAGGGGCAGTCCCGATAGTCTGCTGCCCCTGGGACCGAAAATTACGCGTCAGCACCGCCTAAAACGGTGTCTAGTTGCATTTCTTTCAACACACGGTCTTGAATGGGTTGTTTAGCTGCGTTAATTTCATCAACCCCCCAAACTAAGCCAACCGGCGTACGTGTCGGGCGTTTGCCTTGTGGCATATCCGCGAGCGCTAAATAGGCGTCTACGACCATTTGTGGATCAGGTGCTTGATCACTCTGCATAAATTTACCGAATTCTTCGAACATAGCAGCAGGAATATGTGCTAAATCACCGTAGCTATCCAGTATGTCTGTGCGTGACGGTTGTTGTCCTGATGCACTTAAACCGGTGGGGAATGGGCCAGGTTGTACGATAGCAATATCGATGCCGAAGGGTGCCACTTCGTAGCGTAACCCCTGAAGATAGCCTTCCAGAGCGTGTTTAGTCGCGGCATAGGTAGAAAAATATGGCGCTGAAATTTGGCCAACCATGGATGAGGTGTTGATGATCAGGCCTGATCTGGCTTCACGCATAGCAGGCAAAACTGCCTGAATGGTCCGCATAGCACCGTAATAGTTAGTTTCCATCTGCTCGTGAGCCTGGGCAATGCTAAATGCTTCTGTAATGCCAAGGTACATTACACCGGCATTATTTAGCAAAACATCAATTTTGCCCGCTTTTTCAAGTACGCTTGCAATGGCTGTTTTGACCGATTCGTCATGGGTAACATCCATATCGACGACATGGATGGAATCACTATAGGCTTCCAGTTCAGCCTTAACGGTAGCGTTCTTGCCTGTCGGGCCGCGCATTGTGGCGAACACCTGATAGCCTTTATCTGCAAAATCCTTTACTGCTTTTTGACCAAATCCACTGCTGCTTCCTGTGACCACTATGCTTTTCTTTGCTTCGCTCATCTTTCGTTTCCTTCCAGATTGAAAATTAAATACCGGCTGGTACAATAAAAGGCAATGTATGACATGTCAAATTAAAATACCAGGCAGTATAAAATGAATTTACATCCCACTAAGCCTTCAAGAGGGCGGCCTAAGACTCTTGATCGTGACCATGTTTTAGATGTAGCAATGGATTCTTACTGGAAAGAGGATATAGGCAGCTTATCCCTTAATGAAATTTGCAGGAGATCAGGTGTATCGAAGCCTGGCCTTTATCGTGAATTTTCGAACGAAGATGGCTTAATGAAAGCTGTTCTTATCAGGTACCAGGAACAAGTGCTACGTCCTGTGCAAGAGATGTTAAAGAGTGACTCTCCGTTTCAGGAAGTCCTTGAGAACCTCGTGTCATTTGCCACGTCAGTGAGTTGTAACCATGAGTCCCCGATGGGGTGTCTTTTTGTAAAAATGCGTGAGGCTCGGATGCAATTAGGCGAAGCAACCCGCGCACAAGTCGATTTCCTTGAGGAGCAAGGCTTATCCACTTTCAAAGAATGGGTGAAGCGCTCAAAAGCCAACGGAGAATTTTCTGCCGATATGTCTCCAGAGTTTGCAGCGACATATATCGACGCGCAGTTAATTAATGCTTCGTCACTGCTAGCTCATGGAGAAGATCCGCAAACTGCGAAGAAGATATTATTAGTCGCTTTTTCTATGCTGAGATGATTTATCGCTGGGTTCAGCGTGAGTCCCTTTGATTTTTACTTTTACCGGCGTCGTAACAACAAAGCGGCCTATCGTTTTCCCGGGAAGATTTTAAATAACGTGAAAGGCTGGCAAATCCCCCGCCTCATCAACACCGATAAAGCCCCGACATAAGGCAGTGCGCCCGGCCAGCTCAAACGCGAAGGCCGGTGTCGGCGTAACGCTGAACACCGACTGATTACGCATTTTTGGCTGTCCGCTTCTGGCCCGAAGCGGACGTCAGCATCGACACTGATGGCCTGTCGTGGCTAAGTCCAATACGTTAACGGGCTGAGCAAAAGTACCTACCCAGACCCTGATATAACTCATTGCTGTAAAAAATCCCTTTATTCGCTCACTTGCCTTTAAAGGCTGAGTATCTCAACCCGGATCCCTTCCCATTCTCACCATTGCCCGATACCAGGCACCGCGCTGAATCGACCATCTCAACCCGACCGCAATCGCATTAATCTTCTGGTCAATGATCGCC
>Ga0308162_1002948_pt1 | contig 10142 bp, 8 predicted proteins | sample PhySR2_FD_201370 | JGI IMG/M metagenome (GOLD analysis project Ga0308162, IMG submission 201370) | Phyllosphere microbial communities from UC Gill Tract Community Farm, Albany, California, United States - DLSLS.R2 | ecosystem: Host-associated > Plants > Phyllosphere > Unclassified | place: USA... | reverse complement strand
ACGGCTGGCTCGATCAGGCGGCAGCGACGCTGGATATTAATCAGCGCCGTAAATTCTACAGCCAGCTGCAGCAATACGCGCTGCGACAGCAGGCGCTGGCGATCCCGCTGTATGAACCAGAAGACCAGATCGCCACCGCCAGCTACGTGCACGGTGCCGGTTTCCGCAGTTTTAAACAGATGCCGGAGAACGCGTACGACATCTGGATCAGCGACCACTAACAGGAGGCGAAGATGAGTCTGGAAAGCATTGTCACCCGCACGCCACGCGCGCGTCGGCCATCGGTGTGGCGCAGCGACCTGACACGCCGCATCGTCAGCCGCCTGCTGGGCGGCGTTCTGGTGCTGTGGGCGGCGGTTTCGCTGGCCTTTCTCGGCGTGCATCTGGCGCCGGGCGATATCGTCAGCCTGCTGATCGGTGAGCAGTTGCGTACGCCAGCCATTGAGGCGGCGATCCGCGCCGAATGGGGCCTGAACGAACCGCTGTGGTGGCAATATCTGCACTATATGTGGCGCGTGCTGCACGGCGATTTTGGCCGTTCTTACATGCTCAACACTGAAGTCAGCCATCTGCTGGCCACGCAGCTGTGGCCCACCATCAAACTGACGCTGGCGGCGCTGCTGGTCAGCATTATTTTTGCGGTGGTGATTGCCGTCGGCACCGCGCATCGTCGCATTGGTCGCCGCGTGGCTAACGGTGTCGAGCTGCTGCTGGCCTCCACGCCCTCTTTCTGGATGGGCATTGTACTGCTGTTTATTTTCAGCTTTACGCTGCGCTGGTTCCCGGTGGCGGGCGATCGCTCGCTATCGTCGCTGGTGCTACCGGCGCTGGCGCTCGGTCTGGCGCAGGGCGCGGTGATCGCTCAACTGCTGCGCCGCGAGCTGGAGCGCGCGCTGGATGCGCCATTCACCCTCACGCTGCGCGCATGGGGCGTGGGGGAAACCACCCTTCGTCTGCGCCACGCGCTGCGTCATGCGGCGCTGCCTGCCGTCACGTTAACCGGCTGGCTGGTGGGCGGATTGCTGAGCGGCGCGGTGATTACTGAACAGGTATTTGGTCGTCCCGGCCTTGGCAAACTGACCGTCGATGCGGTGCTGGCGCAGGATCTGCCGGTGGTGCTGGCGGTAGCGATTCTCTCGGCACTAATCTACGTGGTAATGAGCACCCTGGTTGACATCCTGTCGCTGTGGATTGATCCGCGTCTGCGCGGGGAGAGCAAATCATGATTGCCGTGCTGCAACGCTTTCCGGTTACGCTGCCCGCCGCGGTGTGGGCAGCGATTCTGTTTCTCATTGTATTGGCACTAGCGGTGATCGCGCCGCAGTGGCTAGCGCACAGCGATCCGCTGCTGGCCGATCCGGTTAACGCGCAGCTGCCGCCGTCGGCGCAGCATTGGTTAGGCACCGATCAGCTGGGACGCGATCTGCTGACGCGCGTGATCTACGGCAGCCGCTATTCGCTACTGATCAGCGTGGCGGCGATGGCGCTGGCGGTGGTGTTTGGCACTTTGCTGGGATTGGTGGCGGCGCTGGCGCGTGGCGTGGTTGATGAGCTGTTGAGCCGCGCGGTGGATGTGATTTCCGCCTTTCCCGATCTGCTGCTAGCGCTGATGCTGATCGCCTTTACCGGGCCCGGCACCAACAACCTGATTATCGCGCTCGGCGTTGCGTCGGTGCCGCGTTTTGCCCGCGTGGTGCGGGCACAAACCTACAGCGTGATGACCTCCGGCTACGTTGAGCAGGCGCGTACCTTTGGCCTGTCACGCTTCACGCTGATCACGCGCCACATTTTGCCGCACGCCATTGCGCAGGTGCCGGCGCTGGCCACGCTGGGGCTCGGCACCGCGATTATCGGTACCGCCGGACTGAGTTTCCTCGGCATGGGGCCGCAGCCACCGACCGCCGAATGGGGCCTGATGCTGGCGGAAGGACGCAATTATCTGCGTAACGCATGGTGGATCGCCGTGTGGCCGGGCGTGTTTATCACGCTGACGGTGATTGCGGTGAATACGCTGGGTCGTTACTGGCAGGCACGTTTTGAAGGACGATCCGCATGAGCCAGCCGTTTATTGATATCCAGAATCTCTCGATTCGTTTCGGGCCGCAGCAGGTGGTGAAAAACCTCAACCTGCAGGTCGCGGCGGGCGAATCCGTGGCGCTGGTCGGGGAATCCGGTTCCGGCAAAACCCTGACCGCGCGCAGCCTGCTCGGCCTGCTGCCGGAGGGCGCAGTGTTAACCGCCGACCGTTTCACCATTGACGGCCGCGATATGCGCCACGCCAGCCGCAGCGACTGGCGCGCGCTGCGCGGTCGCCGCATTGGCTATGTGTTACAGGACGCGTTGGTGTCGCTCGATCCGCTGCGCCGCATTGGTCTGCAGCTGAGTGATGCCCTAAGCGCCGCCGGTCATCGCAACAATTTGCAGGACAAAAGCCTCGCACTGCTGAAGGCGGCGGGCATTCACGATGCCGAAAGCCGCCTCGAACGCTATCCGCATCAGCTCTCGGGCGGCCAGCGCCAGCGTGCGTTAATTGCTACCGCGCTGGCCGGTACGCCAACCTTATTGATCGCCGATGAACCGACCACCGCGCTGGATATGACGGTGCAGCGCCAGATTCTGCAACTGCTGGCGCAGCGCCGCCGCGACGGCCATGGCCTGCTGCTGATCAGCCACGATTTGGCGGTGGTGGCGGAACTGGCGGATCGCGTGCTGGTGATGCGCGATGGCGAAGTGGTGGAGCAGGGCAACAGCGGCCCGCTGCTCCATCGTCCGCAACACGCCTGGACGCAGCGCCTGCTGCGCGCGGTGCCAACGCCCGCCACGCGCGGTCTGCGCCTGAGCGCGGCTGAACCGACGCCGCTGCCGCCGCGCCCGACACCCAGCAGCGCACCGTTGCTGGAAGGCATCGGCCTGCATAAAGCCTATGGCGATCGCCTGGTGCTCAACGACATCAACTTCACGCTGCACGCCGGAGAGACGCTTGGCGTGGTCGGCGAATCCGGCTCCGGCAAAACCTCGCTGGTGAAAGTGGTGATGGGCTTAACCGAACCGGACAGCGGCACGCTGCTGCTGGAAGGTGAGCGCTGGGATCGTCTGCCGGAGAAAGCGCGCCGCGCCCGGCGTGCGCGTTTGCAGCTGATCGCGCAGGACCCGTTCAGCTCATTCGATCCGCGCTACACGGTGGAGAAAATTATCGGCGAAAGCCTCGACAGCGCCGGAATTTACGGCGATGCGCGCCGTCAGCGCGTGCGTCAACTGCTGGATGAAGTGCAGCTCGGCGACCGCTTCCTGCAGCGCTATCCGCAACAGCTGTCCGGCGGCCAGCGTCAGCGCGTGGCGATTGCGCGCGCCTTTGCACCGAATCCGGCGCTGCTGGTGGCCGATGAACCGGTCAGCGCGCTCGATGTATCGGTGCAGGCGCAGGTGCTGGATCTGCTGGCCGATATGCAGGCCGAACACGGCACCGCACTGCTGTTTATCTCTCACGATCTCGGCGTGATCCAGCATCTGGCGGATCGCGTGCTGGTGATGCAGAACGGGCAAGTGGTGGAGAGCGGGGCGCTGCAGCAAGTGTTCGCCGCGCCGCAGCATCCGTGGACGCAAAAACTGTTACAGGCGCTGCCGGTCATCCCTGACTGGCAGCCCGCGAACGCATACTAAGGAGAGCAGAATGAGTCAGACACAACGCCAGCTGCGGCTGGGCGCGATTATTCAGGGCGTATCCGGCAACATGTCGGCATGGCGTCATCCCGATGCGGTGGCGGATGCCAGCATTAACATCGATTACGTGCTTGATCTGGCGCGTAAAGCTGAGCAGGCGAAGATCGATTTCCTGTTTGTCGCCGATGGCTTGTACATCACGCCGCAGTCGATCCCGCACTTCCTCAACCGTTTTGAGCCGATCACCTTGCTGTCGGCGCTGTCGCTGGTGACCCAAAAAATCGGTCTGGTCGCTACGCTTTCCACCTCCTACAGCGAGCCGTTTACCGTGGCGCGCCAGTTCGCCAGCCTCGATCATCTGAGCGGCGGTCGCGTCGGCTGGAACGTGGTGACTTCGCCGCTGGAAGGATCGGCGAAAAACTTCTCGCGCAGCACCCATCCAGAACACGACGAGCGTTACCGCGTTGCCAGCGAATATTTGCAGGTGGTGAAAGGGCTGTGGGATTCGTGGGAAGGCGATGCCTTTGTGCGCGACAAACAGAGCGGAGAATTCTTCGCCGCCGACAAGCTGCATACGCTAAATCATAAAGGACATTACTTCTCGGTGCAGGGACCGCTCAACGTCGGTCGCTCGCCGCAGGGCCGCCCGATTGTGTTCCAGGCGGGCGCGTCGGAAGCGGGCAAAGCCTTTGCCGCCGAAGCCGCCGATGCCATTTATACGCGCCAGGAAACGCTGGAGCAGGCGCGCGAATTTCGTGAAGACGTGCGCCGCCGGCTGGTGGCACGCGGGCGCGATGCCGATGATATCCGTGTGTTCCAGGGCATCAGCGTGATTATTGGCGAAACGGAACAGGATGCCGAGCGCCGCTATCAGCAAACCGCCGAGCTGGTGACCATCGATAAAGCGCTGGAGTATCTTGGTCGCTACTTCGAGCATCACGATTTCAGCCAGTACGCGCTGGATGAAGCTTTCCCGGACATTGGCGAGCTGGGCAGCAACAGCTTCCGCAGCACCACCGACAAGATCAAACAGAACGCGCGCGAACGTGGCTTAACGCTGCGCCAGGCGGCACTGGAAGAAGCGACGCCGCGTCCGACTTTCCTGGGTACGGCGCAGCAGGTTGCCGAAGGGCTGGCAAACTGGTTCCTGCAGGGCGCAACCGACGGTTTTATCGTACGTGGCGGTACGCCAACGGCGTTTGATGATTTTGTGGCGCAGGTGATTCCGCTGTTGCAGGCGCGGGGTATTTATCGCAAAGAGTATGAAGGCGAGACGCTGCGTGAAAACCTCGGCTTGCCCGAGCCGGAAAACCAGTTCGCCGTGCAGCGTAGTAGCCAGCAGGTGGCATGAAGATTAAAACAGCGCGATGAATCGCGCCGCTACGGCCAGATGCACATGTTCGTAGCGGCGCAATTTATTGCGCAATGTTGAACATTACAACGCCGTCACGCCCAGAGCGGCGGCGCGATCTTTCCACTCCCGCACTTCGTCATAAAACGCCCGATCGCTCACGCTGAATCCACTAATCAAACTCTCCGCTAACAGATCCTGATAACGCTTATCGCTGGTCAGTTCGCTCAACGCACTGCGCAATTTCTCGAGGGTTGCTGCATCGGTTTTGGCTGACGTAATCAGCGGCAGCGCGGCGCACAGCGGTGTTTCGCCGATGATCTCCAGCCCCGCCAGCTCCTGCGGGAAATTGCGGCGCAGCAGCGCCCAGGTGATGCAATCAATCGCCGCGATATCCGCCTCGCCCGCGCGCAACGCCGCCAGCGACTGACGATGGCTGCCGCTGAAGCGGGTTGCGCTGAAGAATGTCCCGTCCTGCGCCAGCGGCGCAATCACGTAGCGCAGCGAGTTGAAACCGGAGTGGGAATCGTTGCTGTTGCACACCGCGCGCCGTCCGCGAAAGTCGCTTAGCGTCAGGTTCTCATCTGCGCTGCGCACTACCAGCCAGCTGCGATAGCGCTGGCCGTCGCAGCCCTGGGCGCTGGAGAGGAAGGTGCCAACCAGCTGCACATCGGGCAGCAGCTCCACCAACGGATAACCACAGGTTTGGCTCAGCAGCAGCCGGTCATCGCGCCAGTGCGGCAGTAAATCCTGCGGCCAGCTCACTTCAGCTGGCACGCCGCGTTGTTGCAACAGCGTCGTTAGCGCTGAGGTCAGGCCGAGAGTCGCCTGATGGTTGATGTCGTACATCGGTAACGAAAGAGTGGGCATCCTGTGCATCCTTTTGCGTACCCGGATGGGCATTAACCTCGACCGATTTGCGCCAGAAGCGGGTTATCCATTCGCCATAACCGGCGACGCGAAAACCGTGGTTACGCTGGTGATAACCATCGCGATACAGCAAATAGACTTTGCGTAATCCGTACCACGGCAAACCGGGTAGATCGTGATGTACAGAATGATAGTTGAGATTGAGGAACAGCAAACGCCACGGCAACGCGGCTTCGTTATTGACCGAGCGCGCCAGCGGCTCCTCGTCGGCACGATGCTCGTAGAAGGATCGTACTTTGGTCAGCATCAGCGCAGGATAACTCACCGTCAGCACCAACCACAGCGGCGAGAAGCCGTGCAGCGTCATCCAGTAAAACAGCCCGCTCAGTAAGGTGAGATGAATAATCCACATCGCCATCGCTGGTTTATCGCGTTGAATAAAGGCATGCACCAGGGTTTTGAGGGTCGCGCCCATATCCAGCAGCGGGCCGATCAGCAAACGTCCGGGAAAGGTGTTGCGCAGATGAATCACCTGCTGCTGCCACGGCTTGAGTTGCGCCCAGCGCTCAGGCGAAAGGTAGTAGGTTTCCGGATCTTCATCGGGATCGGTCAGCGTGTGGTTGCGGTGATGCGCCAGATGCGAGTCCCGGTATAAGCCATACGGATACCACACCGCCAGCGGCAGCGTGCCGAACAGCTGGTTGAAACGGGGAAAACGCGTCGGGTGGCCGTGAATCAACTCGTGCTGCAGCGACATATACCAGGTGGTAAACAGGATCAGCAGCAGCGTGCTCAGCGTTAACCCCAACGTTTGCCAATAGACAACGCTGGCGAACCAACCGCTGTACACCGCCACCAACAATAGCCACGTTGGCAATTCGCTGCGCCACAGCCAGCTGCGCGCCAGTTGATGCACTAAGTCACGCTGTTGCGCACTGAGATAGGCGGATGTCCCTTTACTCATGGTGAAGCCGAACCCGTAAACAGTGATTAGGCTTTTGACGATGATTGATCACCGTGATGAACACAAAGAATCTCTTTTTCTTAGTTATGCAAAAAAGTTGATGAAGCGCGCGAAATCTATTGGCTATCAGTCACCTCGTCTGTGGCGTAACCTTGCTGCATTGAAAACGTTCGAGCCGGCGCGGCTCACGAGGAGAATTTCAGCATGAAAAAGATTGGCTTCTTATCTTTTGGTCACTGGACCCCATCATCACAATCCGCCACCCGTTCGGCGCAGGACGTACTGCTGCAATCGATTGATTTAGCCGTCGCCGCCGAAGAGTTGGGTGCCGATGGCGCTTACTTCCGCGTGCACCACTTTGCGCGTCAGTTGAGCTCACCGTTCCCGCTGCTGGCGGCGGTCGGTGCGCGCACCAAAAAGATTGAAATTGGTACCGGCGTGATCGACATGCGCTACGAAAACCCGCTGTATATGGCGGAAGATGCCGGTGCGGCGGATCTGATTTCTAACGGTCGTCTGCAGCTCGGCCTGAGCCGTGGCTCGCCGGAGCAGGTTATCGAAGGCTATCGCTACTTTGGCTTTGATCCGCAAAACGGTGAGAGCGATGCCGATATGGGCCGTCGCCATACCGAGGAACTGTTGGAAGTGCTGCGCGGTGAAGGTTTTGCTAAACCGAATCCGCAGCCGATGTTCCCCAATCCACCGGGCTTGCTGCGTCCTGAGCCGTTCTCGGCCGGTTTGCGTGAGCGTATCTGGTGGGGTTCTGGCTCCAACGCGACATCTATCTGGGCGGCGCAGCAGGGCATGAACCTGCAAAGCTCCACCCTGAAAGATGATGAAACCGGCGAACCGTTCCACGTGCAGCAGGCGAAGCAGATTCGTGCTTATCGTCAGGCGTGGGAAGCGGCGGGCCATCAGCGTACGCCACGTGTTTCGGTGAGCCGCAGCATTTTTGCGCTGACCAATGACACCGACCGCGCGTACTTTGGTCGCAGTGGACAGGATCGGGATTCGGTGGGTTTCCTCGACGAGAAAACCCGCGCCATCTTTGGTCGCAGTTATGCCGCCGAGCCGGATCAGTTGATCAAACAGCTGGCGCAGGACGAAGGGATTGCCGAAGCGGATACGCTGTTGCTGACCATCCCGAATCAGTTAGGCGTGGATTACTGTGCGCACGTGATTGAGAGCATTTTGACCCACGTTGCACCGGAGTTGGGTTGGCGTTGATGTAATAAATTGCGTCGCTACAACAGATGCACCATTCAGTAGCGGCGCGATTTATCGCGCAATAAATTGCCCCGCTACGAACACCGACTAATTACCCATCAAAATGCTGTTTCCAGTGAATCTGTGACGCAATAATCATCATCCACCAGCGGCAGATAGCGCCATTTATCAAAGGCGGTACAAGGATGCGAAATACCGCAGCCGACCCAATCGCCTACCTGCAGCGGCTCATCCTCCGGCAATAACAGATAAGCATGCTGATCGTTCACATCACTGATACGCAAATGCGTCGCCGCGCGTGGGGCGCTGCCATCGGCGTTGCGGATCCACAGCGGATTTGGCAGATCCTGATCGAACGGGACATCGCGGCGGCCAAAATCGACGAATGCCAGGCCCGGCTCCGGACGCGACAACACGCGGCCCCAAATCTCCAGCGCGGCAGCAAAATGATGCGTTGCGCCCGGCTGAGCAAAGGGTGCGATGCGTGCATAGAGTCCGCTGTCGTGCGCCATATAGGCGCCGGAGCGGATCAGCGGCGTCATCGGCAGCGGCAGTTTCGCCGCGGTGAAGCACGCTGTCACCACATCAAACCAGGCGCCGCCACCGGCGCTGAGGATGATGTGGTCGCTGGCAAACAGCTGCTTTTCCGCCAGCAATTCAGCGGTAGCGATCATCATCTGGCAGTAATCTTTCACACGCTGAATGCCGCTTTCATCGCGGCCTGCACCGAGCGCGCCTTCATAACCGGCCACGCCCACCAGCTTGAGCGCCGGGCAGGCGGCGATCGCTTCGGCAATCGCCAGCGCATCTTGCTGAGAACGACAACCGGTGCGGCCGCCGCTGACAGACATCTCCAGCAGCACCGAAATCTGGCTGTCGCCGAGGTTCTGCGCCAACAGCTTCACGCCTTGCAGCGAATCGACGTAGCACAGGAAGCCATGATCGGGATGCTGCTGCTGCCATTGCGCAATCCAGCGAATACCCGCCGGATCGACCAACTCGTTGGCGAGAAACACATTGCGGATACCGAACTGACGCAGCGCGCGCACCTGCGCGGGCGTGGCGGCACCTAAACCCCACGCGCCGCCTGCGCTAATCGCGCGGCGCAGAACGGCAGGCGACATCGAGGTTTTCCCGTGCGCGGCCAGCATCACGCCGTTTTCGCGGCAGAAGTCTGCCAGCTGGCGCAGATTGTTCTCCAGCGCCGACTGTTTCATGATCATCAGCGGCGAAAACACCTGATCGCTGCTCAGCACTGCCGTGCCGAGAGCCAGCGGCGACTCGCCGGCTCCGGCAACCGATTTAAAACGTGGCGCGGTTTGCTGCGCATCCAGTAATCCATCCGCCTGCAGCGGAAAGCGAATCGACATAGATCCTCCTGTTAGTGCTCAAGTACGCGCGATAAAAACTGCTGCGTGCGCGGGTTTTGTGGATTGACGAAAATCTGCTCGGGCGAACCTTGTTCGGCAATCACGCCCTGATCCATAAACACCACGCGGTCAGCGGTTTTGCGCGCGAAGCCCATTTCGTGTGTCACCACCACCATCGTCATGCCTTCACGCGCCAGGCTGCGCATTACTTCCATGACTTCGCCTACCAGTTCTGGGTCCAGCGCCGAGGTAGCTTCATCGAAGAACATAATTTTCGGTTCTACCGCCAGCGCACGGGCAATCGCCACGCGCTGCTGCTGACCACTGGAAAGCTGCGCCGGATAGTGATGCGCGCGCTCGGCCAGTCCGACGCGCGTCAGCGCCGCCATGCCGCGTTTATTGGCTTCGGCTTCCGACAGCTTTTGCGCTTTGATTAGCGCCAGCGTGACGTTGCCGAGCGCGGTTTTGTGCGGGAACAGGTTGAACTGCTGGAACACCATGCCAACGTGACCGCAGATTTCGCTGGCGCGCTTGCGTTGGTGCAGCGGCACGTCGTTGACCCACACTTCACCGCCGTCGGCCACTTCCAGCCCGCTCATGATGCGCAGCACGGTACTTTTGCCAGAGCCGGATGCGCCAATCAGCACCAGCACTTCGCCCGGTGAAACATCCAGGCTGATCTCTTTCAGCACCTGGGTTG
>Ga0308162_1002936_pt1 | contig 10187 bp, 8 predicted proteins | sample PhySR2_FD_201370 | JGI IMG/M metagenome (GOLD analysis project Ga0308162, IMG submission 201370) | Phyllosphere microbial communities from UC Gill Tract Community Farm, Albany, California, United States - DLSLS.R2 | ecosystem: Host-associated > Plants > Phyllosphere > Unclassified | place: USA... | reverse complement strand
CGCGATGATGCTTCACGCGACCCTTATCAGGAACTGGCAGCGTACTCACGCGACAGCCATTTCAACTGGATGATCCGCGACGTTGCACGGTACATGCCTTCAATCGCCAAGTCGGTACAACGGGATTCGCTGTTCGAGGTGAAGACGGTCCTGGTGCGAAACGAAGGTGATGATGGCAGGCCCATTCTGTTTGAAGAGCATGCAGGACTGCCCGGCTTCTATTCAGTTCTTGGCGGCAAGCTGGACAACATCTACGAGGCCCTAGCATTCCTCGACAACGTGCCTTTGGGCAGGGCGCCCTTGAGCCAATCCAACCCATGACATTCCTGGAATCCAGTATGCAGAACGCGCTTATCGGCCACACCGGCTTCGTCGGCACCACGCTCAAGCAGCAGACGGCTTTTGCGGCGCTGTTCAACAGCTCAAATGTCCATGAAATCGGTCAGTCCGCGTTCGATACCGTCATCTGCTCCGCTGCGCCTGCACAGAAGTGGATCGCCAACCAGCAGCCGGAGGCTGACCTGGAGAATCTCGAAAGGCTGATGTCCCACCTTGCAACATTGCGCTGCAAGCAGCTCATTCTCATCAGCACGGTTGATGTCTTCCCCAATCCGGTCGGCGTGGATGAACGAAGTGCGATCCAGGAGGATGACCTTCAGCCGTATGGACGCCACCGCCGGATACTCGAGAAATTCGTCGAAGCCAACTTCCAGAATCACCTCATCGTCCGCCTTCCCGGACTGATCGGCCCTGGGCTGCGCAAGAACGCGGTGTTTGACCTGCACAATGACAACAACGTCGATGCGATCGACAGCCGCGGCAGTTTCCAGTTCTATCCCATGGTGAATCTGTACTCCGACCTGCAGCAGGCACAGCAGGCCGGCATCCGTCTGCTACATCTGACCAGCACGCCAATCAACGTTGCCACCATTGCCGAATCCGTCTTCGACAGGCCGTTCAGCAACGAACTGTCGCGCCCGCCGGTGTCTTACGATTTTCGCTCCGTCCATCCGCTCGGCAGCACGCGCAATCCCGGTTATCAGTACGACCAGCGCGACATTCTGCTTGCCATGCGCTGCTATCGACAGTCGGAGCCACGCACGCGATCGATCCACTCATGAGCTCGCTGTCGATATCCAACATCGCGTGGGACGTCTCCGAAGACGAGGAGATCGCTGCCATCCTCCTGCAAAGGGGGGTGTCCCGCATCGACCTAGCGCCCAGCAAGTACTTCCCGAACCTGGCGACAGTGTCTGCAACTGAAGTTGAGCATGTCCGCCGCAGATGGAACGATCGGGGTATCTCGCTCATCGGCATGCAGTCACTGCTGTTCGGCACGACCGGCCTGAACGTTTTCGGCGATTCTGTGTGCCAAGACCGCCTTCTTTCCCACCTTGAATCGGTATTCAAGGTGGGCGCCGAGCTTGGCATCACCAAAGCCGTTTTTGGCTCACCCAGGAACCGCCTCAGGGGAGCACGCGGTGACAGTGAGGCTCTGCACGAGGCGGTCGATTTTTTCAGGCGTGCGGGCGACCTCGCCATGCATCACGGCATGATCCTTTGCCTCGAACCCAACCCCACAATCTACGGCGCCGACTTCATGACCAATGTTGATCTCACGGCAAGCGTTGCCAAGGCGGTAGCGCATCCCGGTATCGGCATGCAATGGGATACCGGAGCCATGTTCATCAACCAGGAAGATCCGGCGACAGCAATGAACGGGCATGCATCGATCGTCGGCCACATTCATATCAGCGAACCGCAGCTTGCCCCGATTGGCAGCTCTGGAATCGATCATGCCCCCATGGCCCAGGCCATGGATCGCCTGGCTCCGCACCTCACCCGAACCATAGAGATGCTGCGACCCGATGGGGGGCCCACAGCGGTTGCCTTGGCAATTGATGCGGCGCAGTCGGCCTACGGCAAGGCAGGCCAGGCATGAAATGGATCATTCTTGCACTCGGCATCCTCGCCAACGCTTCGGCCAGCGGCCTGATCAAGCTCGCGGTATCTGCGCCGCGGTCATTTCCTTCACTGAATGCACCAATGGATGCGCTGCGCAATTGGCCCTTCTGGCTTGGGCTGGTGCTGTACGGAATGGCCTTCGTGCTCTACTCGGCGTCACTCACCCGGCTGCCACTGAACGTGGCGCATCCGATTTCCACCGCAGGCGCCATCGGCCTGGTGGCCTGCATTTCCATAGTACTCTTTAAGGAACCCATGGGCATCAACGTTGCAGCAGGGATATTGCTGATCGTGGCCGGTGTTGTCCTCATTTCCCTGAAACCCATCTGATCAACCGACATGCACGCTACAGACAGCCACACTGCGGATCCCAGCGCGATCCCTGAGTACACCATCCAGCGGCTTGCGCCTGCCATGCGCAAGCACGCTGTAGTGATTCCTGTCATCAATGAAGGCCAGCGAATCCGCTCACTGCTGCAGCGTATGACGGACATGAATCTATCGGCCATCGCCGACATCGTTATCGTCGATGGCGGCAGTACCGATGGTTCTCTTGATGAATCCTTCCTGCGCGCCAATTCGGTTGCCGCATTGCTGACCAAGGTCGGTCCAGGCCGGCTGAGCGCACAGTTGCGTTGCGCCTATTCATTCTGCCTTGAAGAAGACCAGTACACGGGCATCATCACCATCGACGGTAACGACAAGGATGATCCGGCCCCGATTCCAGAGTTCATTTCAGCACTCGAATCGGGAGTGGATTTCGTCCAGGCATCGCGCTTCATTCCCGGCGGTATCGCTGAGAACACTCCGTTGTCGCGTTACGTCGCTATCCGTGGCATACATGCACCATTGCTGAGCTTCGCCTCCGGATTCCGCTGGACTGACACGACCCAGGGATTCCGTGCATATAGCAGGCGACTGCTGGAACATCCGGGCATCCAGCCCTTCCGTGCAGTCTTCTCGGGCTATGAGCTTCTGGCTTATCTTTCATATCGCGCTCCCCGTCTCGGGTTGAAGTGCATTGAGTTGCCAACGTCCCGGCTGTACCCGCCAGATGAAGTGCCGACCAAGATCAGCAGCTTCCGCGGCAACCTGGGAGTGCTTGCAGTTCTGTTCAAGTCGGTCTTGGGCCGGTACAACCCCGCCCGCTAACCAGGGCATCTATCCCGTGCAGAGATTGCAGCCGCAAGGTCGCAGATGCATGTTCTCTGCGCGGGCACCCCATCAGTTGAAATCGATGTATCAAGGAATTGGGAATGCCCGTCCACGCGCTGCATAACCGCAAGCCCCAGATAGCGCTTCTTTCGCTCGACGTCGCGATTGTGCTTGCCAGCCTCTACTTTTGGCTGATTCAAGCTGGCGCACTGCTGCAGGAAGCTGGAAGAACATCGCAGGCACTGGTCGGCGCGATTTTCGTGGTCGGTGGAACCATTATTGCGGCGCGCCTAGCTGCTCCCCGTGTGGATCGGCTGCTGGGCTGGACGGTCCAGCGACTGCTGGGTGTCTCCCTGATCACACTCTGCATCGGCATAGCCCTGACTTATGCCCTGCCACTCAGCCCGCTCCCGCTGTCCACCAGCAGCATCGAGGTGGACGCGCTTGGACGCACCTCCTCGCCGACCGGCGGCACCGAAGTGTGGGTGCAGCTGATCAAGGATGGCAAGCCGGTTCCCTCCTCCGAGATGAAGGCAAGCGGCACTTGGAAGCAGGTCGACGGCTTCCTCGTATCCTCTTCTGGCAGCACTCCCAACTCGCTGTCCTGGTCGGGTGCGTCCACCTCGGACCTGCAACTGCGCTTCGTCAGCCATCCGTGGTCCGGTTTGGCAAGAGTAAGCTGGGACGGGAAGAGCCAGGAACTGAATCTCTACTCCGCGCAGGGCCGCGACGTGGTGATCAACGGAAGCGACAACCGTCCGGCACGCCACTTCCTCGACCCGTCGCGGCGCTCGATGGTCCAGCGCGTTACCCAGGTGGCCCAGGCCATTGTGCTGGGCGCGATGATTACCGGACTGTTCCTGCTTCTTGCGCTCCGCCCGCCAAAGATCGCGACGGTTCCCGCCGAGGCCAGCCTGCTCGGGCTCACTGTGCTCTCATCCCTGCCCCTGCTGATCACCGGCTCGGTGCTGTTGACGATGTTCTCGCCTGCGGTGATGAGCACGGACTCGGTTGACCAATGGCTGCAGGCGACCAACTGGAAGTTCAACGATGTTCACGCCATCATCTACACGCTTTACCTGGCAGCTTTCCAGAAGACGACTGGCAGCCCTGTCGGAGCTGCTTTGGTGCAGTTGCTCGGACTCGCCCTCGCCTCCGGCTGGTTGATCGCAGCGATCACCCGCCTTGCGCGGGCCCCACGTTGGACCGCCCTGCTGGCCGGCATTCTGATGGCGGCACTACCGATCCTGCCCCTCACAGCTGTCACCTTATGGAAGGATGTCCCGTACACCGCATGTGCGATCGCGCTGGCGGCCTGGCTGGTCAGTCTCGCCGGGCAACCTGGACAGAGTCGTTTCGGCTGGCCCGCGGCCGCCTTGTTCTCCTTGCTGGCGGCAGCATGTGCACTGTTGCGCCACAACGGCCCTGCCGTCGCGTTGGCAGCCATCATTGGCCTGACTCTGTTCCCGCACCTGCGTCGCAAAGCCGCTGCGGTCCTGCTGATGGTTCTGGCCCTTGTCTTCGCTGTGAAGGGCCCGCTCAGCAACGCGCTGGACGTTAAGCGTGTGGGTGCCTCGCATATCGCCTACTCACACCATATCGCCGCGCACATGGCTTCGGGCGGCCATCTCCGCAATCCTGACGACGCCAAACTTCTCAGCAGCATCAACCATGAAGAGGCCGACTGGCGGTACAACTGCGCGCAGGTCAACCCGACCGTATTCAGCCCACATTTCGACATGGCCGAAGCCATTCGCAATCAGGACAGGCTGCTGCGCATATGGGCCGATCTCGCCCTTGATCAGCCCATGGTGGAGCTGGGTCATATTGCCTGCACCAGTGCGTTGATCTGGCGACTCTCTGCGGCCCCGGGTGAGCCCATCTACCTCTACACGTTTGGCGTGCGTGGCAACGGATCCGGCGGCGTACTCTGGGTAGAGCCGATGGCGGGCTCACCGAGGCCGGAGTCATGGCTACCCAATGCCGCCCAGGATTTTGGTGGCGCGATACAGGGCGTCGAACTGCAGAGCCTGTGGCGCCCTGCCGGCTACATGTACCTGACTCTGTTCATCGTTGGCGTTGCTGCACTAAAGACAAGGAACCGCTGGCTGCTGCTCGTCCTTCTGGTGCCCGCGGCCCATACCGCCTTCCTCGCCATTGCCAACGTCGCCCAGGACGCCAGATATCAGCTGCCGGTGTACCATCTGTTCTTCGCGGTGCTACCGATGCTTGCCGCTCGGATCGCGCCGGCGCCCTCTCGCCCTGCAAGGTGATGAAACCGGCCTGGAAGGTTGCCAGTCATAGCTGCGGGATGAACGGATATTCATGGAAGTGGCGTGGCGCTCGATGCTGCCACTGCCGAATCAGTTGTTTGTAGGTTGGAGATGACATGCGAGTGCTAGTAACCGGAGGAACCGGGTACATTGGAAGCCACGTCTGTGTGCGGCTGCTCGAATCCGGGAATGAAGTGATCATTCTGGATGATTTCAGCAATTCCGACCGGAATTGTGGAGAGCGGATTGGGCGCATCACCGGTCGCGAGCCGAAGATCATTGAAGGTGATGTGCGCTCCGCAGCCACCTTGGACGCAGTGTTCGAATCATCGTCGCCCGATGCAGTGATTCACTTTGCGGCGCTCAAATCCGTGGGTGAAAGCGCGCGCATTCCCCTCGAATATCACGACGTCAATGTAGGTGGAACGATCAGCCTGCTGAAGGCCATGAAGCGCCATGGCTGCAGGAAGCTGGTTTTTAGCTCCTCCGCCACTGTCTATGGGCATGCCGCGCATTGCCCGGTAGCAGAATCCTCGCCGGTTTCGGCCAGCAACACATACGGCAGGACGAAACTGATCTGCGAGCAGATCATCAATGATGCCCGTGCTGCAGACAGTGAACTGCAGGCAATCAATCTTCGTTACTTCAATCCGGTTGGTGCTCATCAATCGGGGTTGATTGGCGAAGCTCCACATGGCATTCCGAACAACCTCATGCCGTACATCTCCCAGGTCGCCTCGGGGATCCGGTCCCAGATGTACGTGTACGGCGGCGACTACGACACCCCGGACGGTACGGGGGTCCGGGACTACATTCATGTCTGCGATCTGGCAGACGCACATCTTCGGGCATTGCAGATGCTGCCCGATCTTGGCGATCTGGAAGCACTAAACCTGGGCACAGGGCGCGGGCACTCCGTCCTCGAGGTCATCCAGGCGTTCTCAGAGGCATCAGGGCGAACGATCCCCTACCAGATCGTAGCGCGACGCGAGGGTGATGCAGCGCAAAGCTGGGCTGACACATCATTGGCCCACAAACGGCTCGACTGGATCGCGCAGCACGGTCTTCGGCAGATGTGCGAAGATGCTTGGCGCTGGCAGCTGGTGTTGGATCAGTCACTGGACACCACCTCCTGAGCGCGACCGCCAGTCGTTGCTCTCGTTCTTTCCCGCCCTGCTGCCAGGCTGACAATGATTACCAGGAAGCCCAAGCTCGCCTTGGCATCATGTGCTGCCGCCTGTGGATTGCTGTTGGCGGTGTCTGTACTGTTTCCATCGAGCCGTTTCGACAACCTCGCAATCGCCTGGAAGACGCTCGTACTGATCATGTCAGCGGCCTTGGCCAGTGCAGGCGTGCTGCTGCTCCTGATGCGAACGCGCGACCAATGGGAACCCCTCGCGCTGCGTGTCCGCCTGGGCTGGATCACCAGCTGCATCCTTGCCGGCTGGCTGCTGACCTGGATGATTCCATTCGACCCGGCACCGGCAACAACGCTGCAGGTGGAGATAGAGACCCTCGGTAAGGGCGCCCCCGAATCCAAGGGATCGGAAGTGTGGGTCCGCCTCATAGCTGATGGCCGTGATGCCCGGCTGCGCGACGTCGAGGCGGGCCCAAGCTGGACTGCGGCTAATGGCTACCTTATCTCTCCGATCAACAGCCCACCGGACAAGATCCACTGGAACGGCCATTATTCCAGCGACGTCTACGTGGAGTTCTTTACCCACCCCTGGTCTGGGCAGGCAATCCTGCGCTGGGCCGGCAAAGAGCAGCACTACAACCTCTACAGCCCCACTGGTGGCGAAATCCGGGTTCGCCTGGCCGGAGTTGTCCCCAATCCACACTTCCTGAAGCTTCCCTCGCGGACGCCCTTGCAGTATCTGGTGCAGGCTTGCCAGTCCGTGACTCTCGGCCTGCTGCTGTTGGCCGGCTTCGGGCTGGCATCGCGTTGGCCATCGCCCTGGCAATCAGCACGGAAAGATGAAGCGCAACCGTCATTGGGCCGGGAAGTCTTGACCGCAGCACTGCCATTGCTGCTTGTCGGCAGCATCCTGCTGGTGTTGTTCCTCCCGGCCATCCTGACCACTGACTCATTGAACCAGTGGGCGCAGGCGGCAAGCGGCAGGTTCGATGACGCCCATCCGGTTCTGTATGCGTTCTACCTATGGTTCATCCAGCAGATCCTGCCCAGCCCCACCCTTGCAGCCTGGCTGCAGCTGGCCGTTCTGGCGCTGGCATCCGGATGGTTGGCGACTGTTGTCCGCCGCGCGTGCAACGCGCCGCGCTGGACATCGACGGCCGGCGGCCTGCTGCTGGCTGCGTATCCAGTGACGGCGTTGTCATCCATAACACTGTGGAAAGACGTCCCGTATGCAACCAGCGTGGTCGCGCTGACCGCCTTTGTCATTGGCAATACCTTCCTCGACCGACCAAGCCTGCGCAAGTGGTACAACTGCCTGGCGTTGGTGCTGCTCGCTGCCTGCTGCATGGCGCTGCGGCACAACGGGCCTCCCGTAGCGGTCGCGGCCTTCTTGATTCTCCTGCTGCGGCCCGGTACCCGCATGCGTGTGCTGGCCTGCTTGCTGCTGGCTGCCAGCCTCATGTGGGGCATCAAGGGCCCGTTGGCCGACAGCGTGGGCACGCATCGCAGCAGTGCGGCTTACATGGCCTATACCCACCACCTGTCCGCGCATCTGGCAGCAGGGCAGAATCCGGAGTCTGCCGAGGACAACGCGATACTTGAAGCCGTCGACAGCGGAGCCAGCGACTGGCGATATCGCTGCTCGGTGGTGAACACGACCATCTTCAATGATCATTATGATATTCCGACGGCCGTGAAGCATCAGGATGACCTGTTCCGGATCTGGCTCGGCATGGCCCTGAAACGGCCGGATATCGAACTTGACCACGTGCTTTGTGCCAGCGGAATGGTCTGGCGCTACCGGACCTCGGGGCCACTGTATCTCTATGTCTTCGGCTTCGAGATCGGCGAAGAGCAGAATCTGCAATGGGTGCAGCCGGGACTGAGCGGTCCGCCGCAAGCATCCGTGCTGCCGAACGCGACCAACTGGATGGGCAAGACCCTGTTGAAGCCGCAGCTGGGACGCCTCTGGCGCCCCGCTCCTTTCCTGATCACGCTGTGCCTGCTGACCGTAGTTGCGTGGAGGCGCACCCGTGATCGGCGCATACTGCTTGTGCAGATGCTGGTGCTGGTTCATAGCGCGATCCTGATGGTGGCGATCATTGCCCAGGACGCGCGCTATCAGCTTCCCCTCTACATGGTGTGCCTGATCGTCGCGCCAGCGCTAGCGCTGGCGCGGCGGCAACCGCATCACATTCCGTTGGCAGCCGGGCGCGCCGCCGGATAGCGCAGCAGGAGGCGATGCAATGCATGCCGCGGCATCGCTGCCGTATCGTGCGAAAGGAAGGCCAGCAACAGCTGTACCCCAAGAACCAATGGCAACGCTGCCAGCATGATGGTGCCGAGCGGAGTAATGAGGCCACCTTCCACTGAACCGATCCAGTGATACAGGCCGAACGCCAAGCCGAAAACGATCATCGGCACGGCAACCAGAAGCTCGAACGAGGCAATGTTCATGTCTCGAAGAAAGTAGCCGTAGATAATGCGCTTGCTGGTATTGCGTACGTGCTTGGCGAGGAACTCGCCAACGATCTTCGAGACCTTCAAGCCGCTTACTTCGTCACCGTAGCGGGCGTCCATCGGCACGTCGAGCACCTTTGCCCTCATCACATTGAGCCGGAACAGAATGTCGCTCTCGAAGAAGTATCGCGAGCTGATCGAGTCGCAAGGCAAGCGACGCGCAACTTCAGCATGGATGGCGGTATAGCCGTTGGTGGGATCGAACAGGTCCCAATACCCAGTCGATGCCTTTGCCATGAACGACAATCCTAGGTTGCCAATCCGCCGCAGCAGGGGCATCGATTTGATCTCACGCAGATCGAAGAACCGATTGCCCTTGGTGTAATCGGCATCAGCCCCGAGGATCGGCGACACAAATGCTTCGATCAATGCCGGGTCCATCTGGCCATCACCGTCGAGCTTTACGATGACCGTCGCGCCGTCCGCCACAGCGCAGCGGTAGCCATGCATGACGGCACCGCCTACGCCGGTATTCACGCGGTTCCGCAGCACAACCACACGAGGATCGCTGCAGCTCCGTTCGATCAGGTCGCCACTGCCATCAGGGCAGGCATCATCAACACAGTAGACGCGATCGACTTCGGGACCGATCTCAGCCAGCAATTTCAGGATCTGACGGGTCACCTTATAGCACGGGATCACCACTGCTATCCCTCTATCCCACTCCATCGCCATTCTCCAGCAACAATGATGCACGTGTTTCTGCACCGAACGGGTCATCTCAAATACAACTCAGCGGCGTAGCCGCCGCAACAGCGCCGACAATCTGTATCCCAGCCCGACGATGCGACTACGGCGCAATGCCTGCATCTCGTCGAGCGCTTCGACAACGCCACCTAGCAACAGCCCCGATGAGCTCCCATCGATTCGTGGGGGAGCGGCCAGCGCCCCCAGCAGGTTCGGTGACACCACCGGCTCCTGTCCAACCAACGTCGCCCCGCCCACCATCTCCGCATAAAGCAGGCTGTGGCGAGCGCGCATGGCCGGATCGTGAATCATTGAATCCGGGCGCTGCCGGTAGAAAAAATGTACGTCATTGGTGACAACGAAACGACTGCCTTGCTGCAGCGCGCGACGGTAAAGCTGCCAGTCTTCATAGGAACGCAGGCTTTCGTCATAGCCGAGTGCACGCAGTA
>Ga0308162_1002923_pt1 | contig 10238 bp, 11 predicted proteins | sample PhySR2_FD_201370 | JGI IMG/M metagenome (GOLD analysis project Ga0308162, IMG submission 201370) | Phyllosphere microbial communities from UC Gill Tract Community Farm, Albany, California, United States - DLSLS.R2 | ecosystem: Host-associated > Plants > Phyllosphere > Unclassified | place: USA... | reverse complement strand
TTACAAATAACGTGGTGAGGAATGCGTATCTCGATGGCGCTGCAATGCTCCAGAGTGGCGCGGCTGTACGTGTCCAGAATGCCTCTGCGCTGGGTGTAGACGACAACTGCACCGCGATTGTTGACGGCAACAAACTGACTGCCGTACAGCTTCCTGCCGATGTCTCTGCCATCCGTAACGGTAAGGTGAAGGTAATCACCGATGCAGCCGGACACACAGCGAACGCTACGCCTGTTGTCACTGCCGGGAACCTGACCAGCCAGACCCTTGCCAGCACGGTTAGCCTGACTGCGGACGGCTCAAGCGTCACCATAGACGGGAAGGTATACACGTTCACCGTTACCAGTGGTAAGGTTACAGCGATTGCTGTAGCTGATGCTGTCGCGTAGTAACGCCAACACCAGCAGCCGCTAAGTGTCAGTAGCGGCTACAGCACTCAATCCCAAAGTTTGCGCCACCAGCTACGGCTGGCGGTGCTCACCTCTTTTGCAGTCTTGTCCTCCAGCAGCCCAGCAACACGCTCTGCACTCTCCTGAGCGGCTTTCTGGTACTCCCGTACCTCTGCCCTCAGTGATTCTGTTTCTCTCTGTAGAGACTGTATAGCGACTGTCAGTTCGGCTATCTGCTCCGACTGCCCTGCATCCTGTTTACTCTGTTGCTGTATCGGTTTGTTACCCGGTAACGTTTTAAGGGTAACACTACCGTAATGCCTTTCGAGTTCGGCAACGTGAATAAACCGCTTACCCTGTTTACGGGTGACAGACACCAGACCCTTATCAATATGCGCGTACAGCGTCTTGCGACTTACGCCTGCGGCCTTCGCTGCATCGGAAAGGTTGAGGTAGGGTGTATACTCTGGCGGCACTGGTGGCTGCCCTGAGGCGGTAGATTCTGGCTGTGTTGACATGTGTAACCTGCTGCGGCTTCGCGGCTTATTCCGCTGTTAACTCTGTTGAGTATACACCGCTCTACACAATGCAAAAGACCCGGCATTGCGCCGGGCCTATCTGTTACTACTGGCCCAACTGCGACCGCTTAAACGCCTGTATCTTCTCCTGCTGCACCAGAAATGCTCTGGCCTGCTCTGCCTTCTGCTTACGCTTGCGCACGCTCTGGATGCCGCACAGTGCGAATATCACAGGGATTGCGGTGTAGACAAACATGATGGTGAAACCCTGACCGGCTGCGGCCCGGTAGTGCCCACGCACCAGCACGGCACCAGTTCCCTGAGTGAGCCACCAACCCAGCGCCATAATCGCTGCGTAAACGCCTACACCAAAGACGATGCCTGACAGGTTCGCCCGGATGCTGCTGAGCCAGCTACGGCGCTGCCGCTCCTCCTCTGCCCGTACAATGCTCTGCGCTTCACGTACAGCCTGCAAACGCCTGACCTCCGCCTTCTCTGCGTTACGCTGTGCATACCCGGTTACGGATGCGTTGTGCTGCTGCCCGTTCCGGTGCGCCCGGCTCTGATACTTCCTCATAACACCTGCTCCTTTTTAATTGCCTGCACCGTCTGCGGCGATACTCCGAAATCCTTCGCTATGCTGCGCACACTGGCCCCTGCTGCGATTGCTGCTGCAATGCCTGGCCTGTCTATGTCTTTGCCCTTACCGCGTCCTGTGATGCGCCCTGCGGCCTGTGCTGCGCGGTATCCTTCCTGCTGACGCTCTAACATCAAGTCACGCTCCAGCGCCGCAAACGTCGCCATCATTGCGAGGAAGGCGCGACCCATCGCAGAGCTGTTGTCTGCCTGCTGCCCTTCCTTGTGAAACTTCACAGCTACACCGCGTGCCGTTAACTGCTCAATCGTGCTGAGGATGTCCAGCACGTTACGACCTAAGCGCGACATCTCATGCACGTGCAGGGTATCGCCGTCCCGCACGTAATCCATCATCGCAGCGAAGCCGGGGCGGTTAGTGTCTTTGCCTGATAACTTGTCCTCAAATACCCGGTCTAATTCGATGCCGGATAACTGGCGCTCTGTGTGCTGGTCAATCGTTGAAACCCTGATGTATCCCACGTTAGCCATCTGTGTAACTCCGTTCGCTGTGCTGTATCAATTTGCTATGTGATGAAATGTACTGTATCAGAATAATTGATTCAAGGCTTTTTGGTACAGATATTCAGGCGATACCGGATGAAACGCAGTGTATCAAACAAGCGTGGCATTTTGATACACGCTGGCGAACACACATAAGCTATTGACATTGCAGACAGAATCAGGACTTAGCCCAAATAGAAACACACGTATAGGAGAAAGAGAAACCAACCACCACCACAAAGGAGAAGCAACCATGAACGCAGCAACCGCAAGACACCTCGCCACCCTGAGAAGTGGCAGACCGATTGACCCGGCATTCGTCAACGGCGTACAGGCACAAGAGGCAATCCGCATCTTCACCGAGGAAGGCGGCAGCGTGAGCGCCAGCAGTGGCAGTACACGCGACCTGTACCGCCGCCAGTATCAGCTTGATAAAGAGTTCGCACAGCACTTTAAGAGCCAATACCCGGACTCACATTATGTGACCCGTACCGAGTGTGCGCAGGTTGTGGCGCTGGCTCTGGATGAATATCACGGCACCGCTATGACTGCTACCGAGGCCGGAGCGCACGTATTCGGTGAGCAGCACGGAGCGGCCTGTATGAAGCGAGACATTACCGCAAAGGCTCTGAGAGCTGGTCTGGTGGATAACCGCCATCATGCAGGCTATCAGGCTCTGGTCAGATTGAACGGTAGACGTGAAGTTACGAAACAAGCAGCAGGAGGAACTATGTCAGGCTTATACAATTCTCTGGTGAACGGCGCTCGTGTCGTCAAGCGTATGGAAACGTTAGAGCGCAATCAGGCTGAGATGCTGGCGCGACTGGCTGAGCTGGAAGCATTCAAAGCACAGCAGGAGGCTCGCAACGTTGCAGACGATGCAGAGGAAGACCCGCGCACCAAAGCCCGCGCTATGCGTGTTGAGGGCATGTCTTATGGTGCAATCGGTAAAGAGCTTGGCAGAGGGCGCAGCACAATACAGAAATGGTGTGTTGGCCTTTGACCTTTCACGCAGTGACCATGCCCCGCCCTAGATATTTATATTAGGGAGTTTTGGTAAATCAGGTGTACACGCCCGGTACAGCACCGGGTACACCTCGGCACCTCAAGGTGTACGAAACTGTACGAACTCGTACACCCAGCAGAGTGAGCCATGCAGCAGCATGGCTTACCCCTTTTGCTCTTGGTGCAGTCAGTACCGCTTAGCCTGAGCCAGCAGCACGCTACAGGCTTAACCCGGTATCATTCAGGTAATCGGCAGGGTAATCAGTGAGGCTCTTAGAGTGGCTTACAGGAGCTTTATGCTTAGCGGTGAGTAATGGCTACATCTAACTTGTGTTCGCACCCGGATTGACTGAGGTGGATACGTGGGCCTGCGGCGACGGCGCGGAGCTTAACACGGATTCACCGACCTGTAAACATCTGGATGTCTGGATGGCTAAATTAATTCACGCAGCACCAGACGACAGCACCAGCGCCCGGAATCCAGACGACCGCACACGCTGCGCCAGCGACAGCAACGACAGGCACCCAGCACCCTTTTATTGCACGCAGCCAGCGCCACGCACACCCTATGGGGGAAGTCGCAGCCTTCATGGTCAGGGGGAGTCTCGCGTGAATATAACGTATTTTAGGTGTCGCTTTACACGCACCAACCAGACCAGAAACAGCCCTGCACCTCTCAAAAATTATCTAACATAATTAGTGAGTTACAGCAATATCGCTTATTCCTTAACCAAAAGTACCCAATAGAGTGACACGTATAGGAGAAGTACAGAGAACTAACGTTAGCTGCACCTCTCCTGCTTCTGCTTTACACGTCTAGTCAGCGTGGTTTCCTCTCGTGCAACCCGGTAGTGGCATCTCTGCTGCCGGGGGCATTCTCCAGACTGCAATGCTGTAAGCGCACCGCCTCCGTGCTGTGTCCTTTCAGGATTGGTAGTCCTTCCTCAAGGCATAACGAGTGCATCGTAACTTTGAGCGCATACCCTGTGTGCGCTGATGGGTACTCTGTACCAGACCGCTGCTGCGGTTCTTCTTGAATAGCCCTGAGACTTGAGGTGCATACGCCGCTCTACATTGAGGCGTGGGCCTGTCCTTCGGGATGGGCTGCATACTTCCGCTCTGCGAAATAACCTGAATGCGTCCGCCGGGCCACCTCTCCCGCGTGCGCTGCTACTGCTGTCGCTGCTGTAGCAGTCCGGGCGCATTCAGATTCTTTCGTGGTGGTTTGAATCTTTCCTTTAGTGTTGTTGGTTCGCCCTGATTAGCCGGGGCGTTACCTTTTTGACTTACCCTATGTTGTAAGACTAATCCCATGACTAATGAACCCGCACCGCACAAGGCCTTACCCTGCCTTCCCTGATTAATCCCTATGTTCCCCGCACCGTTAAAGGCTCCGGCAGGCTCTCCCTGTGTCAGACCTAGTTTATGCGGTTAACCCCATTTAAGGACGCAATATGCAACCACTCCCATATAAACCGGTAATCAAGCATGGCGGCAAGCGTAAGCGCACCCGCCCAACCAGCACGAAGCCTTTCGGTGGTCAGAAGGGACGCCGCGCCACCCTGAACGGGCAGGCTCTGCCGAAATACCCTGAGCGTGAGCAGATGCTACGCCGCTCTGCTGAACGTCCTATGCCTACGCTCTCTGAGCTGTGCGCTGCGCTCGCTGCACCGTCAACCAATGACTTTGCAACGATGTGGCTCCAGCGCCTCTCTGTGCGTGATACAGCGCGTTTCCGTGCCATCTCTGAGGCTTGGGCCAAAGGTGGCCGGGCGGCTCTGGTAGGCGTTCACTTCACCTCTGCACTGCCATGCAAGAAGTGCGGCGGCACTGAGCGTATCGCTCTCTCTGGACGTTGCGCACCCTGCTACAAAGAAACCCGCTTCGCTGCTGAGCGTAAGCGCACAGAGCGACAGATGCAGGCTGCGGCTGCTGCACAGGCTGAGCGCCAGAGCGAGGCATACGCAGAGCACACAGCACCCGCAATCATCGCCCATGCTGAGGCGCCGCGTGTGCATTGGGTGGCAGGCGTAGTGCAGGGCGTTCCCGTGTTCATGCACCCGGTTAAAACCGATGGCGTGCAGAAGCGTTTAGAAGCCCTGCGCACTGCTGCGGTGGATTCTTGGATGCGCACCGATGCAGAGTTTCAGGCTGTCCGGGCATGGGCCTGTGACAACGCAGCCGTACCCGCTGGCTACCACCAGCTTTAACCCTCAACCATAGGAGCCAGACCAATGTCTGATTATGACTTTTCCGACCTCTCACCAGAGGACGCAGCAAAGGCGCAAGCCATCGTTGCAGAGCGCACCCGCTACCGCACCAGCGACATACAGCAGGACAACCAGTTTCAGCGCCAGCAGCGTGAGCTAGACGCTCGCCAGCGCGAGATTGAGGAAGACCCGCGCCGCACTCCAGAGCAGAAAGCCAAAACCCAATTGCTCTACATGCGTAGCCAGATGGCTCGCTCTCGCAGATAACCCCCGCAACGCTCCGCGCGTTCTGCTGGGTAATCACCTTACCCAATTCGCAGAATCCACACAGGAGCGTCACCAATGCCTTTACCCGCCAGCACTCTCGCTGCATTTCACAACCTTCCTGCACCTGAGCAAGAGGCTCACCACTTCCGGTGCGCTGACGACTCGGAAATCATCCGGGCCTACATGCACGGAACCCGCCTACCTCGCAACCTCGCCAGCGCAAAGCAGGAGCGGTTGCAGCGTATCAAAAAGCACAGTGCTCCCCGATACGGTATCCACTGGAATCAGCGCCGCGCTGCTTTCGTTGCATACATCCATAACGACCCGATTGCACAGGCACCGTTGCCGCACCTGCTGCATGAGCTTTACGACGCGGCTTTAACCGATGCTCTACGCGAGCTAATCAACTTAACCAATGAGGAATAAACACCATGACTAACCAGACTAAACCAACCGAACAGGCACGCGGCGGCGCTGAGCTACTGGCTGCACTTGAGGCGGCGAACAAGCCAACCGAAGCCACCAGCAGCACCAGCACCTTTGATGCTGAGATTGCGGAAATCCTCGGCACCGTAGCGGCTGCTGAACCCGTCCACAAAGGCGAGCAGGGTGATTGGTACGTGCAGGACGAGAACTCCGGCCCGACCGCGCTGGAGCTGGCACAGGCTGCATCTGCTGCCAACGACGCCAGCACCCCGAAAGTGGGCGAGATTAAAATCTTCCGCACCGATAAGAAGGGTATGAAACATCTGGTGAAGCAGACCTACTTTGCACCAGACCACAGCGAAGCGCGTGAGATTGCGCAGCGCATGAAGGACGACGGCGTATTAGATTCACGCTTCGGCCCGGACTACAGCTTTCACGAGCACATGCACAAAGCACTGCACCCGGCTGACCTGTCACTGGCCCCGATGACTCACACGGAGTTTGCGGAGCGTATGAAGCAGTTAGAGCAGACCACAGGCGTAGCCCGGTCACTCCCGGTCATGGCTAATGCTGGCTATGACGTAGGCGCTAAACTGCTGGAGCTGTGCGACTTCGACGACGAGAAAGCGGAGCTGCTGGCTGCTGTAGCGTCACAGCTTCCGGCGTACCTGCGCGGTAAAGCACTGCGTGAGCATATCTCGAACGTTGAGGATGTGCAGGAGCTGGCGATTGAACAGGCGTTAAATAAGGCATTCGGCCCGGCCTTTAAGCGTATGCAGTTCGAAGCCTCCGCAATGGCTGCGGGTGCTGATGCTGAGCTGCTTCCTGAGCTGGTACAGATGGCTAAGACCGGGAAGCGTATGCGCCTCGCCAGTATGCTGACTGAGGCCCAATGGCTAATCCCGCTGGTTCCGTTCGGTGATTCTCCTGACTATCAGGCTGCAATGCTGGCTGTTGCTGACTTCATCCCTGCGAACGGCGCACGCTGGAAAACTGCCGTGAACTTCCCACGCGCCCACGGTTCTGCACGCCCAACCTACCCGGACGGCAAAGAGCCACCAGCAGGAACAGGCCGCATGGATTTGAGTATCGGCATTAAGCGGGAAGGCGCTGCGGTTATCTACACAGTGCGCGAACGTCATTACGATGCTGATGCCTGGGGCATGATGGGTACAAATAACCCATTCGTCGTGCAGGCTGCTTTCAAGGTTGAGACCGGGGAATTGCAGGAGCTGGATGTGTCTGCGGAACGTGCGAAGAACTTAGAGTTTCTGCGCGGTCTGGCGTTTGAGTATGGCGCTGGTCTGAACTTCGCTGATGGCTGGGGTGCTCTGCGTCGTGGCGCTGAATCAGCTAAGTAATTGTCAGTGCTCCAGAAGGAACAAAGGCGACGAGGTTGATTAAACCCCGCCGCCTCTGTAATCTGATTCTCGCAATGCTTGCTAGGAAACAGACGTCGCAATCTAATCCTAGCAAGGTTGGCTAGTTATGTCACTACCAACAGAAAACCATTCAACGACATTAAATCACATTGCAACTGGCTGGCTCTCGGTCACGGCCCCGGACTCCCGACAGGGATAAACAGGCATACCGTGGTATTCGGCCCTGCCCCGAAAAGCAGGCTCTGCCACCGTCTCACTGTACGATAACAGTACCTGATAAAGAGCGCCCGTCTGCACGGATTGCATCAACCTGAAAGCCTAACGGCAAAGCAACGACAGTCGTTGTCGCTGCGCTCCCCGTGGTTAATACCACGTTGGGGGCATTAGGCTCCTATTGTCTGAATCAATTAATAAACCCGGTCACAGCTTTACTGCTGCGGCTTATCTACATCCAAAGGAAACCACCATGAAACCACAATTCACTCAATCAGATTATCAGCGCTCCAACCCGCTGGGCTACGGCGTTACCCGGCACCGCAAGCGCTACAAGGCGCAGATACAGGCCGGCCCACACATCTACAACCTCGGCTGCTACGACACACCAGAGCAGGCGGCACTAGTCGCAGAAGGCGCACGCCTGTTACGTGACAAGCAGCGGCTACGCACGGCGCACTAAGTAACATCACATGATGTAACCCGGCAATCCTGCCAATCCAACCATAAGGAGCCTATGCAATGGCTGATTTATTTGAAGACGTGGAAGCGCGTCAAGACCTCACCAACGTTATGACGAACGCGGTTAAGCTGCTGACCGTCGCACACACTGGCGGCAAAGACCTGAGCACGGTTAAACCTGCCCTGACCGCTGTACTCGCTGAGCTGGAGCAGGCGTTGTCTGCTGCTGGTATCAGCCCGGTTGAGCCAGACGGCACAGCCACAGTTAAGGACGCTGCTGCTGTACCCGTGCAGGACGGCGCTGGCCACAAGGTTTCGGGCCTTGCTTCGGTCGCAGGTAACACCCTAAACAGTGTCACCCTGCCACTGGTTAACGCCCTCGCTACGGATGCTGATGAAATCAGTATTCAAGACCGGAACAGCAACACCCTGTTAGGCGCTGGCGTCCGTGCTCGTGTCAGTAATGGCGCGTTGGTTTCGGCGTACTTCTCCGGCCTGACTAATGCCCTGCAATCAGATGGCAACCCGGTAGACGTCACCACTGCACGCGGCGGCTCAACCGTTGCCGGACGTATCCGCATGTACGTTACAAATAACGTGGTGAGGAATGCGTATCTCGATGGCGCTGCAATGCTCCAGAGTGGCGCGGCTGTACGTGTCCAGAATGCCTCTGCGCTGGGTGTAGACGACAACTGCACCGCGATTGTTGACGGTAACAAACTGACTGCCGTACAGCTTCCTGCCGATGTCTCTGCCATCCGTAACGGTAAGGTGAAGGTAATCACCGATGCAGCCGGACACACGGCGAACGCTACGCCTGTTGTCACTGCCGGGAACCTGACCAGCCAGACCCTTGCCAGCACGGTTAGCCTGACCACGAACGGCTCCGCTGTGACTATCGACGGGAAGACGTACACCTTCACCGTTGCCGCTGGCGCAATCACTGCTGTTGCAGTCGCTGACGCCCCGACTGCTTAATCCCAAAGTTTGCGCCACCAGCTACGGCTGGCGGTGCTCACCTCTTTTGCTGCTTCCTGCTGCTGCACCTGTTGGGACTTATCCTCAATCAGCCGCATACCCTCTGAAACGCTCTGTGCTGCATTCTCCGCTGCTTTCCGTGCTTCCTGTACATCGGCCCGTAATTGTTGTGTTTCCTTCTGTAACTCCTGCACAGCGGCTGTGAGCGCGGCTATCTGGTCATCCTTCTGTGTACTCTGTAACTGTGTCGTGTTGTTACCCGGTAACGCCTGAAGGGTTACACTCCCGTAATGCCGCTCCAGTTCCGCTACGTGCAGGTAACGTTTACCCTGCTTCTTGGTCACGGACACCAGCCCTTTATCAATGTGCTGGTACAGCGTCTTTCGACTGATACCCACTGCCTTTGCTGCGTCAGTGAGGTTGAGTAACGGTGAAAACTCCGGTGGAACCTTGTCACCCGCCATGATGTAACCCTGATTTAGCTTACTGATGTGACATTGTAACCAGTGACAGACTGAGTGTATAGCAGTCAATCCGTTAGCAATTCGTGCTAAAGTGTTACCCTAAACACGGTTTAGATTGACAAAAGTCCAAAAATATGGTATAATCATGATGTCCTTGGGCGGGGGTACATACCACTACCCAGCACAGGGAATGACGAACGGAGCCGATAGGCGGAGTGATTTATCATTCCCCATAATGACAAAGGCCCAATCGTTAGACTGAGCCTCTTACCTTTAATTAATCCTCTGACTTACTTTCTACTCTACCAACTGGACAACTCTACTCCACAATCCAGATACAGAGCTTTCATCATCCTGCTGGCAATGAGCCATCGTAATGACTGACAAGTGATTCCCTCCGTTGCTGCAATCGCCCTGTTTCTGATGTTACGCAATTCTGATAAATTACCCTGAGTCATATTGATGCTTCCCGTATTGATTTGACTATCGCCCGGTCTGTGTCCCACCACTTACCGGGCAACCTCTCCCGCTTTACTATTGGCCCAACTGTGACCGCTTAAACGCCTGTATCTTCTCCTGCTGCAACAGAAACGCTCTGGCACGTTCTGCCCTCTGCTTCCGCTTCCGCACGCTCTGGATGCCGCACAGCGCGAATATCACAGGGATGGCGGTATAAACAAACATGATGTTATAGCCCTGTCCGGCTGCGGCCCGGTAATGCCCTCGCACCAGCACGGCACCTGTTCCCTGAGTCAGCCAACAACCCAGCGCCATAATCGCCGCGTAC
>Ga0308162_1002922_pt1 | contig 10244 bp, 10 predicted proteins | sample PhySR2_FD_201370 | JGI IMG/M metagenome (GOLD analysis project Ga0308162, IMG submission 201370) | Phyllosphere microbial communities from UC Gill Tract Community Farm, Albany, California, United States - DLSLS.R2 | ecosystem: Host-associated > Plants > Phyllosphere > Unclassified | place: USA... | reverse complement strand
GCCTCCGACGTGGCCGACGTGCGTAAAGACCGCTCGATGATCCGCGACGAGAAGGAGATGGGCAGCGCCGAGGTGCCGGACCATCCGGACGCGAAGAAGTAAACCGCTTAAGGGCTCCGCAAGGGGCCCTTAGTTTTTCCTGCCTGCGCCGTTTTTTTCAGCATTTCCTGTTCGCAAATCGTTCGTTCGGCCGATAAAACATAGACCCGCAGCGGATTTTTCATTATCCTTTGCCGTCCTTTCATCAGGCGTAAGTATGAAATATCGCTTTAATTCACTGATTACTATTAAAAAATTCGCGGAGAAGGATATCCCGTTAGGCGCAATCGTTGGCGCCGCAGATTAAGGTAGACTGTCTCATGAGTACGATTTCTCCCGATTCAGGCACGCTGACGGCCGCTCAGCCTGCCAAATGGAACAAAACCGACACCGTCTGGATGTTCGGTCTTTATGCGACTGCGGTGGGCGCCGGCACGTTGTTCTTGCCGATCAACGCCGGCCTGAACGGCCCGTTGGTGCTGCTGTTGATGGCGCTGTTCGCTTTCCCGCTGACCTATTTGCCGCACCGCGCGCTCAGTCGCTTCGTGCTTTCCGGCTCCAGCCGCGACGGCAACATTCACGATGTGGTGGTGGAACACTTCGGCGTGCTGGCCGGCAAAATCATCATGGTGCTGTATCTGATGGCGTTCTTCCCGATCGTGCTGGTGTACAGCATTTCGATCACCAACGCGCTGGACAGCTTCCTGATCCATCAGTTTCACGTGGCGCCGCTGCCGCGCCTCTGGCTGAGCCTGGCCGTGGTGGTGGTGCTCAATCTGGTGCTGCTGCGCGGCAAAGACAGCATCGTGGCGGCGATGGGCATGCTGGTGTTCCCACTGCTGGTATTCCTGATGGGCATTTCGCTCTATCTGATGCCGAGCTGGAATACCGCCAACTTCGTGCATGGCCTGGCCGCCACCCGCTTCGACACGCCGGGGTTGTGGCATTCGCTGTGGCTGGCCGTGCCGGTGATGGTGTTTTCCTTCAGCCATGCGCCGATCATCTCTTCCTTCGCCTCGACCCAGAAGAGCCTGTACGGCGACAAGGCGGAACGCCGCTGTGCGCGCATCATGCGCTACAGCTATGTGCTGATCTGCGTTACCGTGCTGTTCTTCGTGTTCAGTTGCGTGCTGAGCTTGTCTCATGAAGACATGCTGCAGGCGAAAGAGCAGAACATCACGGTGCTGACCACGCTGGCCAACAAGTTCTCCAACCCGCTGATCGCCTACCTTGGCCCGGTGATGGCGATGCTGGCGATGGCCAAATCCTATCTCGGCACCTCGCTGGGGGTGACGGAAGGGGCGACCAGCCTGATCGACGGCGTCACGCGCGCGGTCGGCAAGCCGCTCAGCTCGCGCATGACGCACCGCATCTCGGCGGTGTCGCTGTTCCTGCTCACCTGGGCGGCGACGGTGTGGAACCCCAGCGCGCTGCATATCATCGAAACCATCAGCGGCCCGCTGATTGCGGCGATCCTGTTCATCCTGCCGATGTACGCCGTGCGTGCGGTGCCGGCCATGCGCCAATATCGCGCGGCGAGCAACGTCTTCGTGCTGGTGATGGGCCTGATCGCGCTCTCGGCGCTGATCTACGGCCTGATGTGATCCCCTGGGCGCGCCGGCTCCGGCGCGCCTCTTATCCTTCCTTTACACATCCCTTTGCAATTAATCGCCGGCATGCCGGGCGTTATCTTTGATAATGCAAGCCATTCTCATTAGTATTTCCTGAATGTATTCATGACTAAGGAGTCTTTCGTGCACCGTCGAATCACTTTGCCGGCGCTGGTTTGCGCCGCCTTACTCGCCTCTCCGGCGATGGCCACTACCTATCCGTTGACCCTGACCGACACCTCCGGCCAGACGGTCACCCTCCCGCAGGAGCCGAAACGCATCGTGGTGCAGGACGGGCGCGACATTCTCACGCTGGCGCTGCTCGATCGCGCCAACCCGTTCGGCCGGCTGGTGGCCTGGAATAACCTGCTGAAGAAAAGCGACGCGGCGACCTGGGATATCTTGCAGAGCAAATGGCCGGCGGCGAAAAACATCATCGATATGGGATTCAGCGATAAAGGCGAGGTGAATCTGGAGAGCGTGATCGCCAAGCGCCCCGATCTGATGATCGCCCAGCTGCGTTCCAAACCTTCGCTGAGCCAAACCGGCGTGCTGGATAAGCTGAAGGCGCTGAACGTGCCGGTGCTGTTTATCGATACCATGCTCAAGCCGGTGGAAAACACGCCGAAAAGCGTGACGCTGTTGGGGGAAACCCTCAACCGTGAAAGCGAAGCCAAGCAATATACCGATTATTATCAGCAGCATTATCAGGCCATTCTGGCCAAAACGCAGGCGGTGGCACCCAAACCGTTGGTGTTCTTCGAAGCCAAGGCCGGTCTGAATGGCCTGGAATCCTGCTGCTTCACCCATGCGCACGTCGGCTGGGGCGCGTTGGTCGAAGCGGTCGGCGCGCGCAACATCGGTTCTGCGCTGCTGCCGGGTGCGACCGGCGACGTGGCGCTGGAAAAAGTGATCAGCATGAAACCGGATGCCTACATCGTTTCCGGCTCGCAGTGGGCCAGCAAGACCAACGCCGCGGTGCCGTTCGGCTATGGCGTGACGCAGCAGCAGGTGGATGAGGCCTTCAACCGCATGAAGCAGCGCCCGGGGTTCTCGCAGGTGTCGGCGGTGAAGGAAGGGCGGTTCTACGGCATCTACCATAACTTCTACAACCACCCGTACAACATCGTCGGGCTGGAGTATCTGGCGAAGTTTATCTATCCGGCGCAGTTCCCGGATTTGGATCCGGCCAAGACCTACAGCGAGATCCTCAGTCGCTTTACCGAAGTGCCGGAAGGCAAGGGCATTTTGGGCGCGCAGGCGCCGGCGGGGAAATAACGGCAACGGGCGCGATGTCGCGCCCGTTTTTCATGGTCAGGCGGCGGCCGGTGTATAGGTGGAGATGATCTCCAGCACGCCGTTGATGATGAACTGAACGCCCATGCACACCAGCAGGAACCCCATCAGGCGCGAGATCGCCTCGATGCCGCTTTTCCCGACCAACCGCATGATGGCGCCGGAACTGAGCAGGCAGGCCCACAGGATCACCGCGACCGTCAGGAAGATGGCGACCGGCGCCACGGCCAACACCCAGGGTTCAAAACCCAGCGAATTCGCTTTGACGCTCGACGCCGAGCTGATGATCATCGCGATGGTGCCCGGCCCGGCGGTGCTCGGCATGGCCAGCGGCACGAAGGCGATGTTGGCCGACGTCTTGTGGCGCAGCTCGTGCGACTTGCTCTCCACCTCCGGCGCGTCTTCGGGGCTCTGCTGCGGGAACAGCATGCGAAAACCGATGAAGGCGACGATCAGGCCGCCGGCGATGCGCAGGCCGGGGATCGAAATGCCGAAGGTGTTCATCACCACCTGCCCGGCGTAAAACGCCACCGTCATGATGCAGAACACATAAACCGAGGCCATCAGCGACTGCTGATTACGCTCTTCGCGCGTCATATTGCCGGACAACCCGAGCAGCAACGCCACCGTGGTCAGCGGGTTGGCCAGCGGCAACAGCAGCACCAAACCCAGTCCGATGGCCTGGAATAACTGCAAAATACCCGTCATAAAATAGACTCCCTGTGCAACGTTCAAGCCGCCAAACGGCGGCCCATGAGCTGAACAGCCTAGCCTGCCGTACGCCTGGCGGCAATGGGGATAGCTCGTAACGTTAATTAACCGTCGGCCCGGGCGTTCAGCGTCGCCGGCCGGCGAAATTCGTCGGCGGGAGACTCATCGTCATCGCCGCACTCGCCGGCGAGCTCAGGTTCATCCTCACACCCCAGCGGCGCCTCGTTGACCGCAATCGCGCGCGGCACCGAAAACACGCCAAAATGCACCCGCCCATACAGCGTCGCTAATACCGCGCATAGCACGACGAGGACTGCGAGTAACCGGTTCATGTTGTGCGCTAAGACCTTGTTCATTGGTGGATAGCGTAAGAATAGTGACGCTAAGGCGGCCTGTCAGCGTAGCGCCGCTGAAAGTAAACGCACGTCTGAAGTCATTATCATTAATTATTTTTAACTGTTTTCACCCTTTAACCGCCTGATCGATGAAGCGAGTCTATAATGGTAAGGCTTTCTGGCATTTCTTTATAATCGAAAACTTAAAAGGAGTTTTACTATGGAAGTGGCAAAAGAATGGGTAGCGGCGAAAAAAATCTCCTGGGGCAGCGTCATCGGCGGCGTGATCACCGTATTGGCTGTTTCACTGTTGCTGTCGACGTTAGGCACCAGTCTTGGATTCTCCATCGTGGATCCGACATCAGACGATCCGATAAACGGCGCCGGTACCACCGTAGTGATTTGGTCCGCTGTTTCAATCATTATTAGTTTGGCCGCCGGCGCTTTTATTGCCGGGCGTTTGGCTGCTAATGACGGACTTATTCATGGCTTCCTGGTATGGGCGACCTCACTGATTGTGGCGGCGGTGCTGGGGGGGATGCTGGTCGGGTCTGCCGTGAAGGCGACCGGCAATGCGCTGGGCGCTATCGCTTCGACCTCCGGCAGCTTGCTCTCCGGCGCCGGTTCAGCGATTGGCAAAGGGGCATCCGGATTGGCGGAAGCCGGCGGTAAAGTGTTTGACAAGTTGGGCATTGACACAACCTTGGAACCTGAACAGCTGCAAGGCGATGTGGTTACGGCGCTTAAAAAAAGCGGTATCCCGTCATTGCAGCCTGAATTCATGCAACAGCAGTTGAATGCGGCCAAAACTGATTTGGCGGACGCAGTAAAAGCTCTGGCACTTCAGCCTGACAATAGCGACGACATTATTAATCAACTGGTCGCCAAGCTTAAAAAACAGGGTGAGGCCATCTCGCAAGATGTGGATCAAGACGCCCTGAAAAAGGCCTTGGCGGAAAATACCGATATGACGCCGCAGGAAGTGGACCAGACGGTGACGAATTTGGTCGAAGCCAAAAATAAAACTGCGCAGCTGGTTAATCAGCGTTTGGATGACGCCGAAGCAAAAATCAATCAGGCAAAACAGGAGTATGTGGAGCTGAAACAGAAGGCGCGCGAACAGGCTGCCGCTGCTGCGGACGAATTGTCGCGGGCCGCATTGTGGTCGTTCTTTGCGCTGTTGATTGGCGCAGTGGTCAGTGCGTTGGCCGGCTTGTGGGGCGTTAACACCAATGTCCGCCGTATCGCGGTATCACCTGCGCAGGCGTAATCTTCAGGCTCCTTTGCGCGTCTCGATGATATAGGGATGAGAGCCTGGAATACTGACGACGATGAAGTGACTGCCAGGAAAGACTGGCCTCACCCCGGCCCAGGTGCCGGGGTTTTTTATTGTTTCGGCGTAATTAACGACCACCTTTCGCGCGGCGCAGGGCATTAGGCATCAATTGCCACGATCCCTGAGAACAGGTGGATACCATAGATGCGCTGTAAATAATAATGAGTGTGATTATGAAACAAGAACTGCATATTTTACTGGGGAAAATCGGCGCATTCGCGCTTTCCGCCGCCTTCATGGCGGCATTGGTCGGCCTGGTGTTTATCGATGTGCACTGGCTGCATAACTTCGTGCATGAAACTTCGTTGACCGAAGCGGCGCAGGAGCTGTTGCTGCTCGCCATCTCCGGCGGTTTCTTTGCCGCGGCTCGGCGACAGGCCGAGCGTCGTTCCGCCTGGCTGCTGGTTGGCGGCTTCTTTCTCTGCATGCTGATCCGCGAGATGGACTTCGCTTTCGATGCGTTGTGGCACGGCGCCTGGGTGTGGTTCGCGCTGGCGGTCGCCTTGGCCTGTCTGTGGCATGCCGCAAGGCATATTGCGGCTACGGCGCGCGGCCTGGTCTATATCGTGTCGCACCCCGGCTACGGCATGATGTGCGCCGGCCTGCTGTGCATCCTGGTGTTTTCACGCCTGTTCGGCATGAGCGCGCTGTGGCAAACGCTGATGCTGGACGGTTACAACCGGGTGGTGAAAAACATGGTGGAAGAGGGATGCGAACTGCTGGGCTACGGCCTGTGCCTGCTGGCCACCCTTAGCTATCTGAAAGGCGTGTTTGCGCCGGATAGAGCGAAAGTGTGAGGGCGGCGGCGCTTTATTTATCCGGAACAATTTTAGTGATACTATTCGCTTAGCCGAATGCGGCTGAGAAGGTATGCGTTCCATTCTGTATACCCAGTGAGGTTTCAATCTGGCAATTGTGGGCGAGATCTGAAACCTGGCTGACCAAACCCAAAATCCAATTTTCGTACTGCATGTGATCTGTCGTGTGGGTCACCACTGTAGATAAGGAATTATTAATGCCTGTTATTACCCTTCCTGACGGAAGTCAGCGTCATTTCGACCACCCCGTTTCCCCGATGGATGTCGCGCGCGATATCGGCCCTGGCCTGGCGAAAGCCTGTATCGCCGGCCGCGTCAACGGCGAGCTGGTCGACGCCGGCGATCTGATCGAATCAGATGCGCAGCTGGCCATCATCACCATCAAAGACGAAGACGGTCTGGAAATCATGCGCCACTCCTGCGCGCACCTGCTGGGTCATGCGATCAAGCAGCTGTGGCCGGATACCAAAATGGCGATCGGTCCGGTGATCGACAACGGTTTCTATTATGACGTGGATATCGACCGCACCCTGACGCAGGAAGACCTGGATCTGCTGGAAAAGCGGATGCACGAGTTGGCCGATAAGGATTACGACGTCATCAAGAAGAAGGTCAGCTGGCAAGAAGCCCGCGACACCTTCGCTGAGCGCGGCGAAATCTATAAAGTGGCGATCCTGGATGAGAACATCAGCCATGACGATCGTCCGGGCCTGTATCACCACGAAGAATACGTCGACATGTGCCGCGGTCCGCACGTGCCGAACATGCGTTTCTGCCACCATTTCAAACTGCAGAAAACCTCCGGCGCTTACTGGCGCGGCGACAGCAAAAACAAAATGCTGCAGCGTATCTACGGTACCGCCTGGGCAGACAAGAAGCAGCTGAACGCCTACCTGCAACGCCTGGAAGAAGCGGCCAAGCGCGATCACCGCAAGATCGGCAAACAGCTCGACCTGTATCATATGCAGGAAGAAGCGCCGGGCATGGTGTTCTGGCACAACGACGGTTGGACTATCTTCCGCGAGCTGGAAGCCTTCGTGCGCATGAAGCTCAAAGAGTACCAGTACCAGGAAGTGAAAGGTCCGTTCATGATGGACCGCGTGCTGTGGGAAAAAACCGGCCACTGGGAAAACTACAAAGACGCCATGTTCACCACCGCGTCGGAAAACCGCGAATACTGCATCAAGCCGATGAACTGCCCGGGTCACGTGCAGATCTTCAACCAGGGCCTGAAGTCGTACCGCGATTTGCCGCTGCGCATGGGCGAATTCGGCAGCTGCCACCGCAACGAGCCTTCGGGTTCCCTGCACGGCCTGATGCGCGTGCGCGGCTTCACGCAGGATGACGCCCACATCTTCTGTACCGAAGAGCAGGTGCGCGCCGAAGTGAACGAATGCATCCGCATGGTGTATGACGTGTACGGCACTTTCGGCTTCGACAAGATCGCCGTCAAGCTGTCCACGCGTCCGGAAAAACGCATCGGCACCGACGACATGTGGACCCGTGCGGAAGAAGACCTGGCCGCCGCGCTGACCGAGAACGGCATTCCGTTTGAATATCAGCCGGGTGAGGGCGCCTTCTACGGACCGAAAATTGAATTTACCCTGCATGATTGTTTGGATCGCGCATGGCAATGTGGTACCGTGCAGCTCGATTTCTTCTTGCCGGGCCGTTTGGGCGCATCGTACGTTGGCGAAAACAACGATCGCGTCGTGCCGGTAATGATTCACCGCGCCATTTTGGGCTCCATGGAACGTTTCATCGGTATCCTTACCGAAGAATACGCCGGGTTCTACCCGACCTGGATCGCCCCGGTGCAGGTGGTGGTGATGAATATCACCGATAGCCAGTCTGATTACGTCCAGCAATTGACCAAAAAACTGCAGGATGCAGGTATTCGCGTGAAAGCGGACTTGAGAAATGAGAAGATTGGCTTTAAAATTCGCGAACATACTTTACGTCGAGTCCCTTACATGTTGGTGTGCGGTGACAAAGAGGTCGAAGCAGGCAAAGTTGCCGTTCGTACCCGCCGTGGCAAAGACTTGGGAAGCCTGGACGTAAACGAAGTCGTAGACAAGCTGCTGAAAGAGATTCGCAGCCGTAGTCTTCATCAACTGGAGGAATAAAGTATTAAAGGCGGAAAACGAGTTCAACCGGCGCGTCCTAATCGCATTAACAGAGAAATTCGCGCGCAAGAAGTTCGCCTAACCGGCGTCGATGGCGAGCAGATTGGTATTGTCAGTCTGAATGAAGCTCTTGAAAAAGCTGAGGAAGCGGGCGTTGATTTAGTAGAAATCAGCCCAAATGCCGAACCGCCAGTTTGCCGAATCATGGATTACGGCAAATTCCTCTACGAGAAGAGCAAGTCGACGAAAGAACAGAAGAAGAAGCAAAAAGTTATCCAGGTCAAGGAAATCAAATTCCGTCCTGGCACCGATGATGGCGACTATCAGGTCAAACTACGCAACCTGATTCGCTTTCTGGAAGATGGCGATAAAGCCAAAATCACCCTGCGTTTCCGCGGGCGTGAGATGGCGCACCAGCAGATCGGCATGGAAGTGCTTAACCGCGTCCGTAAAGACCTGTGTGAAGATATGGATCTGGCAGTGGTCGAGTCCTTCCCTACGAAGATCGAAGGCCGCCAGATGATTATGGTGCTCGCTCCTAAGAAGAAACAGTAAGGCTTACAAGTAATGGAACCCGCGCGGCGCTTGCGCTGTGTGGGTTTTATTCGCCCAACTGATTCGTTGTTTAACAATGCGAAGTGGATTTAATTAAAATGCCAAAGATTAAAACTGTACGTGGTGCAGCCAAGCGCTTCAAAAAAACCGGCAGCGGTGGTTTTAAGCGTAAACATGCCAACCTGCGTCATATTCTGACCAAAAAAGCAACCAAGCGTAAACGTCACCTGCGTCCGAAAGGCATGGTGTCTAAAAACGATCTGGTCCTGGTTACCGCGTGCCTGCCGTACGCATAAGCCATTTTTTTTGAATTTAGAATAAGACTTTAGGAGAGAGCATATGGCTCGCGTAAAACGTGGTGTAATTGCACGCGCACGTCACAAGAAAATCATGAAGCAGGCGAAAGGTTACTACGGTGCCCGTTCGCGCGTATATCGTGTTGCCTTCCAGGCAGTAATCAAAGCAGGTCAGTATGCTTACCGTGACCGTCGTCAACGTAAGCGTCAGTTCCGTCAGCTGTGGATTGCACGTATCAACGCAGCTGCTCGTCAGAACGGTCTGTCTTACAGCAAGTTCATCAACGGCCTGAAAAAAGCCTCGATCGAAATTGACCGTAAGATCCTGGCTGACATCGCAGTCTTCGACAAAGTGGCCTTCGGCGCACTGGTTGAGAAAGCGAAAGCAGCTCTGGCGTAAGTCAGTAGAAGAGGGAGCTTGCTCCCTCTTTTAATCTTTGTTTTCAGCGACAAATATTGACTTTCATTGTCCGCCGCTATATCACTGGTGGGCAATCATCGACAAGGTACCGCAATCATGCACGCAGCTATTTTTCGTTTCTTTTTTTACTTTAGCGCCTGATTTCAGGAGGCTTTGCGCGTAAGAAAAGAAACGAAAAGTAGCGCCTAAGCCTCCCTCGTGGAGGCTTTTTTGTTTTTGGCCATCGTCTCGCCTTGCAAAGCGTTGCGGTGAGAACGGCGGGTACTCAGCCGGCCCTGCGCCGCGCAGGCGAGCCGCCTGGCCGGCAACGCATTGAAAAGTCTTTGAAGATTGCTCAAAGGCGTGTTCGAATAATAGATAACAATTACTTAGGGCCATCCCGGCCAGAGGAAGAGGAAAGCAATGCCACATCTCGCAGAGCTGGTTGCCAATGCCAAGGCAGCCGTAGAAGATGCCCAGGATGTTGCCGCGTTAGATTTGGTGCGCGTCGAATATTTTGGCAAGAAAGGTCATTTCACCTTGCAGATGCAGTCTCTGCGCGACGTACCGGCGGAAGACCGCCCGGCGGCCGGCGCGGTGATCAACCAGGCCAAGCAAGAGGTGCAAGACGCCCTGAACGCGCGCAAGAACGCGCTGGAAAGCGCCGCGCTGAACGCGCGCCTGGCGGCTGAAACCATCGACGTCTCCCTGCCGGGCCGTCG
>Ga0308162_1002921_pt1 | contig 10254 bp, 11 predicted proteins | sample PhySR2_FD_201370 | JGI IMG/M metagenome (GOLD analysis project Ga0308162, IMG submission 201370) | Phyllosphere microbial communities from UC Gill Tract Community Farm, Albany, California, United States - DLSLS.R2 | ecosystem: Host-associated > Plants > Phyllosphere > Unclassified | place: USA... | reverse complement strand
GCACATTCGGGATATTTCTCTATATTCGCGGTTCAGCAGGCATGTCCCCTTTGAGGGCGACCCGACGACAGGATAATCGACCTTACCCAAGTTACGCCTTAAATTTGGATCAATTAGGGGCGCTTTGCATTTCAAATCTTTGTGCAACAAAGCCTCAGAAAACTGAAGGAACCTCCATTGAATCGAACTAATATTTTTTTTGGTGAATCGCATTCTGACTGGTTGCCTGTCAGAGGCGGAGAATCTGGTGATTTTGTTTTTCGACGTGGTGACGGGCATGCCTTCGCGAAAATCGCACCTGCTTCCCGCCGCGGTGAGCTCGCTGGAGAGCGTGACCGCCTCATTTGGCTCAAAGGTCGAGGTGTGGCTTGCCCCGAGGTCATCAACTGGCAGGAGGAACAGGAGGGTGCATGCTTGGTGATAACGGCAATTCCGGGAGTACCGGCGGCTGATCTGTCTGGAGCGGATTTGCTCAAAGCGTGGCCGTCAATGGGGCAGCAACTTGGCGCTGTTCACAGCCTATCGGTTGATCAATGTCCGTTTGAGCGCAGGCTGTCGCGAATGTTCGGACGCGCCGTTGATGTGGTGTCCCGCAATGCCGTCAATCCCGACTTCTTACCGGACGAGGACAAGAGTACGCCGCAGCTCGATCTTTTGGCTCGTGTCGAACGAGAGCTACCGGTGCGGCTCGACCAAGAGCGCACCGATATGGTTGTTTGCCATGGTGATCCCTGCATGCCGAACTTCATGGTGGACCCTAAAACTCTTCAATGCACGGGTCTGATCGACCTTGGGCGGCTCGGAACAGCAGATCGCTATGCCGATTTGGCACTCATGATTGCTAACGCCGAAGAGAACTGGGCAGCGCCAGATGAAGCAGAGCGCGCCTTCGCTGTCCTATTCAATGTATTGGGGATCGAAGCCCCCGACCGCGAACGCCTTGCCTTCTATCTGCGATTGGACCCTCTGACTTGGGGTTGATGTTCATGCCGCCTGTTTTTCCTGCTCATTGGCACGTTTCGCAACCTGTTCTCATTGCGGACACCTTTTCCAGCCTCGTTTGGAAAGTTTCATTGCCAGACGGGACTCCTGCAATCGTCAAGGGATTGAAACCTATAGAAGACATTGCTGATGAACTGCGCGGGGCCGACTATCTGGTATGGCGCAATGGGAGGGGAGCAGTCCGGTTGCTCGGTCGTGAGAACAATCTGATGTTGCTCGAATATGCCGGGGAGCGAATGCTCTCTCACATCGTTGCCGAGCACGGCGACTACCAGGCGACCGAAATTGCAGCGGAACTAATGGCGAAGCTGTATGCCGCATCTGAGGAACCCCTGCCTTCTGCCCTTCTCCCGATCCGGGATCGCTTTGCAGCTTTGTTTCAGCGGGCGCGCGATGATCAAAACGCAGGTTGTCAAACTGACTACGTCCACGCGGCGATTATAGCCGATCAAATGATGAGCAATGCCTCGGAACTGCGTGGGCTACATGGCGATCTGCATCATGAAAACATCATGTTCTCCAGTCGCGGCTGGCTGGTGATAGATCCCGTCGGTCTGGTCGGTGAAGTGGGCTTTGGCGCCGCCAATATGTTCTACGATCCGGCTGACAGAGACGACCTTTGTCTCGATCCTAGACGCATTGCACAGATGGCGGACGCATTCTCTCGTGCGCTGGACGTCGATCCGCGTCGCCTGCTCGACCAGGCGTACGCTTATGGGTGCCTTTCCGCAGCTTGGAACGCGGATGGAGAAGAGGAGCAACGCGATCTAGCTATCGCGGCCGCGATCAAGCAGGTGCGACAGACGTCATACTAGATATCAAGCGACTTCTCCTATCCCCTGGGAACACATCAATCTCACCGGAGAATATCGCTGGCCAAAGCCTTAGCGTAGGATTCCGCCCCTTCCCGCAAACGACCCCAATATGAAAAACCCCGGCAGGATGCTGGGGTTTTTTATTGCCTATCATTTCTCATTTGCAAAACAAGCATAATGCTCCTAAAATATAGACTATAATCTATATTTTGGTTGTGGTATGTGGATAGTCATTACGACAGATCTATTTAATGAATGGCTTGAACAGCAAGACGAATCAACACAAGAGAAGGTTCTGGCTGCCCTAGTTGTTCTACAGCAGCAAGGACCAAGTTTAGGCCGCCCTTTAGTAGATACTGTCTATGACTCTAAATTTACCAACATGAAAGAGCTTCGTGTTCAACATCGAGGTAAACCACTGAGAGCTTTCTTCGCATTTGATCCTTTACGACAGGCTATTGTTCTATGTATTGCTGATAAAGGCAGTAAAAAGCGTTTTTATAAAGACATGCTGGATATTGCAGATGAACAATACCAACTTCATCTCACCACCCTAGGAGATAAATCTAATGGCTAAGACTCTGCAAGAATTGTTAGCTAGCCGCTCTCCAGAGAGCCAAGCCCGTATTCAAAAAATGGCAGATGAATTACTGCTAGAAAATCAGCTTCATCTTATTCGTGAAGAACTTGAAATCTCTCAAAAGGAACTTGCTGAAACTTTGGGAATAAAACAGCCATCGCTTTCAGCAATAGAAAATCGTGGCAATGATCTTAAGATTTCAACCATGAAAAAGTATGTTGAGGCAATGGGCGGGAAGCTCCGTATTGATGTAGAGCTTCCAACAGGAAAACATATAGGATTCAATGTTTAACAATAAAAATGGGAGCTAAAGACTCCCATTTTTAGATTCGTATAATCGCCATTATGTTAAATTAGCGATATTAAGAATAATTTAGCTTTCGCAAAAAACATATAATTTACTTCTTAAGTAATCCAAACGATTGTTTTCTTTGATAAGTGGATCACCATTGCGATATAAAACGATATCATCCATTGATCCCATTCCTCCAATGGTACTTTGTATTTTATATTTTGCGTATTCTAGATCATCATCAATATAGAACAGTATTCTTTTATACATTTCTGCCCAATGTTCTAAATTCTGTTCTTCAAACAATTCTATTAGTTCTTGAATTGTTGATTTTAAATCTTCAATTTTATTTTTCATAAAAGTATTTTTTAAGATTCTCTAAAATTAACATAATACACCTTATACGAAATGCGTTATAATTCCACTTAGAAATCAATGCTGTAGTTTCTAGTTGATAGCCCATCTTCCCCAAGGTGGGTTTTTTTTATGATTTTTCACGTTCCACGCCTATTCTTTGACCAAAGTTTCACGACTTTGTTCATATTAGTTAAACAATCGTGGTTAATCATAGGGTCTAAAAAAACGGCTCCAAAACCCTCTTTTTTCCGGTTCAGGCTCTACGTGTTCAGGAACTGGAATGCGCTTGTTCTCGATTACTTCAGGTTCTTTAGGTGGCATTGCTATAACCTCTTCTTTTGCTTCTGTCGCTGGTTCTGGCTGTACCGATCCATGATCACCAGATTGAGTGATATGGGGTTTTGGTGCTTCCAATAGACGTTGCATCGTTTCAATTTGATTCTGATAAAAAGACTCGCGGTCTTTGGCATCATCAAGCTGATTTTTCAGCATGTCTATCTGCTGTCTAAGCAGTAAAACTTCTGCCGAATTTGGACTGTCTACTTTTACAGACTCTTTTACATCATGTTTTTTATTAGGCTCCCCAAATACACGGATAGCTTCGGCTAGATCAATCTTATTATCAGAATTTTTGCTTAAAATTCCTTTCTTTATGTTGTTGTAAATAGTTTGTCTATTAATATTGTAAAGCTTGGAAAGTTCAAGAACCGTAAGGGTTTTCATCCTGTAAACCTATGCCTAAACTTGTAAAAAGTTAGTGTCTATTAGACTGTCTAATAGACAAATGATCAAGTTTAAATTTTAAGCAAGGTAAATGATAATTTTTAAAATAAATTATGATGTTTTAGTGAGTTTCAAACCGCACATTAAATTCCGCTAATTTTTCTATCCATCTGCTACCTTCATTATTCTTAAAATCATTTTTTACTCGTTCGACTAATTCATCTGTTGTCTCATTGGATTGTTTAAGCCGTAAACTTAATTCTTCACTTTGAATTATCGTTAAGTAAACCATTTTTGCAGTGACTTTAGATCGTATTTGGTTATTACCGATTTCATCTTGTTGTTCTGTTTTTATAGTCTTCTTTTTTCTCACTATAAAATTAACATGACTAGCTTTACGTCCCTCTTTTTTAAGAGCTTTAAATTCAACAGTAAGTTCTGTTTTCGCGTTAATTGCATCAATGTGAGGTTTAAGAATAGTAGTTTTAAAATCTCGGTACTCAGGGTAGGAATTTTCAGCAAGGCCTAAAGCACTTTTTAGTTCCCTAATGGAAACATCAAAATTAGAGCGAAATTCATTTTGTATTAGGAATGGATAGAGTTTTAAGCCATGGCCATGTAAGGCAACTGCTGATTTCACTTTGAATTTTGTATACGAATTTTGCTTGTTAAAAACATACATAATGTATAGGGCAAAGTGCGTGAAACCAATATAAAAGCATCCATCCTTATATGAGCATGTACTAATGAGTCTTGTACGAATTTCTCTATCTTTTTCAGGATGATAAAAAATAACACTATGTTCATAAAGAGCATCTACGACTCTCTCTAATGCTACATAAGCACTGTTTAGCTTTAATCCTGTTAATTCCGCATATTCCTTAGCTGTCACAGTAAATTCAGTTGTTTCATTTGGGTCTGATGCTAGTCGAACTTTTGGGCTGAATAAGAACAGTAATTTTAAAATATCATCTTTAGGAGACCGCTCATGTTTTAATTGCCAGAAAATATTTTGAAAGACAGCAAAATCTTTTGGGTAACGTTTAGCTGGTGCTGAAAGAGGAAAAAAAGATTTGTCATGTTCCTCAAAATTCTTAATTTTCTTTAATGATATAGCCATGTAGAAGGAGTCACTATTATTACTATTATGTGGGGGTTTCTTGATAATAATTACCCCCACTTTATAAGTCAAGTAATTCATATAACCTAACAATCCACCCCCACCAACCTAACAATCCACCCCCACCAACCTAACAATCCACCCCCACCAACCTAACAATCCACCCCCACTTTAAGCCAAAAACCTAACAATCCACCCCCACTTTAAGCCAAAAACCTAACAATCCACCCCCACTTTGATGTCTAAAAGCCTTATCTATCAATACATTCATACTATCCGTAAAGCTTTTTAAAAGCTTTTTAAAAGCTATTAAAAGCTTTTAATAAAGCTTTTAAAATAAATCTAAATAAAAATTGCCCTTGGTTTTCGCTATGCTCAAACTCTATTGAATCTCGCTTTCGCTCGATTCTGTGGGGCAATTTTTTGCTTAATTCAGTTGTAAATTAAAGGAAAAACAAAAGCTCCATCGTTCGCGCACTTCGTGACGCTCTTCATCTCCCGTTTAGACCAATAATGGGAGCCTGTAATCAGGGAAAAAGTGGTGGCAAAATTCACTTACAACCGTTCGCTCGTAGACACTCGCTCTGTAAGTTATTGTTATTATTTAAATATTCTTAATAACGGTGAGATTGATAGTAATTTATTTAATTGAAAAGTATTTTTTAATTTATTAACAACATCACTTAAAACACAAGATGAATCTATCTCTATTTCTTCACCATTTCAGCCACATTGAATTTTTATTGTTTTTTGGTATCAATGTACCGATTTTATTGTTTCGTTCAATCTGAGCGATTCTGTGCGTTTTTAGAGATCCAAAAATAAGCCCTCAATCGAGGGCCTAAATTTATTTTGTGAAAATCATTAGATTTCGACTGTTCACAGTATATTCATAGGTTGGACTTTCTAAATAAAAACACCTAGATACTTTTGGACCAGCAGTTAACTCAAATTGTTTCTTCGGCAACATACTTTGACAATAATCACTATTTTCAGGATGAAAACCGAAATTGTTGAGAGCATCTTTCAATTTGATATAGCCAAGAGCTTCGTTTACTGTTGATTCAGATGCATTTTTTACTGCATAAGCAATACCAACGGCAGTTGCAGTAAAACCGAACCAAGCAATAAGGAAAATTACAATCCAATTTCTCTTTACAGCGGCTTTTTCTTTGCTGACATGCTTTTGATAATCCTGTTCTCGTTGCATGTGCATTTCGTGTGATTCTTTCGTTATTGCTATTGCTTCTGCTTGTTGTTTTTTGATGTGTTGTATCCAATTTTGATGTGTTGTATCACTTTCTTTTTTGAATAACTGGAGGTCGCTTAAGATTGTTTTTTCAGTGTGTTTGAGAGTTGAATCAATGTTTTTAAACGCTTTGTTTGTAAGTGTTTGAGCTACTTCGTTCGCTCCTATTTCAATGCCTGCTACGGTTTCTCTGAAAACATGATTCTTCAATCGTGATGAAACATCTGTGACGACATTATCTGCAATTCTTGTTGAAACGATTTTTGAAAAACTATCTGCAATGTTTGCTACTTCTGTTTCTAATTCTTCGATTTTTTTTCGTGCAATGTTTGTTGCTGCATTCATATTTTCTAAATATTTCGTGCTTGAATTACGTAAGTGATTGCTTAGCTGTTGTGCTTGTTGATCTGCATTACTGAGCTTTTCGATGATGTGATCTAGTTGTAAATTTTTTGATTGTTGCTGAGTATTAAGAACTGAGTTTTCTATTGATTTGATTTGATTAGTGACTGTACTTAAACGCTTGTCGATGTTCTCGATATTGCTGAAACTCGATGCAATCTTGTTGTCGAAAGTTGATAGCGTTTCGATCAATTTTGGAAAATTTGTGCTGACTACATCTGTTTTTGATGTAAGCAATTTCAATTGTTCGAGTAGCTCTGATTTTGCTTGCTGTGCTTTTTCATCTGAGCTTTCAATCGTGTCGACAATTGCAGTCAAAAGATCAATAGTTTCGTTACTTGCAGTCATGTGACTTCCTTATTTATTAATAATTAAAAGGGTGAGTAATCGTTGTCGTTGTCTTGTTGCTTCGGCTCGGCCAGGGGAGTTGGTGGATCAGCTTGCTTTTGCTTTAAACGATCTAATTTTTGTTGCAATGATTCGTGTCCGGGTGTGGGACCAGGGGAGTTGGTGGATTTTAGACGATCTAATTTTTCACGCAGCTCAGGTGGGCCAGGCTTTGGATCTTCTGCCGTTTGGGTCGGTGGTTTGAGACTGTTTAATAATTCTTTTTCAGCAAGTTTTTGACCGCTCAAGATTTTATTTGCTAACTCGAAAGGCAAAGGCACATTGATAAAATTGAGATAATCCGCCTCTGTTTGTTGCTTTGCTTTTTGACGTTTGTTGTATTCATTCACAGCCGTTTTTTGACCGCTTGCTAGAATGTTTTTTCGTGCTTCACCTTCGTGAACAGTGGCTGAAATCTGCAATCCGAGGTCTTTATATGATTTATGTGTATAGCGTTCAATTCTGTTGTTTAGCTCTAACGAATTATTAATAAATCTGCACCACTCTTGACGCATGAATTGCAAAAAATTTTGCTGTGTATTCATCAAATCAGGTTTGTCTTTTTTGATCTCTGAGCCGAATTTGATTGGATTAAAATCTTTCACTTGGTTGCCGAGCTTGAACGTGTCAGCAATCGCTTTTTTCTTACGCTTTGCTGTTAAGTCGCTTTCTGTGAGTGCTGAAATTTTGCAGTACGGAATCACTAAATGAACATGATTGTTCTGCATTTGCATACGCAAATCGTCATCATCAGACGGCAAATTATGCTTTTCGATTTCCTCTAGTTTTGCCCGTTTCTTTTTTTTGTTGTCTGGTTCGTGAATCGCAAAACTAACTGCTGTTTGATATGTGTCTGTGAAATATTTGCAAAAATCTTCGACTAATTTTTTTTGATTATTTATGTCTAATTCCGCAGGCAATGACATGATTGACGAATATGCAAGAATGTTTGTTGATGCGTGAGAGTTGTTCTCTAAATGATTATAAAATTGTTCTTCGTTCATAGCTGTTTCAATGCCGTTAGGCATTAAAAAACCTGTGTCGATCACGCCTTTTTTATTAGAAAAATTATGCTCGTCACCACTCAAACTGTTTTGCATTTTTCGTGCTTGAATATATGCAATTGCTCGAATTGGGCTATGACCATTTGATTTTTTAATTGCAGAAATTCGACAAGAATATTGATTACGAATAATGATTTTATCAGACATGCTTTTGCGCTTTTGCTTTGTACTTTTAACACGTTAGCTGACATAAAAAAATTGGCAAAGCACAATGATTTTTAGATCAGAAAAAAGGTTTAAAAGTCCCCCCCCTTCCCTGGTTTTTTAGGGGGGCGCACGACTCAAAACGAACATGAGCGAAGCGAAATGTGCGTTTTGGGTTAAAGTGCGCTTCATTCTACGTCATTTCTACGTTTTTACAGTCTACGCTTGCGCTTGACTGTAAAAACGTGAAATGTCGTGAATGAAGTTGTCACGTAATTCGACTATACACTACAAAAAAAACTGACCTGTATTTGGTGTTATTTTTCGATTTTTTTCACTTGTGATAATTTCAATTAATTGTTTTTTCCGTGATAGTAATATGAATATTGATTACTCTAAATGTGTCTTGATGAATACTAAGACAAAATCTTTTTTACAGTATCATTTCAATAATGAGAAAGTGAAAGACTTAGGGACTCAAATCAAATTTTATGCATCATTTAACTGACTTATCGTATTTTATAAGTTTTTATTTTTGTATCTTTAAAGTACACCCTAAAGTAACGTCATGGCGACCCCAATCCTGAACCTAAAATCAATGTCTTAGAAGCCGTGGAACATCAATTTTAGTATGCTCAAAGAAAGTCTTAGATTTATACGTGACAATAAAAAGCCAGTTGTATGAACTGGCTCTTTCTATTTGGGATTTACTTACCCATTGCGATTTTTTACCGTGCCTCTCATAAATTAACAGTCAAAGCTGAAGAAGTGTTCTGGGAAACAAGAAACAAAGGCTTTTTGAATATCGCTGTACTCACACTCAGGATGCTTCTCTAAATAACGTCTAGTCCAAATCAGTGTGGCTTCATAATCGTTAAAGCACTGATCGAGTTGTAAAAAAATCCACAGTTCATGGGCTTTTTGAATGAAAAAGTCATTGATGATCATGAGAGCAATTTTTTTTTCAGTGTTTGAATCCGGGTATGAGTACATAGTATGTTTCTCCTATAGAGATGATAAATAGGTTAGTTGATAAGCTATTTATAACACATAAAAATATGTGTTTACCACATAATTTTATGTGTTTTTATGTAAATATAACCCTATGCTATAATCTCAAAACACCATTTCTATAAATTTAATTAAATGCCATATACTGAATTTCAACGTCTTGTCGGTAAAGCAGGGCTTTCAATTAAGGAATTTGCTGCCTTATTGGATATGAAACCTAATTCGATTACGAATTACAGTAAACAAGGTGTGGTTCCTACACATATTGCTGTAATCGTTGCGTTGATTTCTACGATGAAAGATGAGGGGTTAGATTTCTATCCAATTTTTGAAAAAGTTAAGTCGTATTCACAAGAATAAAACTCTCGTTTTTTGATTGTTGTAAGCTTTTTAGTAGATATTAATGATGTAAAAAATGCCTGAAGTTCAGGCATTTTTTCTGTTTCAGGGACTTATAAGTCTCGATAGAACTTTTCAATAAAGTATCGAGTTTTGAGAACCAGGGTGATCATCAAATTCTTATGTTCTGAGATCTTAGGTCGAGCAATCGGTAAACCGGACATTTCTATTTGGGGGTTACAACTGAATTTCGCATAAGAGATTTTATGTTAAATACCGATTTGTTGATCATAAGCCATCATTTCTTCAGTTAAATGCTTGAATAACCATTTTATTCGATATTTACTCTGTAAATTCGATAGAACTCTAATTATTTAAAACGTTTTATCTATTGTCAAAAAAAAGGAACTATTATTGCGTGTATATAGTTCTAGGTTGCTATCAATATTTTGATATTTATAGTTTAATTTTGGGGTAAAGTTTTTCCATTGGATTTTATTCTGCCAAACTGTCACAGTAGTTTCATAGATTTTATCTTTTCTTTTTTCATTGTACCAAAAGTTTTCATTTTCAAAATTTCGATTCGCATAACGTAAATCAGCTCGAATATTTAAAAAGTTATTGGTATGAATCGTACCAAATTTTAAACCAGTACTCTGAGATGACTCTGATTTATCTTTTAAATGATCTTGCATCGCATCAAGTCCACTATAAAGAATAAAATTCAGCTTTGGCTGATAAATCATGAGTGCGACTTGGCTATTGGTGT
>Ga0308162_1002919_pt1 | contig 10262 bp, 11 predicted proteins | sample PhySR2_FD_201370 | JGI IMG/M metagenome (GOLD analysis project Ga0308162, IMG submission 201370) | Phyllosphere microbial communities from UC Gill Tract Community Farm, Albany, California, United States - DLSLS.R2 | ecosystem: Host-associated > Plants > Phyllosphere > Unclassified | place: USA... | reverse complement strand
TCGCTCAGTTTTTTTCGGGTTCCCTTTTTCAGGATGAAGCCTTAAATAACCAGAACGGGTTGTCTTTCGGGTCAGCCGGTTTGCAAAAAAGAGGTGCGCTATGACGACGATCTTTGACGAAGCCATCAGAGACAGCAAACGACTCAATGACGGACCAGACTGGACATTTGAACTGCTTGATGTCTATTTAGCAGAGATAGACCGGGTTGCTAAACTGTACCGGCTTGATACCTACCCGCACCAGATTGAAGTGATTACCTCAGAACAGATGATGGATGCCTATTCCAGCGTTGGCATGCCCATCAACTATTCACACTGGTCATTCGGTAAAAAGTTTATTGAGACCGAGCAGCGCTATAAGCATGGTCAGCAGGGTCTGGCCTATGAAATCGTTATCAACTCCAACCCCTGCATCGCCTACCTGATGGAAGAGAACACCATGACCATGCAGGCGCTGGTGATGGCGCATGCCTGTTATGGCCATAACTCCTTCTTCAAGAATAACTATCTGTTCCGCAGCTGGACGGATGCCGGATCGATTGTCGATTACCTGCTGTTCGCCAAAAACTACATCAGTGACTGCGAAGAGCGCTATGGCGTCGAAGAAGTCGAGCGGCTGCTCGACTCCTGCCATGCCCTGATGAATTATGGCGTTGATCGCTATAAACGCCCGCAAAAAATCTCCCTTCAGGAGGAGAAGGCGCGACAGAAAAGCCGCGAAGAGTATCTGCAGAGCCAGGTGAACACCCTGTGGCGTACGCTGCCACGGCGTGAAACAGAAGCCGTGGCCTTTGAAGCCGCGCGCTACCCTTCTGAGCCGCAGGAAAACCTGCTCTACTTTATGGAGAAGAACGCTCCGCTACTGGAGCCCTGGCAGCGTGAGATTCTGCGCATCGTGCGCAAGGTAAGCCAGTATTTCTATCCGCAAAAACAGACCCAGGTGATGAATGAAGGCTGGGCAACCTTCTGGCACTACACCATCCTGAATCACCTCTATGACGAAGGCAAAGTGTCTGAACGCTTTATGATGGAGTTCCTGCACAGCCATACTAACGTCGTGTTTCAGCCACCCTATAACAGTCAGTGGTATAACGGCATCAATCCTTACGCCTTAGGCTTTGCGATGATGCAGGATATTAAGCGCATCTGTCAGTCACCGACCGAAGAGGATCGCTACTGGTTCCCGGATATCGCCGGTTCAGACTGGCTGGAAACGCTGCATTTTGCGATGCGTGAGTTCAAGGATGAGAGTTTTATCAGCCAGTTCCTGTCGCCGAAAGTGATGCGTGACTTCCGGTTGTTTACCGTGCTGGATGATGACCGCAATAACTATCTCGAAATCGCCGCTATTCATGATGAAGCAGGCTATCGGGCAATTCGCCAGCAGCTCTCTGCGCAGTACAACCTGAGTAATCTCGAACCCAACATTCAGGTCTATAACGTGGATGTGCGCGGTGACCGTTCACTGACTCTGCGTTATGTGCCGCAGAGCCGGACGCCGCTCGATAAGAGTCGTCGCGAGGTGCTGAAGCATGTGCATCGTCTGTGGGGATTTGATGTGATTCTGGAACAGCAGAACGAAGATGGTAGCGTTGAGTTACTGGATCGTAATCCGCCGCGCGGTTCATCGCTCTGACAGGCTAAACATAAAAAAACCGGACGCGATGTCCGGTTTTTTTTATCGCTTATTGCCGAGGTCGTCTGGCAGGTTCTTCTGCATACTGTGCCAGATTTCGCCGCTGCGGCGGCCATAGTTGCGCACCACCTCTACAATCTCATCCTGTCCTGGCTCTTTGTCGCACAGCGCCAGAAGTGTCAGATAGAAATCACGCGCAACCTGACGCGCTTCCGCACTGGAAAAGTAGTGACGACCTACACGGGTATAGAGGCCTTTCAGGCCATTGAGGATCAGACCGTAAATCGGATTACCTGATGCAAATGCCAGACCGCGGAACACCCGATAGTCGAGTTCGGTATAGGCATCCGCCTGATCGGCCGCGGCACTTACCGTCTCCAGCACTTCACGCGCCTTGTCCGGATGATGGCGCAGCGCACGGCTGATAAAAATTGATGAAATATTGCTGCGGACTGACAGCAGGTTGTCAATCAGCACCGGCACACTGTCGTGATCAAGGCGGGCAAGCGTCTCCAGAATATTCAGGCCAGATGTCTCCCAGAAATCATTCACGCGCGTCGGTTTGCCGTGCTGAATCGTCAGCCAGCCGTCACGTGCCAGGCGCTGCAGCACTTCACGCAATGTAGTGCGTGTCACCCCAATCAATTCAGAAAGCTCACGCTCAGCAGGAAGAATCGATCCGGGCGGAAAGCGACTGTTCCAGATGCTTTCAATAATATACTCTTCAGCAAATCCCGCTGGACTCTGAGCCTTTATAACCATAGCAATGTGTTCTCGTTGCTTTTCTAATCATGATGGGGACTCATCATACCAGACGCCCTATAGCGGATATAGCCTGCGTAACCATTAAAACCGGGCGCGGGCGCATATTTCAGACTGGCTGGCGACGAGTGCAACTGTTATAAGGCGACGGCCGGGTGCACGTTTTTCTGCGCGGGAACATTCAGTCTCAAAAACCAGCAGAAAAACATCCTGAAAGTACAGCATGCTGGTACCGGATGGCCTGCGCTTGCCGTTTCGCTTCCTGTCGATCGCAGCCGGGTTTTCTTAACGTCCCCACCTTCAAGCTGTTTACTGAGCAGGCAAAACCCTGAGGGCCTCCGCTTATCCTCATGTAACCTGCTCTGGATCAGAATCAGGTCATGTTTGCACACGATTTTTCCCTGTCCCTGGCTGGTTTGCCCGCGCTTTTGGTTTACACTGCGTGGCATTAACGTTTACAGGGAATGCAATATGTTGCGATATCTGAATCAATGTTCTCGTGGTCGGGGAGCCTGGTTATTACTGGCACTGACAGCGCTTGCACTGGAATTAACGGCACTCTTCTTTCAGCACGTGATGGGACTAAAGCCCTGCGTGATGTGTATTTATGAACGTAATGCGCTGTTTGGTGTACTGGGCGCGGGTCTGGTGGGTGCGATTGCACCGAAATCACCGCTGCGTCTGGGCGCTCTGGCGTTATGGATCTACAGTGCCTGGGAGGGTCTGCGTCTCTCTTATGAACACACGATGATTCAGCTGCATCCAAACCCGTTTACTACCTGTGATTTTGCCGCCCGTTTCCCCAGCGGATTACCGCTGGATAAGTGGCTGCCGTCGGTGTTTCTGGCCAGCGGTGACTGCGCAGAACGTAGCTGGACTTTCCTGACGCTCAGCATGCCGCAGTGGATGATAGGGGTATTTGCCGGTTATCTGCTGGTCGCAGTGCTGGTACTGATTGCCCAGCCTTTCAAACCTAAGCGTCGCGATCTCTTTAGTCGCTGACACGAAACGTTGCTGAGATCAAAAAAGGCTGCCAGTGGCAGCCTTTTTACGTTTCAGATGAGGCAGTGGCGCTTAGCCGTTGCGATCGGGACGATCAATAATGTGATCTTCCCAGTCCCGCACTTCACTCTCCCGCACTGCAATATAACGCACCGAAATTCGCTGCGCATGCATCGCGGTTTTCGAACCAGCCCGCAGCGGATGCCAGACCGGCAATCCTTTGCCCTCGCCCAGCAACCGGTAGGCGCAGGTGCGCGGCAGCCAGTTGAAGGTGGTCAGATTTTCGCGCGTAAGCTTGATGCAATCCTCTTCTAATTCGAAGCGGCGTTCATAGTTACGGCACTGGCAGGTTTTAATATTGAGCTGATTGCAGGCGACGTTGGTAAAGTAAATCTCATCCGTGTCAGCGTCCTGCAACTTGTTAAGGCAACACTGGCCACAACCATCACACAAGGATTCCCATTCCTCATCGCTCATTTGTGCCAGGCGTTTTTGTTGCCAGAAAGGGGTGTCAGTCATGATGATTTGTCCGGGTTATGCCTGAAACGCACCTTATAAAGCCTATGCTGCGGTGATGCAAGTTTTTAGAGTACGCGCGTGCTGATGCCGTGACCCGCCAGCGACACGTCCAGCTTGTCACCCGAGCGCATCGGCCCCACACCCTCAGGTGTCCCGGTCAGAATGACATCGCCTGCACGCAACGTAAAATAGTGGCTCATATGTGCAATCAGCGGCAGAATTTTGTGAATCATATCGGCTGTGTTGCCGTGCTGACGCACTTCTCCGTTTACCACCAGCTTAAGCTCGACATTCTGTGGATCATCACTGAATTCGGCTACCGGGATGAAACCGGAGATGGGACAGGCGTTATCAAAGCCTTTGGATTTTTCCCATGGCTGGCCCGCTTTTTTCAACCCGGACTGCAGGTCACGCAGCGTCAGATCCAGCGCCACGCCATAGCCTGCAATCGCCTTAGCCACGTGTTCTTCACTCGCCTGCTTCAGCGTCGCACCTATCAGCACCGCCAGTTCTACTTCGTGATGAACTTCGCCAAAGGCGTCGGGAATAGAGAGCGGCTGGCGCAAATCACATAGCGCTGTTTCCGGTTTGATAAAGATTACCGGCTCGGTTGGGATCGCACTGCCCATCTCTTTAATGTGTTTTGCATAATTACTGCCGACGCAAACCACTTTGCTGACCGGAAAATCTAACAGAGCGCCTTGCCAGTTATGATGCTGATACATGCTCATCCCCTGTTCAGGTTAGGTGTTGTGCCAGCGCGGCTGGCGGGTTGATGTTTGCTGATGCGTTGATCGAAATGCCAGCAACAGAGCGTGATAATAAGATCCTTTTAACCATCCGGGGTGCGGAATTTGTCAAAAAGCGTAAACGATGCCCCTGGCGTGCTGAATAATCGTACAAATAAGGTGTGAAAATGTGGACTGGGTATTTAAACAGGGGTAAACAGATAAGCTGCGCCGTTAATTTTGCGCAGCTTCAGAGCAATATTAACCCTGCAGTATCGCACCGACAGGATTTATATTTACAGAAGAATCCGAGTTAAACTTTTTTATCGGCCTCTAAATGAATTTTTAGCAGACTTTCAATCGGCGGTGGAAGCTGTAAATAATAACCCTGCTCGCTCAATCCCTGCTTAACTTTATTGATATCTGCGTTAGCCAGCCTGTCGCGGTCCGCCAGCTTCAGCACCATCGCCAGTTGCGGCTTGCCAAATCCTTTCAGCAATTCTTCCGGAACGCGCGAAAAATCGTCCTTTTTTTCAACATAGAGATAAGTCTGGTCACGTAACGGGCTTCTGTAGATCACACAAAACATATTTTTTACTCGAATTAACCGGCGTTGAGGCTTGTCTGAATATAGCTGTAACTATAACATGCTTGCAGAACTTCGAATATTCACCGTTAGCGCTTCAGCGATGATTTTATCATCGCCGGGTTAACGGTAGTGAAAACAGGACTGAGTCGGGACAGATGTCGCAAACGCCAATCGAATTCAAAGGTAGCAGTTTCACCCTGTCTGTCGTCCATTTGCATCACCATGACCCTGTGGTGATTCGCAAGGCACTCCAGGACAAGATTGACCAGGCTCCCGATTTCCTGAAAAACGCCCCGGTGGTGCTAAACGTCGCCACATTGAGTGCCGATGTTAACTGGAAACAGCTACAGCAGGCCATTCTTGCTACCGGTTTACGCATTGTCGGCGTAAGCGGCTGCAAAGATGATGCTTTGAAACGCATGATCGCCCGTGCAGGGCTGCCGGTACTGGCAGAAGGCAAAGAGTCCAGACCGCGCGCCGAGACACAGCAGCCGGCCCCCATTCCTGAACCACAGCCGGTTGTAACCGAGACGGCAGCAGCGAAAACCCGCATCGTGAACACGCCGGTGCGCTCAGGCCAGCAGATTTATGCGCGTGACGCTGACTTAATCATCACAAGCAGCGTCAGTGCCGGTGCCGAACTGGTCGCCGATGGCAACATTCATATTTACGGCATGATGCGCGGTCGCGCTCTGGCAGGTGCCAGCGGCGATCGCAACTGCCAGATTTTCTGTACTAACCTGGCTGCCGAGCTGGTCTCGATTGCCGGAGAGTACTGGATCATGGATCAGATCCCGCAAGAATTTTTTGGTAAAGCCGCGCGCCTGTGCCTGCAGGATGGCGCGCTGACTATCCAGACACTTAATTAGGCCCCTTTTCTTTTGTTAAGGAAATCAACATTTATGGCACGCATTATTGTAGTTACATCCGGTAAAGGGGGCGTTGGTAAGACCACGTCAAGCGCGGCCATCGCCACCGGTTTAGCGCAGAAAGGCAAAAAGACGGTCGTTATCGACTTTGATATCGGTCTGCGTAACCTGGATTTGATCATGGGCTGTGAACGCCGTGTGGTCTACGACTTCGTTAACGTTATCCAGGGCGATGCCACGCTGAACCAGGCGCTGATTCGCGACAAACGCACTGAGCAGCTCTACATTCTGCCTGCATCGCAGACCCGCGATAAAGATGCGCTGACCCGTGAAGGTGTTGAGAAAGTCCTGAACGATCTGGCCGCAATGGAGTTTGACTTCATCGTCTGTGACTCACCGGCAGGGATTGAAACGGGCGCACTGATGGCACTTTACTTTGCGGACGAAGCAATCATCACCACTAACCCGGAAGTCTCTTCTGTCCGCGACTCCGACCGTATCCTCGGCATCATCTCATCGAAATCCCGCCGCGCTGAAAACAGTCAGGACCCGGTGAAGGAGCATCTGCTGCTGACCCGCTACAACCCTGGCCGGGTAAACCGTGGCGATATGCTGAGCATGGAAGATGTGCTGGAAATTCTGCGCATTCCTCTGGTCGGTGTGATCCCTGAAGATCAATCGGTGTTACGTGCCTCTAACCAGGGTGAGCCGGTGATTCTTGACGGCGAATCTGATGCTGGCAAAGCCTATGCCGATACCGTTGAACGGTTACTCGGCGAAGTACGCCCCTTCCGCTTTATCGAAGAAGAGAAGAAGGGTTTCCTGAAACGCCTGTTCGGGGGATAAACCATGGCATTACTTGATTTCTTTTTATCCCGGAAGAAGAACACTGCCAACATAGCCAAGGAACGGCTGCAGATTATCGTGGCAGAACGGAGAAGGGGCGACAGTGAGCCCCACTATCTTCCGCAACTTAAGCGCGACATTCTGGAAGTGATTTGCAGATATGTGAAGATCGATCCGGAAATGGTCACGGTACAGCTCGATCAGAAAGGTGATGACATCTCGATTCTGGAGCTGAACGTCACGCTGCCAGAAACGGATGAAGTGACTAAATGACGCTGACCGTTTCCTGAATTTCCCCTGCGCAGTGGCAGGGGAAGTTTAACCGGTTAACAACCCGCAAGAATCTCCTCAATGCCGGGTTTCAGCAGTTCGCCCCGCCATCCGGTGAGTAATTCCGGCTGACGTCCCTGTGGCTTCAGGCCCCAGTGCTGGCTTAATACCTGATTAATCTGACGTCGTGACGCCAGTAACTCCTGACTGAATCCGCTCTGCTCACTGACCTGCTGCACCAGCGCCTTCATCGCCTTAAACACCTGCTTATAGTGCGGATGGTCGATCAGATTGCCCAGCGGTGCCGGCAGTTCATTCTCGTCAAGCGCCTCCGCTTCGGCCACCAGCGCCACCAGCGTTTTGCCGTGGAAACGGATTTCGTGGCCTGACAGCCCCAGATGATCCAGCTCCCCCAGAGAGCCAGGCATAAAGCGCGCCACTTTCCACAGATGCTCTTCGCGCACCACAAAATTCACCGCCATATCTTTTTCACGCGCCAGTTTCAGACGCCAGGCCGCCAGCCGCTGCAGTGCCGCCAGCTGACGCGGACGCAGTTGCCAGGCATTGGTGATATCCCGCCAGGCTTCATCCGGTGCCACGCTGTCGAGACGGCGCTGACAGAGGTTATCGCACTCACTGAGTGCCGCCGCCATGTTGCCAGCCTCTTCCGTGTTGATCATCAACTGACGGGCAATCGGCAGCAGATAGTGAACGTCCGCCGCCGCATACTCGCACTGACGCTGGGTCAGAGGGCGCGCCAGCCAGTCGGTACGGGATTCACTTTTATCCAGCTCGACCTGGGTAAAATGCGCCACCATGGAAGCAAAGCCCCAGGAAAGTGGCTGGCCGGAGAAGGCTGCCAGAATCTGAGTGTCAATCATAGGCGTCGGCAGCACGCCGAAACGGTGCAGGAAGACTTCCAGATCTTCCCCTCCGGCATGCAGAAATTTAGTCACGCGGGTGTCGGTCAGCAGCGCAATAAAGGGTGACCAGTCACGGATATTCAGCGGGTCAATCAGCACCAGCTGGTGATCGTCGAACAGCTGGATCAGGCCAAGCTGAGGGTAGTAGGTGCGGGTGCGGACAAATTCGGTGTCCAGTGCCACCGCTGTATGCTGGCGGGCTTTCTGACACACGTCAGCCAGTTGTTCATCCTGGTCGATAAGGGAATAATTCACGTCTGATTTCCACCGCAGCCAACAACGCGCGGCGCTCCATGTTAAAAACAATAAAAACGCCGGACATGCCGGCGTTCAACCTCAATTCTTATACAGATTCAGTTCGCGCCGGGCTTCGCCTCGTCGCGCAGCTCACGTCGCAGGATCTTTCCGACGTTGGTTTTCGGTAACTCATCACGAAACTCAATGATTTTTGGCACCTTGTAACCGGTCAGCTGGCGGCGACAGTGATCGAGCACCTCTTCTTTGGTCAGCGACGCCTCTTTTTTCACGATGCAGACTTTTACTGCTTCGCCTGACAGGTCGCTGGGCACGCCAATTGCCGCGGCTTCACGCACTTTCGGGTGCTGCATCAGTACATCTTCGATCTCATTCGGATAGACATTAAAACCGGAGACCAGAATCATATCTTTTTTGCGGTCAACGATGCGAATGAACCCGTCCTGGTCAACGGTAACAATATCACCGCTGTGGAGCCAGCCATTTTTCAGCACTTCCGCTGTTGCTTCCGGATGCTGCCAATAGCCCAGCATCACCTGCGGACCGCTGATACAGAGTTCGCCCGGCTCCCCCGGCACTACTTCGTTTCCGGCATCATCGAGAATGCGTACGTCGGTCGAAGGAACCGGCAGGCCGATACTGCCCGTATGGCAACTGATGTCATACGGATTGACGGATACCAGCGGCGAACATTCGGTCAGGCCGTAGCCTTCCAGCAGATAGTGTCCGGTGAGCTTTTCCCAGCGCTCAGCCACCACTTTCTGCACTGCCATTCCGCCACCCGCAGAGAGGCGCAGCGTTGAAAAATCGAGTTTATTGAACTGCTCATCGTTGAGCAGCGCATTAAACAGCGTGTTCACGCCGGTAATCGCGGTAAACGGAACTTTACCCAGCTCTTTAACGAAGCCGGGAATATCGCGGGGATTAGTGATTAACAGATTCTGACCGCCCAGCTCCAGGAACAGCAGGCCATTCACGGTTAAAGCGAAGATGTGGTAAAGCGGCAGCGCGGTGACAACAAATTCTTTTCCGTCACGCAGTACCTTACCGTATGTCGCACGGGTCTGCTCCAGATTCGCCTGCATGTTGCGATGGGTTAGCATTGCCCCTTTCGCCACGCCGGTGGTGCCGCCGGTGTATTGCAGGAAGGCAAGATCGTCATTCGAGACAGTCGGTCGCTGATAATTGAGCGTGGCACCCACTTCCAGCACCTGACGAAACGAAATGGCGCCGGGTAAATGGTATTTGGGCACCAGCTTCTTCACATACTTGACGACAAAATTAACCAGTGTGGCTTTTATCGGTGCCAGCTGATCGCCCATCCGGGTCAGGATGACATGCCGCACAGCGGTTTCAGCCACCACTTTTTCCAGGGTATGCGCAAAATTTGAGACAATAACGATGGCGCTGGCACCACTGTCATTGAGCTGATGCTTCAGCTCACGCGGCGTGTAGAGCGGATTCACATTGACCACGACCATACCGGCACGCAGTACACCAAACAGGGCCACCGGATACTGCAGTAAGTTAGGCATCATCAGCGCCACCCGATCACCTGCTTTCAGGCCCAGCTGATGCTGGAGATAAGCAGCAAAGGCACGGCTCTTCTCTTCCAGCTGACGATAACTCATCTTCTGACCCATGTTCAGAAATGCGGGTTGATCGGCGTAGCGTTTTACTGCCTGCTCAAAAAGATCCACCAGCGAGGTGTAACGATCTGCACTTATTTCGGCAGGTACATCTGCCGGGTAGCGTTTCAGCCAAACCTTATTCAAGGATCCACCCCGATAATTATGTTGTATTTCCATCGCTGCCTCAGCCAATCTGGTTTGTTAACAATATTTTAACTGATTGTACCAGTTT
>Ga0308162_1002917_pt1 | contig 10263 bp, 8 predicted proteins | sample PhySR2_FD_201370 | JGI IMG/M metagenome (GOLD analysis project Ga0308162, IMG submission 201370) | Phyllosphere microbial communities from UC Gill Tract Community Farm, Albany, California, United States - DLSLS.R2 | ecosystem: Host-associated > Plants > Phyllosphere > Unclassified | place: USA... | reverse complement strand
GCCGGTGACGCATGTCTACAATTGGTAGCCCAACAGTTACAAGGCATTTCTTCCCGCAGTATGGAACTGGCAGCACGTTATGGTGGAGAAGAATTTTTACTGGTTTATCCTTATATCGATGAATTAGAAATACAGAAAATTGCCCAGGAGCTGATCCAACGCATCAATGCTTTGCAGCTGTTTCATCCTGCCAGTCAGGTCTCGGGTCATGTCACGGTGAGTATTGGCTGTGCCAGTATCAAGCCTCAAGAAAATGATCGCCTTGCTGATTTTATTGCTCAAGCTGATGAGGCGCTATATGCTGCAAAAGCAGAGGGTCGTAATCGTTTTAAGATCGCTCCTCGTCAGTCTAAAAACAATATATATATGATTTAGACCTGACTCCGATCCATATTTTTCGTGTTTAAAACCGGCAATCTTTCATCAGACTCGACAGAAGTCATCGAATCCATTTCTTTCTAAAAATTAATTTTGCTAGACTTAGCTCAATACACATTTTGCATGACTGTTTTGATGGTTTCTGCTTTGGTAAATGAATAGCGACTATATTGCCTTCAGCTCATCAGCCTTAACCAGTCTGCCCATTATTTTTTAAAGGATTTCTTCTTAATGACCAGTTCAGAACTCATGGCTGATCTTTCCACCCTAACACCTATGATGCAGCAATATATGTCTGTGAAGATGCAGCATCCGCATTCATTGATGTTCTATCGCATGGGTGATTTCTACGAACTGTTCTTTGAAGATGCCCATAAAGCAGCCAAAATTCTTGGCATTACCCTAACCCATCGCGGTAAGGCCAATGGTCAGCCGATTCCAATGGCAGGTGTGCCTTTCCATGCGGCAGAAGGATATTTGGCCCGTCTGGTAAAAAAAGGCGAAACGGTAGTAATCTGCGAGCAGATTGGAGAGGTCACAGGTAAAGGTCCGGTTGAACGTGGTGTGGTTCGGATTATTACTCCGGGCACATTAACCGATGATGCCCTGCTTGGTGCACATCAAACTTCTAATCTGGTTGCACTATGCATTCAGCAAAATAAAATTGGTATCGCTCTACTGGATTTAAGCGCCGGTATCTTCAAAGTTCAACAAATTGATTATGACCTGAACCAACTGGCAATTGAACTGGCACGTCTGATGCCAAGCGAAATTGTCGTGGACGAAAATCTGCAAGAGCAGGATCTGGTTGAACATTTGAAACACCAACTGGATGTGCCGGTCAGCAAACGCCCAAATGTCGACTTTAACCTGAACAATGCCCAAAAGACTTTATGTGACCAGTTTGCTGTGAGTACACTGGCAGGTTTTGGGATTGATCATCTGCCACTCGCCAAAGCCGCAGCGGCTGCATTGATTCACTATGCCAAAGAAACCCAGAAAACTGCACTGCCGCATATTCGTAGCATTCAGCTAGAACAAAGTTCAGACTTTATTGCGCTAGATCCGGTTACTCGTCGCAATTTAGAGCTGATTGAACCCTTATTTGAACATGGTACTTCGCTGTTCCAGTTAATCAATGATTGTCAAACAGCAATGGGTGGCCGCCTGCTGAGTCGCACCTTGATGCAGCCCTTACGCGATACTGCCATTCTGGATGAGCGTCTGGATGCTACTCAAGTATTATTAGACGGCTTTCATGAATCGCCAGTACGTCTGGTCTTAAAAGAAATCAGTGATATTGAACGTGTATTGAGCCGTATTGCATTGGGCAGTGCACGTCCACGGGATCTGGTTCAGCTGCGCCAGGCCTGTGCTCAGATCCCATTCCTGCGTCATGCACTACAACCGATGGTCAGCCAGCCGCAGTCCAAATTACTTATTCAACTGAATGAAGAACTTGGTGATTTCCATGGTCTGCATGAACGTTTGATGTCAGCCATTGTGGAAAATCCACCAGTTCTGTTACGTGATGGGAATGTTATTGCCGAAGGCTTCGATGCAGAACTGGATGAGTTACGCAAAATCCGTGATCATGCCGGGCAATTCCTGATTGATCTGGAAATCAAGGAACGTGAGCAGAGCGGTATTCCAACCCTGAAAATCGGCTATAACCGTGTCAGTGGCTACTATATTGAATTGACCCGAGCACAGGCTGAACAGGCACCGGAACATTATATTCGTCGCCAGACCTTAAAAAATGCTGAACGTTACATCACACCAGAGCTGAAAGCCTTTGAAGATAAAGTCCTCTCAAGCGAATCCCGTGCACTGGCGCGTGAGAAATTGCTCTTTGAAATGCTGCTGGATGAATTGCGTGAGGACATTAGCAACCTACAAATGATGAGCAGCGCCATCGCACAGATTGATCTACTGTGTAACTTTGCGCATCAGGCACGCCTACGCAACTGGTCACGCCCGAAATATAGTCCGGAAATTGGCTTGAAAATCCAGGCAGGTCGTCATCCTGTTGTGGAAGCTTTAAGCAAAACTGCCTTCACTCCGAATGATACGCAACTCGATTATCAGCACCGGATGGCCATTATCACTGGTCCAAACATGGGCGGTAAATCTACCTTTATGCGTCAGACTGCACTGATTGCCCTGCTGGCCTATTGTGGTAGTTATGTTCCGGCGCAGGCTGTAACCTTGGGGCCAATTGACCGCATTTTTACCCGGATCGGTTCGGCAGATGACCTGTCTACAGGTAAATCCACCTTCATGGTAGAAATGACCGAAACTTCGCAGATTCTGCATCATGCGACTAGTCAATCACTCGTACTGATGGATGAAGTCGGTCGTGGTACCAGCACTTATGATGGTCTGTCCCTAGCTTGGGCATGCGTACTGGATCTCACCCGACGTATTCAATGTTTATGTCTGTTTGCTACGCATTATTTTGAGTTAACTGAACTGGCCAGCGAATCAGGTATTGATAACTATCATGTGACTGCCCGGGAAGTGAATGGTAACCTGATTTTGCTGCATAAAGTGCAACAAGGTCCAGCCAGCCAGAGTCATGGCCTACAGGTCGCCAAACTTGCCGGTATTCCAGCAAGCGTAATCCGGGAAGCACAAAACCGACTGCGTATTCTGGAAAAGCAGCACCATACCAAGCCTCAAAGTCCACAACCTGATCTGTTTGCGATTGAACAGGTCGAAACAGTCGTTGAGCGGATTATTGAGGTGGAAAAACCATCAGCTGCACTTGAACTGCTGGAAGACATTGATGTCGACAGCCTCAGTCCGCGTGAAGCCTTACAGCAGCTTTATGCACTGAAAGATCTACTGAAACTACCAGGCTAAAATCCTCAACCGCCTCATCCAGTATGAGGCGGTTTTGTTTAAGGGAGCTATAATCTCTGAATTTGATATCTGCATCGGTTTTTTTGCAAAAATAACAGCCCTATATATAACAAATATCAATAAAAGGAATTGTTAGTTGCTGCAGTTTTTGCCTAAAATACACATTAGTTATTAGAACCATATTTTTTAGGTAGCTGTCGCCATGACCTTTGTTGTCACTGAAAATTGTATTAAATGTAAATATCAAGACTGTGTTGAAGTTTGCCCTGTAGATTGTTTCTATGAAGGTCCGAACTTCCTTGTAATTAACCCGGACGAATGTATCGACTGCGCGTTATGTGAACCAGAATGTCCTGCAAATGCAATTTTCTCTGAAGATGAGTTACCTGAGGGTCAGGAAGTATTCATCGAATTGAATGCTGAGCTGTCTCAAAAATGGCCGAATATCACCCAAATTGGTGATCAGCCAGCTGACCGTGAAGAATGGAACGGTAAAGCAGACAAACTGCAATATCTTGAAAAGTAATTTTCAAATCCCCAAAAAAGATCAGCATAGTCTGATCTTTTTTTGTACCTGATGCACACATTTCATTGCAATTTATCCTGAATTTCTTCGCAAAAGTGGACTAAAATAGCGCTATTTTATAAATACCTGATTTCTAATAATGAAGCATTTTTACAAGGGATTATTGGGTCTCAGCATGATCCCTTTTGTCATGGTGGGCTGTACCACCGCGACAAAGAAACCAATGACCTTGCCAGATGGAAAACGGATTTACATTCCTCAGGAACAGGTTAAGGTTGACCGTAAGGTGCTGCCTAAGAGTATTCCTTTTGCCTATACCAACTGGGCAGCCGTAGCAAATAACCTCTCTCGTGTACGCGAATATGAAGTATTTTTAGAACGTAATTCGGTAGGCAATATCATTCCAAGTTTTGAATTGATGCGTACCGCACGTGACTGGTCGCGTTGTGGTGGACCGCAGTATATGGTGCCGAGCCGTGAGCTGTGGAGCAATCAGTTACCAACGTTACGTGTATTTAAATATCTGGTTGCAGCCAATGTCCTCAATGATTTCGAAGTGACCTCAGTTTATCGTGATCTGCCACTCAATAAATGTGCTGGTGGTGCTAACTCTTCACGTCACCTGTATAACTCTGCGATTGATTTCCGTATTGGCCCGGAATTCCCGCAGCCAGAAGATTATGCCTATATTGAGAATACCAAGTTCAAACTCTGCCAGTTCTGGATACAGCATGGTCAAAGCCTGAATATGGGCTTAGGTCTATATGCTTCAGGTCAGATCCATATTGATACCCAAGGTTACCGCACCTGGGGCCCGGATTTAAGCCGTAGATCTTCAATGTGTAATTACTAAGTCATTCCAACTACAATACAGAATCTGTAAATCGTTCTGTATTGTTCATTTTCAAAGCAAATATAAAACAATAAATTGCGCTCCACTGCGAAAGGTTTAAAATGCCTGCATCGCAACAAAGGTGCTCAAGCTATGCAACAAATGTGGACAGATCTCGACAATTATATTGATTCACATTTAATCCCAGATGATCCTATTCTGAAACAGACTCTTGAAAATACAGCTGCGCATGGATTCCCTGATCATCTGGCGGTAGCTGCCAATCAGGGCATGCTGTTACAGATGCTGATTCAGATGAATGGCTGCAAGCGTGTACTTGAACTGGGAACTTTTGCTGCATATAGCACCATGTGGTTGGCACGTGCCCTGCCTGAAGATGGTTATATCCTGACCATTGAAGGTCGTGATACGCATGCCGCAATGGGTCAGGAAAATATCGAGCGTGCCAACCTTAAACAGACAGTCGAACTTAAATGTGGCCGTGCAGCAGATATTCTAAAAGCTCTACCGGAAGATACAGAACCATTCGATTTTATCTTTATTGATGCGGATAAACAGAGCTATCCTGAATATCTGGAGCTCAGCCTGAAACTATCTCGTTCAGGTACAGTAATCTTTTTAGACAATGTTATTCGTGCTGGGGCAATTATTGATTTGGACAATAATAAGCCAAGTATTGAAGGTATTCGCAGCATGTTTGAAGCAATGCAGAATCACCCGCGCCTACTTTCCAGTACTGCTCTACAGACCGTGGGCAGCAAAGGTCATGACGGTTTTGCACTGGCTATTGTCAAATAACAGTCTGAGAGCAAAAAACACCCAATAAAGTATTTTAAATATATAACAATAACTTATGGAATGTAACCACAGAGTTATCCACAATATATGAGGATAACTCTGATTATTTTTAAATCAAACTGTAACAATTTCCAACTTCAAGCTTTTTAATTTCGTGGAATTGTTATTTTAACTTTATAACGCTTTTTCTAATATTTTCCTTTACTTGGCAACCAGAAGCGGTACTTTGGAATTGCGGAAGATGGTGGTCGCGATACTACCCAGGAAAAACTGGTGGATTTTGCTGTGACTGAATGCACCCAGCACAATCAGCTGAATTCCCTGCTCCTGCTGATAAGACAGAATGTTCTCTGCCACATCACCATAGCGGTATTCAGGAACAACATCCAGTCCAGCTTCTTTCAGATAGTTCAACGGTTCATTCAGGATTTCAGCATGATCTCCGACATACAACAAATGACACTGTAGCAGTTTCAGCAAATCACTTTCTGCAATGCGTCTCATCATCTGGATACAGGTTGGTGAATATTCGTAGGCAAAGATAAAGCGTGTTGGCGGTTTAAAGTTTTCACCCACTGTCATCACCGTACAATTGGCACCACGGATAAAGTTTTCCACATTGGTGCCCATCGGCTTGTTTTTCTCAGCAGAGCGTTCACCCAAACGTCCAATAACGACAATATCATCAGGTCTGAGTAACTGAAAGCTTTGTTCCAGGAAATCCCCTTTTTCCTGAATATGGATGGTGTTGATATTGTGTTTTTCTTTGATCTGGTCAGAAATGTGTCGCAGCAGATTATTGCTATAGTCTAAAGCCAGTTCACTCTGTTTCTGTTCAAGCTCGGCCAGTTCTTTTAGTAGCATGGCATTGCTTTCAAAACCAATCACACCACTAATTTCCCCCAAATGATAACTTGCAGGGTAATAATCCAAAACTTGCAATAACACCAGCTCGCGATGGGTCTGCTTGGCAATCCATGCAGCCGCTTCTGCGAGGGCATTAATGCATGGAGAAGAATCAATGCAGGCAATGACACGTTTCATGTTTAGCCTCTCTCATTATAATAAAAGTTCTTAGATATTTTTAAGTTAGCATAGCCTTCGGCAAATGTGCAGCAAATTCTGTAGCACAGGATTTGAATTATGTTATTTTTTATGTGACGTTCTAGTGGCTTATACATTTTTGAACTACTCGAACAATCCTTGTATCGTCTGAAACTCTAAACATGTATTAATCCCGGTAGCGAATCAGTTTGGCCGGATTACCTGCAACGATCATGCGTTCATCCACATCTTTGGTGACCATACTATTCATACCAACAATGGCCTGATCCGCAATTTTCACTCCGTCTTTAATACCGACATGAGCACCAAGCCAGACATCACGGCCAATTTCAATCCCTTTGGAACGCATCGGCTGTTTATAAATGGGCTGTTCCAGCTCCATCCCATGATCAAAAGCGTACAGGTGACAATAGGCCGCCATACGCACCTGATCATGTAACTTAATTCCTACCCGTCCACCATCCAGAATACAGTGGTGATTAATTGCGACTTCATTGCCAATTTCTAGTGGCCCATGCAAGGTACAGTCCGCTGCGATAAAGCTATGATCACCAATTACAATTTTTCGGCCCGGTTCAGCGAAAATATGTGCCAGTGGTGAAATAAAGCAGTTCTCCCCAATCTCGACTGTTTCCATTTCACGCAGATAGTCCTGATATTCGCGCTGCCACTGTTCTGCCCAGCCCCGGTTTTTAGGTTTGAGTGACCAGTATAGCCACGGCATATAATTAAGACGATGCTTATGCTGCTCGCGGTATTTCAGTAGAGGGTCCTGCTGCTCAGTCATCTTGGGGCTCATCTATAATTTTTAAGGCTTCACGTCCGCGGCTGATATCCTGGATCTTCAAGGCAAATGGCTCAATCTGATGTTTCTGCATTTGCGCAATAACCTCGACGCCTTCTGCGGTATAATCTTCCTGATAGTCAATCTGTTGCTGATTCAGCTCATACTGAAAAATAGCCCATTCACTAAAATTACAACGAAAGGACACTTTCTTCTTTTCAATCAGTTCAATCTTTTCAGCTAAGATTAGGCATTGCCCCGCACAGCCCCCATAAGCACGAACCAAACCACCCGTACCTAGCTTGATTCCTCCATACCAGCGATTCACTAGCACCAATACATTGGTCAGCTCATTGCCTTCAATGGTCGCTAAAATCGGTCGACCTGCGGTGCCAGAAGGCTCGCCATCATCATTAAAACGCACATTATGTCCAATTTTCCATGCCCAGCACTGATGCGTCGTGGTGGTATCACGATAAGCTTCCAGAAAATCCTTTATATCCTGTTCGGATTCCACCGGCGTGGCAAAGGCCTGAAAGCGGCTTTTCTTGATCTCTTCTTCAAAACTGACAAGGCTGGCAATAGTAAAAGACATTGGATTCAAACAATAACATCACTGTGTTGCAGTATAACGTGTTTGCTGGCACAAACAAAAAAGCCCCTATACATAGAGGCTTGATTTTGTACAACTACTATGAAGGATTAGCGTTCGCGTAATGCTTCTTTAGCCTTGTTAAACGGTTTAACCAGATAATCCAGTACGGTTTTTTCACCCGTACGGATATCCACGGTGGCCACCATGCCCGGGGTGATATTAAATTCCTGTCCGGCTTTATTGGTCAGCTTGTCATTTTCGGTACGGATATACACACGATAGTAAAATTGGTCCTGTTTGACTTCATCACGTAGAGTATCGGGGGAAATCACAGTGACTTTACCTTTCAGGCCGCCATAAATCGAGTAATCATAAGCGGTAATTTTGACCAGAGCTTCCTGATCCGGACGGATAAAGGCAATATCACGTGGTGAAATACGTGCCTCGACCAGCAATTTTTCATCCAGCGGTACAATCGTCATCAACTTGCCGTTTTGTGGAATGACGCCTCCCAAGGTCATGACATCAATTTCCTTCACCACGCCACGTACTGGCGATTTGAAAATAGTCCGGTTCAGCGTATCGGATTTACCACGTACCACCTGTTGCTGAGTTTCCACATCAGTATTGGCTTTGGCAAGTTCTTCACGCGCTTTCACAAAATACTGGTTCCGCACATCATTCATCTGGTTTTGCAGGTCATTGGCTTCACGTTTTAAACGCAGAACTTCCACTTCGCTTGCAGCACCTTTTGCAACTAATGGTTCAGTCATCGCCAGTTCTTGCTGTACCAGTACCAATGCCTGCTGTAACCCTGCTAAAGATTGTTCTAGATTAGCACGACGCGATTTATATAATGCAGTTTCCTCTGCCACCAGTTTTGGCTCTTTGAGTACCTCTGGCGGGAAGGACAACGGCGCACCGGTGACTTCAGCACGTAAGCGTGCCGCAGTTGCACGCGAAGAAATTAACAGAGAAGCCGATTCACCCACATTGGATTCAAAACGGGTGGGATCCAGCTGAGCCAATACCTGACCCTGCTCGACAATTTCACCTTCTTTGACGTTCAGCTTGGTGAGGATACCACCTTCCAGAGACTGAATAACCTGTTCCTTGGAAGATGGAATCACTTTACCGGTGCCTGTCGAAACTTCTTCCAGCTTGAACAGCCATGCCCACGTCAGCAGAATCAGTAAGCCTATGCCAATGATCCAGATAATCACACTTGATTTTGGCAAAGGTGGTTCCTGAAAGCTGACTTTGGTTGAACGCTTGATTTCCTGTTGTGCACTCATGCGCTTGCTCCCGTAACACGCTTCGCTCCACCTTGTGATTGGTTCAGGATCTGGTCCCGCGGACCATCCATCACAATCTTGCCGTCATTTACGACAATAATGCGATCTACCAGTTCAAGTACCGCACGACGATGGGTAGCCACCACCATGGTTCGGCCAATCAGATAAGTTTTTAAATTATCAATCAGCTGTTTCTCAGAAACATCATCAATGGCAGCAGTCGGTTCATCCAGCAATAAAATTCGTGGTTGGCGAATCAGTAAACGAGAAAGTAACAAGGCTTGACGCTGACCACCAGAGAAGCCCACACCACCTTCCAGAATGATATGGTCCAGGCCTTCTTTCTTTTCCTGAACAAAGCCCAATGCACCTGTGAGTTGCAAAGCTTCAAGGATTTGCTGGTCTGTTGCCAGTGGTGCACCCAGCGTCAGGTTTTCACGAATGCTGCCATAAAATAACTGTGAATTTTGATTCAGTAGGCTCATATCACGGCGCACATCTGCCGGATCAATCAGGTTCAGGTCAATCCCATCAAGTTTAACCTTGCCCTGTAACGGCGTTTGCATACCGGATAACAACTGCAATAAGGTTGACTTACCTGCACCGTTACGACCCAAGATCGCAATCTTCTCACCAGGCTTGATGTCCAGTTTGGGAATGACTAGAGTCGGTTTAGGGTCATCTTCACCATATTTGAATACTGCCCCGCTCAGCTCGTACTGACCTTCTAGCAATGGGCGGTGAATCAGATGAGAATAGTCCGGCTGATCTACCGGCTTTTTCATCAGTTCATCCAAACCGTTTTTCGCGACTTTCGCCTGCTGTAAACGACCCAACACACCGGTAATTTGGGAAATTGGCGCAAGCATACGCGAAGACAGGATTGAACAGGCAACCAGTGCACCTGTGGTCATTTCACCTTCCATAACGGCAAAACAGCCCACTAATACGACGATGGCAAATGTCAGGCCTTGAATCTTTTGCGTCCAGGCGGTCATCAAACCAACGATTTTACGTTGCTGCATGCTGACATCCGCAGACACTTCATTCATATGGTTCCACTGGTTCTGGAAACGCGATTCAGCACGCAGTAGCTTGATGTCT
>Ga0308162_1002916_pt1 | contig 10266 bp, 9 predicted proteins | sample PhySR2_FD_201370 | JGI IMG/M metagenome (GOLD analysis project Ga0308162, IMG submission 201370) | Phyllosphere microbial communities from UC Gill Tract Community Farm, Albany, California, United States - DLSLS.R2 | ecosystem: Host-associated > Plants > Phyllosphere > Unclassified | place: USA... | reverse complement strand
CACCATCAGGCTTTTTTCCAGCAGGATGATGTCCGCCGCTTCCTTGGCGATATCCACGGCGGAGTCCACCGAAATACCGATATCCGCCGCACGCAGAGCGGGCGCATCGTTGATGCCGTCCCCCATAAAGCCGACCACGTGGCCCTGCTGGCGCAATAGCTTGACGATGCGTTCCTTATGCAGCGGCGTCAGCTTGGCGAACACCGTGGTACGCGCCGCAGCCTGCGCCAGCTGTTCGTCGTTCATCTGTTCGATTTCACTGCCGCGCAATACGTGATCCGCCGCCAGCCCGACGTCTTTGCACACCTTCGCCGCCACCAGCTCATTGTCACCGGTAAGGATCTTCACCGTGACACCGCTGTTTTTCAGCGCCGCCAACGCCGGCGCCGTGCTCTCTTTAGGCGGATCGAGGAAGGCCACGTAGCCCTCGAGGATCAAATCCGACTCGTCGGCCACGCTGTATTCATGGGCCTGGGCCGGCAAGATCTTGTTGGCCACCGCCACTACGCGCAACCCTTGCTGGTTGAGATCGTCGGTGATGCGCCGAATTCGCGCCAGCAGCGCTTCGCTGAGCGGGATCACCTCATCTTCCTGCCGCACATGGCTGCAAATCGCCAGCATCTCTTCCAGCGCGCCCTTGCAGATCAGTTCGTGATATTGCGCGTCTTTGGCCACCACCACCGACATACGGCGCCGTTCAAAATCAAACGGGATCTCATCCACTTTACGGTAATGCTGCAACGCATCCGGCTGTTGGTTTTGTTCCGCGCAGCTCAGCACTGCCACGTCGAGCAGGTTTTTCAAGCCGGTCTGGTAGAAGCTGTTCAGCCAGGCGTAATGCAGTACGCGATCGCTGGCGGCACCGAACACGTCGGTGTGGCGCTCCAGCACGATTTTATCCTGGGTCAGGGTGCCGGTTTTATCAGTGCATAAAACGTCCATGGCGCCAAAGTTTTGGATAGCATCCAGACGTTTGACGATCACTTTCTGCCTGGACAGTTTCACTGCCCCTCTGGCCAGCGTTGAAGTGACGATCATCGGCAGCATTTCCGGGGTCAGCCCCACCGCCACCGACAGCGCAAACAGCGCCGCTTCCCACCAGTCACCCTTGGTGTAGCCGTTGATCAACAAAACGATCGGCGTCATCACCAGCATAAAACGGATCAGCAGCCAGCTGACCCTGCTGATGCCGGTCTGGAAGGCGTTCGGCTGTTCATCCTGGCTGATGACCCGCTGCGCCAACTGGCCAAAGTAGGTGCCGCCGCCGGTACCGATCACCATCGCCAGCGCGGTGCCGCTGACCACGTTGGTGCCCATAAAGCACAGGTTCTGGCACTCCAACGGATCTTCTGCCTGTTCGCGCAGCTCGGCGATTTTCTCTACTGGCAGAGATTCGCCGGTCAACGCCGCCTGGCTGATAAACAGATCCTTGGCCGACAGCACGCGCAGATCCGCCGGGATCATATCTCCTGCCGCCAGTTTGATGATGTCACCCGGCACCAGTTGAGAGATCGGCAGTTCAAGGTGTTCGCTTTTCCCGGACAATGCGTCGCTACGGATCACCGTGGCGGTGTTGCTGACCATCGCCTTCAGCGCGTCCGCCGCCCGATTGGATCGCGCTTCCTGAATGAAATTCAACAACGTGGAGATCACCACCATCAGTGCGATCACCAGAGCGCCAGTCAGATCTTCCGTCGCGTAAGAGATCATGCCAAGCGCGGTCAGCAGCAGGTTGAACGGGTTGCGATAACAGTGCCACAGGTGCTGCCACCAGGCTTCTTTTTGCTGATCGTCGATGACGTTCTCGCCGCAGCGTTCGCGCACCCGCTCAGCCTCATGGGCAGTGATGCCTTCCGGGTGGCTGTGAAAACGCAGATACAGATCGGTGACGTCGGCAGCGGCGCATTCCAGCCGCTGCTGTGCCAATCCGGCGGGCAACCCTTGCGCTTTGCCGCCAAGGCTGTCCAACAGGCTATCGCGGTGCACCAAACGGCGCGGTAAATTGCGGCTGAGCATGCCCAACAGCTGACGGGGAATATTTTTCAGTTTCATTATTTTGCACCTCGTCGCCCATTGCCTCCCGGCAGCGGGTGAACGCGGGATCGCTCCCAACCGGGCTTTTGGATGCGCCAAAAAGCCTCTGCCGGGGCAGATCCTGTTTTTTTAAAAGCAGCAGGAGCGAACGACGGGCGTGCGCTACCGGTTACCGTTTACTTCACCGGTAAAACAGCAGCGCAAAGCGAGCAGGTTTTACCGGATCACCGAGTGGGTGTCTAACGGGGTCGGATCGGGATCCATACGGGTGATAACCTCCGGTAAATGAAAAGATCGAACGACAAGAGCGGCCGTTCAGCGCAGCACATAAATCCCTGCATAGCGTCAAGATCCGTTGCGGAAAATAAGCTATGCTGACGGGCATTCAGCGTAGGCCGCCAGTCTACGCCTTTTAACCTCAACGAAAAGTAAACCATGCAAAACCGGCTGACCATCAAGGACATCGCACGCCTGAGCGGCGTAGGCAAATCCACCGTATCACGCGTGCTGAACAACGAAGGCAGCGTGAGCCCGCAAACCCGCGAACGGGTGGAAGCGGTGATCCGTCAGCAGGGGTTTACCCCGTCCAAATCGGCGCGCGCCATGCGCGGCCAGAGCGATAAAGTGGTCGGCATCATCGTTTCCCGTCTCGATTCGCCATCCGAGAACCAGGCGGTACGCACCATGCTGCCGCTGCTGTATCAGCACGGTTTCGACCCTATAGTGATGGAAAGCCAGTTTGAAACCCGGCTGGTGGAAGAGCATCTGCATGTCCTTCAACAGCGCAACGTCGACGGGGTGATCCTGTTTGGCTTCACCGGCCTGACGGCGGCCATGCTCAGCCCATGGCAAGAAAAGATGGTGGTGCTGGCGCGGGAATACGACGGTTTTTCCTCGGTGTGCTACGACGACGACGGCGCCGTACGGCTGTTGATGGAACGCCTGCACCAGCAGGGGCATCGCCATATCAGTTATTTGGGGGTGCAACTGTCGGATGCCACCACCGGTTTACGCCGCCACCAGGCCTATCTGGACGCCTGCCGCCAACGGGGGATTTCCCCCCATGTGGCCTTGGGTGAATTGAGTTATCAGAGCGGCTTCCAGCTGGCTGCCTCAGCCATCGAACCACAGACCACCGCGCTGGTGTGCGCCTCCGATACCATCGCCCTCGGCGCCATCAAATACCTGCAACAGCAGCATATTACGCCGCTGCAGGTGTGCGGCATCGGTAACACCCCGTTGCTTAACTTCTTGTTCCCCGAAACGTTCTCGGTCGATCTCGGCTACGGCAGCGCCGGACTGCAGGCTGCGCAACAGCTGCTGGGCCAGCTCAGCGGCGAACAGGGTATCCGCCAGATCATCGTGCCAAGCAAACTCGCCTGACGGCGGGTGGGTTTGTTTAGCCGGATAAATTCCCCAGCCTGAAATACCCTGTTGGTGCTCACACCCAGTGAGCGTCACTTCATCGCTATTTTTTTGTCTCCGCCACCACACAACAACCGGTAGTCGACCGCCTTCACCCATCAAATTAAATTACTGTTCATACATACAGTTATCGCTGTGTGTTTTAGCGGTTTTTCAGCACACGGAATGTGTACCTCCCCAGACCTGCCATTCAGGAGCAACGGAGGGTACCGGACGCTGTTAACCATCAGGAAACAGAATGTCGAAAAGGAAGATAATCATGGCTGAAGAAAAGAAAAATGCTCAGGTGACTAACGGCGTTAATGACGATGTGACGGAGCTGAAATCCCTGACCACCCTGCGTAAACGCATCATCAGTGACGGTGAGATTGTAACTAAGGCAGCAAACGGTTTTCGCCTGGCAAACGGCAATACCGGCGTGATGCTGCGTAACGACGGTAAGGATTTTTACGCCCTGACCACACCCAACGGTCAGGCGCAAGACGGGCAGTGGAACACCCTGCGCCCCTTCTCTTTTAACCTCGCAACCGGCCGCGTGTCGCTGCGTAACGGTGTGGATATCTCCGGTGGCGCTATGGTGTCGCACAATGCCGGTGTTTCCACTGCGACCACCGGCCCAACACCGCTGATCGCAGGGCAAGTCTACTATGCTGCCGACGTCAGTGCCGGTTTCACCAGCGGCAATGTGACCACCACCATGTTGATGGGATCGCGCGTTGTCGCTGGAAAGGAGGATCATGGCTTGCTCTCTTACCGTGACTGGCAGGGGAACTGGAACGAATTACAGGTCAGAGCCAACAGCGAGCTTTCGGTCGGGCAATTAATCAAACGCAATGCCGATGGCTGGATTTGGGCTGCTGGCAATAAGAATGTTAACAATAATGCCGACCGCATTACCAACGGCCTGCATGTACAGGGAGCGGGAAACCTCTCTGCTGATTTATACCACTATGAGCGGATCGGCAAACACCACATGCTGGCGCTGCACGTTGCCAACGGAGGCGCTGACGGCTGGTATGAATTCCGCAATGATGGTCATGCGTATACCAACGGTGCCTGGAACAGCAGCTCCGATGCTCGTATGAAAACCGACATCGAGAAAATTGACGGCGCGCTGGATAAGCTGGGAAAAATCAGCGGTTATACCTATCTGAAACAGGGCGTTCCGGAAGCCGGAGTAATAGCCCAGGAAGTGGAAAACGTATTACCTCAATCAGTCACCACCACCGAATTGAAATTAAATGACGGCAGCGTTTTGAAAGACGCCCGTGGAATTAATATCAATGGCGTGGTCGCCCTTCTTGTTGAAGCGTTAAAGGAAGAACGTGAGGCTCGGCTTGCAGTGGAATTACGGTTGGTAGTGTTGGAAAAAACTATTTCTGGCAAACAAAGTCGATAACCCTATTCCTCCTAAAAGGACATACAGGAGTAAATAACATGCCACAAGAACTGAATGGTCACGGCCCCACTGCGGGCGAAAGCATGGGTGGTACAGGTGCTAATCTTAATGAACGGCCTGATAACTCCACGCCCGGAGGGAGCTCTCACGGCAATGCGGGGGATCACGACAACGGTAATGGCAATTCCCGAGATTTTGCAAAACAGCGGCAGGTTAACGCCATCAAAAATGACCTGGCAGTTAAAAATTTATTGGGGGACTTGCTAAAAATAACCCGTACTCTCGCACCCTATGCGAGGGTATCCCTGACAGGCTTGGATGATGCCGGCGCATTACAGGTACAAATTGGCGAGGTTCGTGCCGCTGATGAAGCCGCCATTGCAAGTACCCTCAAATCTAAACCACAATTAAAAAATGTCATAGGATTTGAATTTAATAACTCAGGTCTAACGGGGTTCGTTGGTACCATTGATACTGGCCATAAAATAGGGAATTACCAAAGCTCACCCAATGGTAACAATAATGGTAATGATACCGCAGCAGAAAATAAGGTAACGCTGGGAGCATATTCCGCAGTATTACAAGGCGAGATCCCACCAGGTTTTTGGCTTGATAATGAAAAAGTCATGACCCAAATCGTCACGGAATACCAGATTAACGGTGGCGGCAAGGGTGACGACAAAACGGGATATAGGAAAAGCAACGTAGAGGTACCTTCTCTCACAAGCGCGTACCAGCAATATAAGAAAATACTGCGCGACATCGCGGATGATGCCCGTAGGGCCGAAGAAGCCCGCAAGGCCGAGGAAGCCCGCAAGGCCGAAGAAGCCCGCAAGGCCGAAGAAGCCCGCAAGGCCGAGGAAGCCCGAAAAGTTGAAGCGGCGAGGAAGGCGCTGTTTGCCAAAGCCGGTATTTTGGACGCACCGGTATATACGCCCGAAAAGCTGAACGCAGCCAATACTGCATTGGCTACCACAGGAACAATGGTACTCAACCGTGCGCCCGCCATGCTGCAGATGTCGACGGCGGCACAGGGCGTTATGACAACCTCCAGTGAACTGGCCGGTTCCGTAGCGGGGGCGCTGTGGCGTGGTGCAACGGAAGTCGGCAGCATACGTGCCGGTACCGCTGTTGCCGCAGGGTCGGTACTGGGGGCTCTTACTGTTGGGTTCATCCCGGCAGCGGCCGGAACAGGCAGTGACCAGGTTCCCGGTCGTGACATCAATATGTTTGCCTTCCAGGCAAGTCTGGCCGCCGTCGGTGAAACCGCAATCCGGCCAGGGATGACTTCGGTAGATATGCCGGTACGTGGATTTATATCGACTGACAAGGACGGAAAACAGAGTGTAAACTTTGTCAGAACGGGGGTTGGTGGCGTATCTGCCAGCGTGCCGGTGTTCAGGCCTGTCCGTGATGAGGCCACCGGGCTGGATAAAATCACGCTGCCTGCAATGGGAGGCGTACCTGCCCAGACCATACTGATCAATCCGGTACCGACTGGCCCTGCGGCACCGTCACATACAGGCAATGGTTCAGCAGTCCCCAAGACGCCTGTGCATACCGGCACCAATGTCAGACAGGCGGACAGCATTGTTGTTACGGCCTTCCCTGCTGACGTCGTCCAGGATTTACAGGATTTTATCTTGTGGCAGCCGGATGCGACTGAAACAGGCGTTGAAGCTCTCTATGTGATGGTCAGTGATCCACTTGACTCTGGGCGTTTTACGCGTAAACAATTGGACAAGAAATTTAAGCATGCTAGTGATTTTGGTATTGCCGACACGAAAAAAAATAGAGTAACGTTGACTCAATATCGCGACGCAATTGAAGCACACTTGAAGGATAGAGATACTGTGAAAAAAGGAACATATCGACGAAACACGAGCTCAACTGTGTATTTTAATCCGAAATCAATGAATGTCGTTATTCTTAAGGCTGATGGGAGTTTCTTGTCAGCATGGAAAATAGACCCAACGGAAGAGAACGGCAGGATATATTTAGCATCGGGGGTATTATGAGTAGAGTTAAACTAATAGAAATTGGTAAGAAATTCATAGAAAATAAAATCAGCGCCGAAACTTTCGCAGAAGAAATAGTGATTTCAAGACGTGGGCTATATGGTGTGGAAGAACCGAACAAATCTATAGATATGTGTGGTGGTGAACTATTTATTTTGGCGGATTGTTTTAACCCTGATTCTGACCGTGACAGTTATGAGTTGGACGAATCAGAATTAAAGAAAGAAGTCAAAGCGACCCTGGAGAAATTCAATCTTCTTTAATCTATCGAATGGCCTTATGTCTATGCATTAAACAAAACCCAACAAACGAAACTTTGTTGGGCTTTGTTCATTAATAAAATATTCTTACCCTACTTACTTATCCTATTTTTACCTCTCTGCTCTGAAGAGATAACTCGTGAAGAGGCAACCAGACTGGATAAAATTACGTTCCCAGCAATGGGAGGCGTACCTGCCCAGACCATACTGGTCAATCCGGTACCGACTGGCCCTGCGGCACCGTCACATACAGGCAATGGTTCATCGGTCCCCAAGACGCCTGTGAATACCGGCACCAATGTCAGACATGCGGACAGCATTGTTGTTACGACCTTCCCTGCAGACGTCGTCCAGGATTTACAGGATTTTATCTTGTGGCAGCCGGATTCGACTGAAACAGGCGTTGAAGCTCTCTATGTGATGGTCAGTGATCCACTTGACTCTGGGCGTTTTACGCGTAAACAATTGGACAAGAAATTTAAGCATGCTAGTGATTTTGGTATTGCCGACACGAAAAAAAATAGAGTAACGTTGACTCAATATCGTGACGCAATTGAAGCACACTTGAAGGACAGAGATACTGTAGAAAAACGAACCTATCGACGGTAAAAGGGATCTAAGGTGTTCTTTAACACTAAAACAAACAATGTCGTCGTTCTCGATAAGGATGGAGATTTCATTTCTGGATGGAATTTAATCTCTGATTCCCCACAATATAATAGTTATATTAAGACAGGGATTTTATAATGAGTGAAAAACTAATCAACTTAGCTAAAAAGCTAGTGTCATCACAACTAACTGCTGATGACTTCGAGTCACAATTCTTTAAATTATGGCGAGAAGAAGGAAAATCAGGGCAATTAGCTAAAGATAGTAAAAATGTTGGTGAGTGTGCATCTGAGATTTTCATCCTTGCAGACTGCTATACTTCCGTTCCAGATCGAAGAGAAAGTGAATTGGACTCCGATGGGTTAAAGAAAGAAGTCAAAGCGACCCTGGAGAAATTCAATCTTCTTTAATCTATCGAATGGCCTTATGTTTATGTATTAAACAAAGCCCAACAAACGAAACTTTGTTGGGCTTTGTTCATTAATACAATATTCTTACCCTACTTACTTATCCTATTTTTACCTCTCTGCTCTGAAGAGATAACTCGTGATGAGGCAACCGGGCTGGATAAAATCACGTTGCCAGCAATGGGAGGCATACCTGCCCAGACCATACTGGTCAATCCGGTACCGACTGGCCCTGCGGCACCGTCACATACAGGCAATGGTTCACCGGTCCCCAAGACTCCGGTGCATACCGGCACCAATGTCAGGCAGGCGGACAGCATTGTTGTTACGACCTTCCCTGCAGACGTCGTCCAGGATTTACAGGATTTTATCTTGTGGCTGCCGGATGCGTCTGAATCAGGCGTTGAAGCTCTCTATGTGATGGTCAGTGATCCACTTGACTCTGGGCGTTTTACGCGTAAACAATTGGACAAGAAATTTAAGCATGCTAGTGACTTTGGTATTGCCGACACGAAAAAAAATAGCGTAACGTTGACTCAATATCGCGACGCAATTGAAGCACACTTGAAGGACAGAGATACTGTGAAAAAAGGAACATATCGACGGGAAAAGGAATCTAAAGTTTACTTCAACCCCAAAAATATGAGGGTTGCAATCATAAAAGCCAATGGCAATTTTCTCTCCGGATGGAAAATAAACCCCGATGCGGATAATGGTCGAATTTATTTAGAGACAGGTGACTTATGAACAAAATGGCGATAATTGAATTAGCCAGGGATTTTTTGAACTCAAAAGTTAATGCACTTAAATTTTCTGAAGAAATATGTATTGAAAGACGTAAACTATATGGAATTGATCAGGACAAGAGTGTTTTGAACTGTGGAGAGGAACTATTTATGGTGGCTGAGATTTATAATCCAGATTCAGATCGCGCTGATTATGAACTGGATGAGTCTGGATTAAGAAAAGAAGTCAAAGCGACCCTGGAGAAATTCAATCTACTTTAACCCTCACCAATTTCCGAATAAAATAATTGAAACAATGCCCAATAAGCTCTAGTTTATTGGGCACTTTCATTAGTAGCTTATTTATCCCCCTCAAGGCCGGCCTTCGTAACCATCCCAGTAGGTGGCCACGGCGGAATCCAGCAAGATCTGGCGTTGTTTTTGCGGGTTATCCACTGAATATTGCTGATTGATAAATCGCCCTTTCTTCCCCATGTCACTGAGGAATTCTGGGCTGCGGAAATAGGCTTCCTGCTGCTGTGCCTGTTGCTGCGTTAAGCCCTTGGCCCGATCGGCTTTGCCCATTTGGTAAAACTGGTCAAAGAATGGGATAGCCGCTTTTATCGAGTCTGGGATTTGGGTTCGCATTTCGGGGGAGAAATCCTCACGTGCCAACTGATAAACCGCATGTTTGGCGTGGCGTTCCGGGCTACTTTTTTGACTGGTACAGGCGCTCAGGAGCAGCGCGGTAAAGACAAAAAGCAGTCGAGGCAATGTCAAAGTCATCATTCTTCCTTGAAAAAAGTCCGTGGTAATAGCACTCGTATAGCGTATTGGTTTTGAAAACACAGGCGTGAGTGCCGCTGATTTCAATCAACTTATTGATTGTTAAGGCTGACAGTATAGCCAGCGTTGCATCAGTTCAAGATAATATTACGGAATGTTTCGCCCCGCTCTCAAATTTCCCCTGTTCAACAAGTGGTCATTTTTTTATCGTTTTGTGATCCTCGCCCCAAACCGGGAACGTTCCCATTCCATAAAAAAAGCGAAATGACTAAGCTTTGATCATCACTCCAACAACACCTCTGCGGCAGTCTCATACCAAGAAAGGTATCTAATAATGGGCAAAGTAAAACAGCAGGATATCGATCGCCTGATTGTGCTGGTGGGCGGGCGCGAGAATATCGCCACCGTCAGCCATTGCATTACCAGGCTGCGTTTCGTTCTCAACGACACAAGTCTTGCCAAACCAAAAGAAATCGAAGAGCTGCCAATGGTCAAAGGCTGCTTCACCAATGCCGGGCAGTTCCAGGTAGTGATTGGCCCGGAGGTCGGTGATTATTATCAGGCGTTGATTGCCACCACCGGCGTCAACGAGGCCGATAAAGA
>Ga0308162_1002913_pt1 | contig 10274 bp, 13 predicted proteins | sample PhySR2_FD_201370 | JGI IMG/M metagenome (GOLD analysis project Ga0308162, IMG submission 201370) | Phyllosphere microbial communities from UC Gill Tract Community Farm, Albany, California, United States - DLSLS.R2 | ecosystem: Host-associated > Plants > Phyllosphere > Unclassified | place: USA... | reverse complement strand
CGCTTGAGGATCGAGCGGGATGAGAGCAGGGCGACGGTGCCTTGCGAGAACAGGCTCAGCAGGCGGCCGGCCTGGCGGATCTGTTGTTCGTCGAAATGCGGCTGCGGCTGCAGATCGTCGAGACCGAGGCCTTGCAACAGCGCCGTCAGCAGCGGCCCCTCCAAGGTGTCGCCATTCGGCGCGGCGGCGTGCTGCCGCTGGGCGGACTGGTAGGCGACCGGATCGATGCCCAAGCGGTTGCCCTGGCGCGGGCGCGGAGGTTGCGCAGGCGGTTCCTGCTGGCTGAACTGCGGCGCGGGTTGGGGCTGCGGCTCGGGTCTCTGCACGGGCGGCGGCGTCGGTTGAGGGCGCGGCGCTTGCGGTTGTGCGGCGATCGGCGCCGGTGGTGGGGACGGCGGTTGTGCCGGTTCCTCCGGCTGAGCCAGCGGCACGGCGCCGCCCATCAACAGCCCCAGCGGGTCGTTGCTGTTTAACGTCTCTGGCGACGCGGGAGCGGATGAACCGCCGAACAGCGCCAGCGGATCCAGCTCTTGTTCCGGTTGCTGCGCATTCTGGACGGGGGGAGCCGGGCGCGGTGGCGCAGCCTGCTCCGCCAGCAGCGCGCTGGGGGTGGTGTCGGCCAGGATATGCTCACGCTCAAAAGTGGAGTCGGTGTTGAACAAGGCGGCCGGATCGGTTTGCTGTTGCTGCAATTGGCGCAGATCGACATCGCCCGCCAGCTGCGCCAGCGGATCGGCCGGGTTCAGCTCGCGAGCGGGGGTATCCAGCAGCGGATGGCTGTCTGGATTGGCGATCGGCGGCGGTGTGACGGCGGCCGACGCATTCGGCGTAAATTCTTCCACCAGGCTGTCCCAGATTTCGTTGGGGATCGGCGCGGCGGATTTTTCTTTGGCGGCGGCTGCAGGGGCCGCAGTAGCGGCAACTGCCTTGGCCACCGGTTGAGCCTGCGGCGCGGCGTGCTGTTGCAGCGCGCTGACTTCAATCTGGTAATCGTCGATGCCGAGCACGTCGCCATCCTGCAGTTCAACCTGGCGGCCACGCTCCAGCGGAATATCGTTCAGCAGCACGCGGGTGACGTTGCCGCGATTGGTGATGCGGCATTCGCCGTCAGAGGAAATGTGCACGATCGCCTGCAGACGGGAAATGGCGCGCTCTTCGTCCGGCAGCACCAGGTTGTTGTCCACGCTACGGCCGATGGTGCCGCCCGGCGGCAGAAAATCGCAACTGCTTTGCGGCGGAACCTGGCCGCTTTTATTTTTTACAATGGAAAATCGCATAAGGCATTCCTGCTGATTAGATCTTATGGCCAGACAGTGAAACTCGATAACTGGATGAGTTTGACTTGATTTCTTTCCTAAGAGAGAGCTTTGAATGTGAGTGACTAAATTCTTTGGCTAACGCATTATATGGTCGAAAACTTCAATGTAATAACGTGAGGCTGTATATGTCAGGAGATGTCTTTGCTATTATTCGCATTATTCTTAGTCTTTCTTTTGTAATAGAGGTTAGTTGGTAATTGAGACAGGTAAGTAAGGGCGAATATAATACTGGCGTACCACACCTCATCATAGTCTTGAAATTTTATATTGAGAATTGGATCCAGTATCTCAGAACCATAGTTAAATACTAAACCTTGGATGATGCTTGCAAATAAATTTACTGTGGTAGCTATCACAAAAAGGGAATAGGATTTTCTATTGTTGGTTTTTTGTTTTAGGTGATAAAGCCCGACAAATACTAAGACTGACAGGAAAAAGTATAAAAACACAAATGAGTAAGAGTAGGTGGAAAGCGTGACGTCATCGATCACTGTTTTGTTTCCTCATCGATTAATTTGTAAATTCCATAGCCAGTTATGGCATTGGAAAAAACCTCTGCGCCTAATGGAACCGTGCCAAGTTTTTTCCATCCAATAATATAATCGCTGTTTATGTGTTTAAACAACCGCCAAGAGTCAGGTCTTAATGACTTGCTAAATATACCGTACCCGGATAGTGATATGTCAACGGAACTATAAACGATGTCAGCTTCATTTTTATTATAACCTAGATAGTTAGCCGCGTAGTGGTATGCCTCTCTTATACTGCCAACCTTATCTTTTCTGAAAAGTAAATAATAGCCACTTTCGTAAACATTATTTGCTCCTTGAGCCATTAACGGTACGCCAATGCCCCCGCAGGCCATGCCTGCAGAAAGTGCACAGGTTCCGATTCCGGCAAATATCTGAGAGCCGCCGCTGACAAAACCAACTTGTTTCATCACCAGGTTTGAAAATCTTTCTCTTTTTTCTTTTTTTATTGCGACAAAGAGCTTGGCTTTACCTGTATTAATGTTGAATTCTTGTTGTTTGAGGTTGTTGATTTCCTCTTCAATTATACTGATTGCCCCAGAGTAGGATGTGCAGTGTATACTGATATCCCTTTGTGCAAACTGAATAAGTTGGTCTATTTCCAGTGAGAAATTAGCTCTTGATTCGTTGGTGTATAGATACTGTCGTGAAAACGTTCTTGATAGTTTTTTGAGTTCATCGACAGATCTATCCAGATCTGCTTTTGTTTTGTATTGCATCAGGATTCCTTTCCTATTTTTCTAAACTAACATTTATTATATGTAAGGATGCGTATTTATTATCAGTTGTCGTCTTTCCCTTGGTACTTCTTGATGATGGCTTGCAACGCTTGGCTATGTACAAGATCGATGCACTTGGCCATCGTCATCGGCTTCCCAGACATGCTGTCATAGGGCTTTGCCAGAAATTCTTTTGCCAGCGCCCTGACGGCGGTATGCGCCTCCAGAGAATAATCGCCGAACTCCATGTAACCCCGAGCAGCGGCTGCGGCATCGTTTTTGACTTCTTTTGCTGAGTACCCCTCGGCGATACAGACGCTAAGCGCGTAGTTTTTGAGGTACTCGGCAGGGGAATAGTCAATTTCTGTCGCTGCATTGACGTTCAACGTTGCGGCGATGGCCACAGTCAGTGAGATTTTTTTCACTGGTTATTTCCGAGGAGGATTTTCATTTACTCTGTCCGGATTGTCTTTCACCCAATTATCATTAGGGCGCTGCACATAATCTTTCGCAAGTTTGTCAAGCTCTTTACTATGGTACATATCCATGCACTTCATTAAGTCTAAACGGCTTTTCCCATCCTTAGCATTGTAATTCTTTTGCAAATACTGCTTTGTCAGCTTGATGATAGGGGATTCTTCATCACGAATTGCATAGTATGACCAAGCATCGATACCATTCGATGAGGCAATTGCATCTTTGCTAGCCTCTGGTGATGTCTTATAAGCGACGGAAATGCAGTAGGTTAGAGCAATATCCTTGTAGTTTTGCAAATAGCTTCTGTATGCCGCTTGCGGCGGCCAATTTTCAATCGACTCTTCTTGATTTTTCTGCGCTATAGCACAAGTGGCATATAGACAAAAAAAGGAGATAAGGATTTTTTTCATCTCAACACTCCAAAATCCGTATGGTTTGTGCAGAGTAATACATAACCAGCGCATGAGTATCTCAATGCTTGATGGCTAATACCCAGTGAAAATAATTAATAAAACTCTAATTTTCTTAAGTTGATGGTTTTATAAAATTGCAACTTACAATATTAATTATTAATTAGAGTAACGTTCGAAGATGGCTTTAGCCTCACTGGAACTCTGCAGCGAAAGGCAATCTAAAGTATGATAACTTCCTTTAACTGATCCTTGACTATTTTTATTTGCGTACTGTTCAGCCAGTTTTTCGCCTTGTTCGAATGCATCCATGGGGAGTTTACTGAATTCTAAATAGGCGGAAGCGGAACGGAAGGCATCTTGCTTGGTTTTTTCTGAGTCAGTAGATTTCCCAATGCAGCGGCTAATCAGCCAATTTTCATAAATTTCGCTTTGAGGTAAGTTTTCTATTTTTATATCTTCCGCCAGCAACATAGGAGAAACGAGAAGAAGAGCAAGGGCGATGTGGGTAGTCTTCATTTTAATATCCAAAGTGATGCGACTTCAGGAACAAAAGATCCATTCTCAGGATCCCCCATGAAATGACAAGAGTCAGAGCAAATGTCACCGTTCCATAATGTGACATGTCCTCTGGCATTTTGCCAGCCATTTCCTTGTATAACCATTATCCCTTTTTTACCTGAGAATTTAGCTGGGGTAGGGGATTTCACCGTGATATCAGGCTTGCCGAAGTTCTTTTCTAAAAAGAGAATCATATCGTTAACACGATAAAGATACCATTTTTTATCTTTACCAGACACAGTCGCATAACCGGAGTTAGAGGGAATTGGTATGCCTGTATAGTTGAGTACATAACTCATTCGTATAGGACAAGCATTTTCAAAAATACCGTTTTCAATATTGCTTTCTACTTTTCCACCAATCAATGCACCCACTTTTTTTACATTGATATTGACTTCAGAAAAACGAATCCATGCGGGTCCAAATAGAGGTTTTTTCATCCTGACTCTCCATTGTATCCATGTTATGAACCCCCGGCCGTAGCCGGGGGCAGACAAATTAAGCTTCGCGGTTTTCCTTGATGTTCCAACCTGCGCTGCTTTCGGCGCCTTTGCCGCCTTTGTCGCTCTGCTCCCAGTACTGCTGTTTCACTTTCGCCGCCTGGAAGGAGTAGGTGACGCCCACGGTGTCTTCGCCGCCTGCACCGGTGTACTGCACGGCGGTGACCAGCACGTCTTCCAGGGTGATTTTTGCGTATTCAACCTGGGTGCCGCCCGCCTTGCAAACCGACAGCTCAATCTTGGTCAGGTGTTTGCCGCTTGAGCAGTGTTTCAGCAAGGCCGGGGTTGACTTGTCGATCAGCGCGTTGACGTGCAGATCGTTGAAGCACACTTTACCGGCGCCACCGCCGCCGCCAACGCCCATATTGCCCGGTTGAGAAGCGCCCCAGGAGAAAGAAGTAATGTCGGTCCAGCCTTTGTGATTCGAATCTTTGGATTCGCCGCTGGCACCTTCAACTTTCAGGAACATATCAATAGCCATAGTTTCTTCACTCTTTATTAAGGGTTAACAGTAGTATTAACGTTACGTTGAAAAACTCAGGTAATAGCAGCAGGAATTGCAAGTGTGGTAATGCATTACCAATTTATATCCTTGTGCCATGCACCTTCTTAAATACCGAAAACTATCGGTACGGGTTACCGAGCCACTATTAAGTGCTAATGGCTCAATGCTTAATTACTTCGCGTTGTCTTGATTCCACGTGCGATCTGGGTTGCCTGCTATAAGCAAGCATGCAGTTAAACCAACCTCATGCTTTTACTGGTCAGCCGATGGCACACTAACTTAATTCCCAAAACCAGACTTCTTTGCAGTTAAAATAGCAATGGGAATGGCAGGTCAATAGCGAGTTTTCTGGTTCGATCAGATCAATGTGTCCGCCATCATAGTTGGTGATCTTATTGAAGAACACGACGCCTTTTTTATTGCCGATACCCTTCTCTGCATCTGGAGCATTAAAGAAAATGTTGGCTTTGCCAAAACTACTGGAGCGATGCAACTGATCGGCCAGCAGTTTGGCTCCAGGTTCAATCGTTTTACCCTTATAGGCGCCTTTTTTAATTGGCAGGCGGCCTTTGAAGCTGATGCCAGCTTTCAACAGCGCCAGGCTCATGCGGACGGCACAGGTATTGGCATAACCAGGATTTTGCTTTAGAAGCGTATCAAGCTCATAACCAATCTCGGCGTAAACGGCTTCTGCTGCCAAATATCCCGGGCTAGAGTAATCAGAGGAGTAATGGCTGCTTTTTAGCTGACGATATAAAGGTTTCATGCTTTGCCTCCTTTGCAGGGGAAGCGAGTTGCCAGGGCCTCTTCAATCAGGGGGGCAGCCCTTTCGTGCAGGCGCGCAGCGGGAAGTTTATTAAAGAATTCGAACACAAACTCCTGCAGAGTGACGGTTTGTAGCTGGCTGTATTGGCACCAGCTTTTGCCTTCCGTCGCGTCCAGCACGCCCAGCAAATAAATTCGCGCTTTCTCTTTTTCCTGTTTATCTGCACTGCGATAGAAACGGAAAAAGTCGCTGCCTGGCAGATTGACATCATCGGACGTCAAATGCGCTATCGACGTCTGCTCTGCGAAAGCTGGCGACGCGGCGGAGAGTGAGCAGACGACAGCCAACAGCGGTGCCAGATAAAACCGTTTTGTCTTCATCTTTCTTTCCCTGTGATGAGGTTGATGTATCAGCCAGGCCGCGTGACCGCGGCCTGGCTTCAGTCCATCAGGACGCGTCGTTTTGCTTCAGCGAAGGCAGCTTCGACACCAGGCGCAGGGAGACGGTCAGGCCTTCCAGCTGGTAGTGCGGGCGCAGGAAGAACTTGGCGCTGTAATAGCCCGGGTTGTCTTCGATCTCTTCCACCTGCACTTCCGCCGCGGCCAGCGGTTTGCGTGACTTGGTTTCCTGCGAGGAGTTGGCCGGATCGCCGTCCACGTAGTTCATGATCCAGTCGTTGAGCCAGCGTTCCATGTCGTCGCGCTCGCGGAAGGAGCCAATTTTGTCGCGCACGATGCACTTCAGGTAGTGCGCGAAGCGACAGCAGGCGAACAGGTACGGCAAGCGTGCGGAAAGCTGGGCGTTGGCGGAGGCGTCGGCATCGTAGTATTCCGCCGGCTTCTGCAGCGATTGCGCGCCGATAAAGGCGGCGAAGTCGGAGTTTTTGCGGTGCACCAGCGGCATAAAGCCGTTTTTGGCCAGCTCGGCTTCGCGGCGATCGCTGATGGCGATCTCGGTCGGGCATTTCATGTCCACGCCGCCGTCGTCGCTCGGGAAGGTGTGGCACGGCAGGTTCTCCACCGCGCCGCCGGATTCCACCCCGCGAATGGCGGTGCACCAGCCGAACTCTTTGAACGAACGGTTGATGTTGGCGGCCATGGCGTAGGCGGCGTTGGTCCAGGTGTAATTGCCGTGGGTCGCGCCGTCGGTTTCTTCTTCGAAGTCAAACTCGTCCACCGGGTTGGTGCGGATGCCGTAGGGCAGGCGCGCCAGGAAGCGCGGCATCACCAGGCCCAGGTAGCGCGCATCTTCCGACTCGCGCAGGCTGCGCCAGGCGGCGTACTCAGTGTTCTGGAAGATCTTGGTCAGATCGCGCGGGTTGGACAGTTCCTGCCAGGATTCCATCTGCATCACGCTCGGCGCGGTGCCGGCGATGAACGGGCAGTGCGAGGCGGCGCCGATCTTGGCCATTTCCCCCAGCAGCTCCACGTCCTGCGGGCTGTGATCGAAGTAGTAGTCGCCCACTAGGCAGCCGAACGGCTCGCCGCCGAACTGGCCGTATTCTTCTTCGTAGACTTTCTTGAAGATCGGGCTCTGGTCCCAGCCCACGCCTTTATAGCGCTTCAGCGTGCGGCCCAGCTCCTGCTTGGAGATGCTCATAAAGCGGATCTTCAGCATCTCGTCGGTTTCGGAGTTGTTGACCAGATAATGCAGGCCGTGCCAGGCGCCTTCCAGCTTCTGGAAGTCGTCGTGGTGAATGATCTGATTGATTTGCTGCGACAGCTTTTCGTCGATTTCCGCGATCAGCGCCTGAATGGTGCGGTAGGCGTCGGAAGAGACGGTGACGGTGTTTTCCAGCGCCTGTTGCGCCAGGGTTTTCACCGCATTCTCGACCGCTTCTTTGGCCTGATCGGTCTTCGGCCGGAACTCTTTGTTCAGCAGCGCGCTGAATTCATCGCTGGAAAAAGTCTCGGTGGTTTGCAACGCATTGTGTTGCTGAGGCGAGTTGCTCATCGATTAATCCTCACGCTCGTTGTTGTCATCGTTAACCGCCGGCTTCGGCGCGTCGGTCAGGGATTGCAGCAGCGCCGGGTTTTGCAGGATCTTGGAGATCAGTTCTTCGGCGCCGTTCTTGCCGTCCATATAAGACAGCAGGTTGGAAAGCTGGGTGCGGGCGTCCAGCAGATTGCCCAGCGAGTCGACCTTGCGGGCGATAGCGGCGGGGGAGAAGTCTTCCATGCTTTCGAAGGTCAGATCGATGTTCAGCTTGCCTTCGCCGGTCAGGGTGTTATCGACCTGATAAGCGACGCGCGGCTTCAGTGATTTCATGCGCTCGTCGAAGTTGTCGACGTCGATCTCCATGAATTTGCGTTCTTCCACGCTGGCTTGCGGATCGACCGCTTTCCCCACCAGATCCGCCATCACGCCCATCACGAACGGCAGCTGGATTTTGCGCTCTGCGCCATAAATTTCGACATCGTATTCAATCTGTACGCGCGGCGCGCGGTTGCGGGCGATGAATTTCTGCCCGCTGCGGGATTTCGAGTTTGACATGATTTACTCCATCTAATGGCGATTGGGAACGCGCCTCGTCCGGCTGGGAGAGTCAGGTTCTGATTCGGGTCTGCGCAGGGGCAGACGGTATCGGGTGTCGTCAAGAGAACAAAAGTCGGCGGCTAGCTGTTCTCCTCGTTGTCGGGGCGACCGAGAATGGTCTCCAGTTGGTTAAGCCCATCGGGCGCCAAATCGCGGACGATTTGCATAAAGTCCAGCGTAATCAGCCGCTGGACCCGATCGATCATCAGCGGCGCCGGGTGGCTCGGCTCATGAAGACGAAAATAATTTTTCACCTTGTCCAGCATCAGCTGGGCGTCGTCGCGCGACTGGATCTGCGCGCTGCGCCAGTTGAGCGGTGCCGTGGCGCTTTGCATCGCAGCCGGTTGCTGCAGGATGGCGGCGTCTGGCGGGGCTTCGGGTTCGGCGGCGGCCGGGGCATCGCTCTGGCCGGCGAGCGCCACCAGAGAAAATACCTTGGTCAGCGCGCTCATTTCCGGCAGGGCGCTTTCCCCCAGATGGCGGGTCACTTCACTGCGAATGGCGCCCAGGGTGTTGGCGATGTGGATCACCAGTGCGCCTTCGGGGCGGCCCTGCTGCGCCAGCTCATCCTGCAGCCGTGCGCGGCCGCCGGGAAAGTTGGGGCACTCTTGCTTGCTGCCGTCGAGCAGGGCGCCGGCATCGCGCAGCGAGATTTCACCGGCGGCGCTTTTCAGCAGCGGCGCAGTGCGCACGCTGGCGGCCAACGCGGCTTTGTCGCCGAGGTCGGCCAACGCATTGATGCGAAACAGCGGGTCGGCTTCGCCGTCGAACGCCAATGCCGGCTGCAGGGCATCCCAGTAACGGAGTATCGACTGGTGGATCAGCGTCAGCCCGTCGGCGTAGCCCGGCAACCCGCGCAGTTGGGTCCAGGCGCGGGTGAGGTACAGCATGACGCGCAGGTCTTTGGTGCGCGCCAGCAGCGAGGTCGCGAGGCGTTCGACCTGCACCCAATCCGGCGCTTCTTCCGGAATGATGGTGCTGCCGAACTGCTGTTCGGCCTTGCCGGTGGCGGCGCGCGCCATGGCCAGAAAGTCGGCGTCGTATTCCAGGTTGTCGCCGCAGGGATTGTCCGCGTCAACCGGGGCCAGCAGGGTATCGGTATCGATAGCCATAGAATTTCCTTCAACGAACGATGTTAATCAAACATTTGCGGGTACTGGCCGCCGCGGCCGGGGCGCGCCCAGCCGTTGGGCTCGAACAGCAGTGAAAACAGCTGCACGGTGAGGTTGCCGCTGTGCACGTGAGTGTAGAGCGGGTGTCCGTCGGCCTGATTGGTCCACCAGAAGCTGGTGTACTGCGCCGGGTCGAAACAGTCGGCGGCCTGTTGCCAGCCGAGACCCGGCACGTCCGGATGCTGAAAACCGATAATCGACAATATCTCGGAATCCGCTTCCGCCGGCGGGCTGGGCAGCGCCGGGATTGCCTGCAGCGTGCGGTCGATCTGTTCGGCGGAGAAGCCGTTGCGCACGCCGTTCAGCAGGGTATGGCCGAGCTGCTGGTACCAGCTCGCCGCCATGTTCAGCTGTTGCGGGCGCCATTCTTGCAGGCTGAACAGGCGCAGCGCGCAGATCGGGTAGCGCCGCCCGACGCGATCGCGCGCCGGCAACAGGCAGCCCATCTGCACGTACGGGCTGCCGAGCGTGGCGGGGATCACGAAGTTCCACACCGGCGCGTTGCTGAACGGGTGGCCGTTTGGCCCCTGCGCATCGCGCTGCAAATTCACCAGCCCGTTATGGAACCAGTGGGCCCAGTTATTGACCACCGGATCGGGCAGGCGGCGCTGCAGAAAATCGCCGGCGGAAGGAAGTTTGCCGTACCAGCCGAGGCTCGTCGGGGCGCTTGAATCAGTGCTCATGGTCATGTCCTTTCGGGGCTACGGGCACGAGAAGGCCGGCAGTTGGAACGGATTGCGAATGCTGTTGGGCGTGAACTCCAGCGTGACGCGGTGGCCG
>Ga0308162_1002911_pt1 | contig 10291 bp, 9 predicted proteins | sample PhySR2_FD_201370 | JGI IMG/M metagenome (GOLD analysis project Ga0308162, IMG submission 201370) | Phyllosphere microbial communities from UC Gill Tract Community Farm, Albany, California, United States - DLSLS.R2 | ecosystem: Host-associated > Plants > Phyllosphere > Unclassified | place: USA... | reverse complement strand
GCCACCTGCAAGGCGGTTTCCTGACGCGTTTTGCGGCTCTGGTTTTGCCACCATTTCTTCAAACCGTCGCTGCCTTGATCGGCCATCGCCTGGTTCATCAGGCCCAGCCAGGCTTGCTGCTGCAAGGCATCGCGCTGTGCTTCATCATTGATCTGCACTTTCTGCATCGCAGGCAGAATGTCGAGCAATGCGCCCCATGCGCCGGTACGAATATAGGCTTGTTCTGCCAGACGCAACACTTCCGGATGGCGCGGCGCGACTTCCAGCAGGCGATCAACGCCATGGCGTGCCGCATGATCTTCGTTGCGCGCCAGTTGCAGACGTACGCGTGTGATTTCAACCGGAATCGTGTCATTCACCGACAGCTCAGAAGCGCGCTCCAGATGCTGATTAGCACGGATTTCGTCACCGCGTTGCTGTGCCGCTTCGGCAGCCAGCAAGTAGTTTGCCACTGGCTGATCGGCGTGGTCGGCATTTTTCGACAGCAGTTTTTCGGCCTGTTTAAAGTCACCTTCCGCCAGTTTCATCAGCGCGCTTTGCGTGTGGCGCTGCGCGCTACGGCGCTTGCGGCCGGTGAACCAGCCGCGTGTGCGTGCGCCGGTACGGAACAGGCGACGCAGAATCCATTCCACCAATAAAATCACCAGCAGGCTGAGAATCAAGATGATCGCCAGGCCGGTTACGCTGGTTTCAATGTTCCAGTTGTCGGTTTGGATCAGCACGTAGCCCTGATGGCCGGCTACCATCGGTCCAACCACAATGCCCGCAATCAGCAGCAGGAAAAGCACCAATACTTTCAGCATGGTTAGCCTCCTTGTTGATCAGCAGCAACCGATGGCTGAGCCAGCAAATTACGTACGCGGGTTTGCATCAGTTTTTCCAGCAGCGGCTGGCTTTCCAGCGTATCCGGCACATCCATTGAAATGCTTTGCTGGCTCAATTCATCCAGCTGTGCAAGGAAGGCTTTGGTGGCGGCATCGTTGGTGTCGTACCAGGCGCGAACCCAGGTTGATACCGCATCGATAGACTGTTTGTAGATCTCATCCTGATGACGCGGTACGGCCTGAGCCGCAATCAGCAGGCGCGAACGAATGTTTTCGCGCAGGTAAACGTCCTGATTCGGTGCCAGCAGCGGCTGCGCGGTGTTGTCGCGGCGGCGGATGGTGATGAAATCATCCATAAAGTTATGCCAGCTTTTCACCAGATTTTGACGCCATTCGTGCAGCGAACTGGAGAGTTCACCGCCATCGGCGTCCATAGGCGAATCATCGCTGTCGTTGTCGGCCAGGCGTAGATTATCGACGCCGTTCGACAGCTGATTAAGCTTGAGGATGGTGCCGTCATAATCAACCTGGCTGACGGCGGAGAGTGAACTGATGTCCTGCGTTAAGGCGCGACGCACGTTCATCACACTCGGATCGTTCATGTCGGCCAGGCTGGAATCAGCACTTTTCAATAACGCTGCCGCGGTGGTGACATCCTGATCGCTCCACAGTTTGCGGCCCGCCAGTTTGACGAGGTAATCCGCTTGCGCCAGTAGCCAGGTACGCGTGTCGTTTCCAGAGATGGTAGCGACTTTATCGCGCAGGGTTTCCAGCTCTTTTGCGCTGTTATCCTGCTGCGTGCGCGCCTGCTGCAAGGCGCTGTTGGCGCTATCCAGCTGTTGCGTCAGCTGCTGTTTGTCGCTGCCCAGTTGCTGCTGCAAGGCGCTCAGCTGCTCACTGAGATTCTGGTTAGTTTGAGCCTGTAAATCGGCCTGGTGTTTCCCATTAAGGTAAAGTCCCGCCCCAATCGCCAGCGCAATCACAATCGCCACGGCACTCAGCACCTTGCCATCGCCTTTTTTATCGCGAGGTGGTTTGGTTGCTGGCGAGGGAGAATTGTCCGCTGGGGTGGTTTCTTCAACCATGGCGGAGGAGGCTTTTTGTTCCGTCATTATGGCTCATCCCATTGTTAAGTTCAGCGTAACGCGCGCAGCAGCGCATCGTTATCGGCACCATCGGCTACATCAATGTCCTGCCAGCCTAATTCAGCGGCTTGCGTAGCCAAACGTTCACTGACGACCACAAGCCGACAGTGCAGTAACCATTCCCGACGATCAATTGGCGGAAACAGAGAAAAGAGTTGTTGTAACATTTCGCCGCTGGTTACCACCAGCGTTGTAATGCCGCGATCGCGCCAGCGTCGGCCTTCAGTCGCGCCGTTGTAGTGCTTTTCACAGCGCTGATAGCACTCGCAGTATTGCACCTCAACGCCGCGTTCAATCAGCGTTTCTGCCAGCAACTCGCGCCCCGGACTGCCGCGCAGAATCAGCGCGCGTTTGCCATTCACCTGCTGCAGACGGTTCAGGCGCACCAGCTCTTCGCTGGTCTCCCGCGCATGAGGATAGTCTACTTTGAGATTACTGACGGTATGCAGGGCTAAAGCGGTGCTGCGACCAATAGCATAATAGTTGAGGGCTTCAGGCCATGTTGTCGCGCTTTGCTGTAAAGCGGGCTCGGCGAAAGTAACGACCTGCTGCGACAGTAAAAACACCAGATCGCCTGGCTGTAACGCCGCAAGTTGGCTTGGCAAATGGATAAGATCGCGACCCGGCGTAAATTCAATCAGCGGGAAGCCCCATGCCAGCTTGCCCAGGCTGCGCAAACGCGAGACCAGTTCAGTGGCGGCCGGTTCCGGGCGGGTCACGAGGATGGTCATACTGGCGGTTGACCTTGATACACTTCACGCAGAATGTCGCGCGCGCCGCCATCCAACAGCTCTTCGGCCAGCGAAACCCCCATTCTTTCGGCGTGATCGCGTGGACCGCGACGCTCGCCGACCACCATTTGACTGCCGTCCGGTGAGCCAACTAATCCGCGCAGCCACAGCTGATCGTCTTCCAGCACCGCGAAGCTGCCGATAGGCACCTGACAACCGCCTTCCAGCCGCGTGTTCATTGCGCGTTCGGCGCGCACGCACACGGCGGTATCGTCGTGATTCAACGCCTGTAGCAGCGTAATCAATTGCTCATCATCTGCGCGGCATTCAATGCCGACGGCGCCCTGACCCACGGCGGGCAGGGAGATCTCGGCAGGCATTGCCTGACGGATGCGATCTTCCAGACCTAAACGCTTCAAACCGGCCGCCGCCAGAATGATGGCGTCATATTCACCGGCATCAAGTTTGCCAAGACGCGTGCCGACGTTGCCGCGCAGTGAGCGAATCACTAAATCCGGACGACGGGCGCTAAGCTGGCACTGGCGACGCAGGCTGGACGTCCCAACAACCGCGCCTTGTGGCAGCTCATCAACACTGTTGTAACGATTGGAGACAAAAGCATCGCGTGGATCTTCACGCTCGCAAATGGTCACCAGACCGAGGCCTTGTGGAAAATCGATCGGCACATCTTTCATTGAGTGCACGGCGAGATCGGCGCGGCCTTCCAGCATTGCCAGCTCAAGCTCTTTAACGAATAGCCCTTTGCCGCCAACCTTTGCCAATGGCGTATCAAGGATGACATCACCTTTGGTGACCATCGGCAGCAACTCAACTTGCAGACCCGGATGAGCCGCCATCAGACGCTGTTGGACATATTGTGCCTGCCACAAAGCAAGGGGACTTTGTCTGGTAGCAATTCTGAAAATTTTGTTTAACATGCTGTTAACCATTTTGATCGTTCATCGAATATCCTATCATTGATAGGGGAATGCTGTCAGTTTCAACGGATTGAAAAGGCCGCGATGTCAGACTGCGCCTGGATCTTGCGGGTCGCAGTTTTATGTCGAAGTCTGAAAAAAGCAGGGCTACGGTCGGAACATGCTAAACTGTTAAGTAGCGCAACTTTCTTTACGGTCAATCCTCCGGGTGTTAGATTGATCACGTTTCCAGCAATTATTTGCCCGATATCTTTATTATTAAGCGGCAGAATGCGGAAACAGGGTGCTTAACACTGGGACAATCAGGCGAAACGTCTTGTACCTCTACATTGAGACACTGAAACAGAGACTGGATGCGATTAACCAGTTGCGTGTAGATCGCGCACTGGCTGCCATGGGGCCTGCTTTCCAGCAAGTCTACAGTCTGCTGCCAACATTATTGCATTACCATCATCCGCTGATGCCGGGCTACCTCGAAGGTAGCGTTCCGCATGGCGTCTGCCTTTACACGCCCGATGAAAATCAATTCCAGCTGCTGCAGAACCTAGCGGGCGGACAACCACTCGATCTCACCGCCGCCGTCGCGGGCGAACGTCCAATTACCGGCATTTACTCAATGGGCAGCACCTCGTCGGTTGGGCAAAACAGCATTTCCGACCTCGACATCTGGGTATGCCACCAATCGTGGCTGGATAATGATGAGCGCCTCAATCTGCAGCGTAAGTGTACGCTGTTGCAGAAATGGTGTGTGTCGATGGGTGTGGAAGTCAGCTTCTTCCTGATTGACGAGAACCGTTTCCGCCATAACGAAAGCGGTAGCCTCGGCGGTGAAGACTGCGGTTCTACCCAACATATTTTGCTGCTGGATGAGTTCTACCGTACCGCCGTGCGTATGGCGGGTAAACGCATCCTGTGGAATATGGTGCCTGGCGAAGAGGAGCACCATTACGACGATTACGTCATGTCGCTCTATTCACAAGGCGTACTGACGCCGAATGAGTGGCTGGATCTCGGCGGCCTTGGCACGCTGTCGGCGGAAGAGTACTTCGGTGCCAGCTTGTGGCAGCTGTATAAAAGTATCGACTCGCCGTATAAAGCGGTGCTGAAAACCCTGCTGCTGGAAGCCTACAGCTGGGAATATCCCGACACGCAGCTCTTGTCGATGGACATCAAGCAGCGCCTGCACGACGGCGAAATTGTCTCCTTCGGTCTCGATCCTTACTGCATGATGCTGGAGCGCGTGACGCGCTATCTCACCAGCGTTGATGACATGGCGCGCCTCGATTTAGTGCGTCGATGTTTCTATTTAAAAGTGTGTGAAAAGCTCTCGAGCGAAGATCACCATCATCAGCGCACCGGCTGGCGGCGCGAGATCTTATCGCAGCTGGTTAAAGAGTGGGGCTGGGATGAAGAGAAGTTAGCGGTACTGGATAACCGCGCGCAGTGGAAAATCGAACGGGTACGCGAAGCGCACAACGAGCTGCTGGATGCGATGATGCAGAGCTATCGCAACCTGATTCGCTTTGCGCGTCGCAACAATTTAAGCGTCAGCGCCAGCCCGCAGGATATCGGCGTGCTGACGCGTAAACTGTATGCCGCGTTCGAGGCGCTGCCGGGTAAAGTCACTTTAGTGAACCCGCAGATTTCGCCCGATCTCTCGGAAGAGAATCTTACCTTTATTCATGTCCCGGCGGGCCGCGCTAATCGCGCCGGTTGGTATCTGTATAACCAATCGCCAGACATGAGTTCCATCATCAGCCATCAGCCGCTGGAATATAATCGCTATCTGAACAAGCTGGTGGCGTGGGCGTGGTTTAACGGTTTGCTGACCAGTAAAACGCGTCTGCATATGAAGGGCAACGATCTGTGCGATCTGCCGCGTCTGCAGGAACTGGTTAACGATGTGTCGAGCCACTTCCCGCTGCGCGTGCCAGCACCGACGCCGAAAGCGCTCTACAGCCCGTGCGAAATTCGTCACTTAGCGATTATCGTTAACCTGGAACACGATCCTACCTCCGCATTCCGCAATCAGGTGGTGCATTTTGATTTCCGTAAGCTGGATGTGTTCAGCTTCGGTCAGCAGCAGCAATGTCTGATTGGCAGCATCGATCTGCTCTATCGCAACTCGTGGAATGAAGTGCGTACGCTGCACTTCAATGGTGAGCAGGCGATGATTGAGGCGCTAAAAACCATTCTCGGCAAAATGCATCAGGATGCAGCGCCGCCGGATACGGTAGAAGTATTCTGCTACAGCCAGCATCTGCGCGGTTTAATTCGTACTCGCGTGCAGCAGCTGGTTTCGGAATGCATTGAGCTGCGTCTGTCGAGCACGCGTCAGGAACCGGGCCGCTTTAAAGCGTTACGCATGGCGGGCCAAACCTGGGGCTTATTCTTCGAACGCATGAGCGTGTCGGTGCAGAAGCTGGAAAACGCCGTGGAATTTTATGGCGCGATTTCTAACAACAAGCTGCATGGTTTGTCGATTAAAGTGGAATCGAACCAGACGCCGTTGCCGCCGGTGGTGAACGGCTACGCCAGCGAAGGCATCATTCAGTTCTTCTTTGAAGATACTAATGACGATCGCGGTTTCAACATCTATATCCTCGACGAAACCAATCGCGTTGAGGTTTATCACCATTGCGAAGGCAGTAAAGAAGAGCTGGTACGCGACGTGAGTCGATTCTACTCATCGTCGCATGACCGTTTTACCTACGGTTCCAGCTTTATCAATTTTAACCTGCCGCAGTTCTACCAGATTGTGAACACTGGCGAACGTTTCCAGGTGATTCCTTTCCGCAGCCAAACGCTGACGCAGCTCTGCGCTACCCAGCCTGACAACGACAACGGCGACTTCCAGCCGCGCTACCAAATGCATTGATCCCGCCCGCGTTCGCGCGGCGGGATGCGCTGTTACTCTGACCTGCCGCAGGAAATGCGGCTATTTCCTGTTGCTTTTACAACGTCAACTGCGATGATAAGCAACCATGGCTTTAGGACAGAAGAGCAGACAGAATGATACGAGTGATGAGTCAGCTGGGTATGGCGCTGGCACTGGTCAGCCTGGTAGGCTGTGGCCTAAAAGGACCGCTGTATTTCCCGCCGAAAGATCAGCCAAACAAGCCGAAACAGCAGGTCACCGCGCAGCAGCAAAAAGCGGCTCAGGATGCTGATGTCGGTGGTTTGGTCACCAGCAAGCCTGGTTCGCAGGCCAACTAAACTCAATGAGTAATCCGGCGGAGCAGAAAATGCAGTTCTCAAAAATGCACGGTCTCGGCAACGACTTTATGGTTGTGGATGCTGTGACGCAAAACGTCTTTTTTTCGCCGGAACTGATTCGCCGCCTGGCGGACAGAAATCTGGGGATCGGTTTTGATCAGCTACTGATCGTTGAACCGCCTTACGATCCGGATCTCGATTTCCATTACCGCATTTTCAACGCCGATGGCAGCGAAGTCGCGCAGTGCGGCAACGGCGCACGCTGCTTTGCCCGCTTTGTGCGTCTGAAAGGTTTGACCAATAAAAGCGACATTCGTGTCAGCACGCAAACCGGCCGCATGGTGCTCAGCGTTACCAATGATGAGCTGGTGCGCGTCAATATGGGTCAACCCAACTTCGAACCGCAAAGCGTGCCGCTCCGCGCGAATAAAGCAGAGAACCTTTATTTGCAGCGGGTGGCCGAGCAAACCGTGATGTTTGGTGCGGTATCGATGGGCAATCCGCACTGCGTGATTCAGGTAGAAAGCGTGAAAACCGCGCCGGTGGAAACGCTGGGCCCAGAGCTGGAAAGCCACGAGCGATTCCCGGAGCGCGTCAATGTCGGCTTTATGGAAGTGGTCAATCGTGAACACATCCGTCTGCGCGTGTATGAACGTGGTGCAGGCGAAACCCAGGCATGCGGCAGCGGCGCCTGCGCGGCGGTCGCCTGCGGCGTTCAGCAGGGCATTCTGGCGGAAAATGTCCGCGTCGATTTGCCGGGCGGAACGCTGCACATTGCCTGGAAAGGGGAAGGGCAGCCGCTGTTTATGACCGGTCCAGCCACACACGTCTACGATGGGTTTATTCATCTATGAAAAATGTCGAAGAGCAAACCGAAAGCGAGGTTTTGCTGGACGATCAATCGGTAAGCGCATTTCTGCGTCAAAACCCCGATTTTTTTATTCGCAATGCGCGCCAGGTTGAACAGATGATGGTGCCGCATCCGGTACGCGGCAGTGTTTCGCTGGTGGAGTGGCATATGGCGCGGCAGCGCAACCACATCCAGCAGTTAGAAGAGGAGATCACGCTGCTGATGGAGCAGGCTACCGCCAACCATCAGCTGTTTGATCGCCTGCTGGCGCTGCAAGGTCATCTCGCCGCCGCCGACAGCTTGCAAGAGATGCTAACGCGTCTGCACCGCTGGGCGCGCGAACTGGGTCTGGCCGGCGCACACGTACGCGTGTTCAATGACAAGTGGCACATCGGCGCACCCTCTGATTTCACCCAGCTCGGCTTGTCACGTCAGGCATTCGAACCGCTGCGCATTCAGCGCTTCGGCAATGAACATCACTATCTCGGCAGCCTGAACGGTCCGGAATTGCTACTGCTGTTGCCGCAGGCCAAAGCGATTGGCTCGGTAGCGATGTCGCTGATGGGCGAACGCGGCGAGCTGGGCATATTAATGTTCACCAGCCGCGATAATCAGCATTATCAGGCGGGCATGGGTACGCTGCTGCTGCAGCATCTGGCGCAAATGTTGCCGGATCTGCTGTCACGCTGGATTGAACGCGCATGAGTCACGTCAGTCCGCTGCTGCCGGCCGTGGATGACTTTCTGCGTTATCTCAAGGTCGAACGCCAGCTGAGTCCGCTGACGCAAAAGAATTACCAACGGCAATTGCAGGCGATTATGGCAATGGCCGATGAGATGAAGCTGACGAGCTGGTCGCAGCTGGAACCGGCGCAGGTGCGCAGCCTGGCGGCACGCAGCCGGCGGGGCGGTTTAGGCGCCAGCAGTCTGGCGCTGCGTATGTCGGCGCTGCGCAGTTTTCTCGACTGGCAAGTGCATCAGGGCATGCTGAGCGCCAATCCCGCCAAAGGCATATCCACGCCGCGTAATGCGCGCCATCTGCCGAAAAACATGGATGTCGACGAAGTTAACCAACTGCTGGAGATCGATCTCAACGATCCGCTGGCAGTACGCGACCGCGCGATGCTGGAAACCATGTACGGCGGCGGTTTGCGTCTGTCTGAGCTGGTGAATATGGATTGTCGCCACATGGATTTGGAGGCCGGTGAAGTGCGGGTGCTGGGTAAAGGCAGCAAAGAGCGCCGCGTACCGATTGGCGGCACGGCGGTGACCTGGATTCAGCACTGGTTACCGCTGCGTGCTAGCTTTGCGCCGCAGGATGATGCGCTGTTTGTCTCCAGCCGCGGCAGCCGGATTTCGACGCGCAACGTGCAGAAGCGTTTTGCCGAATGGGGCATCAAGCAAGGCGTTGCCAGCCATATTCATCCGCATAAACTGCGCCACTCTTTTGCCACGCATTTGCTGGAATCAAGCGGCGATCTGCGCGCGGTACAGGAACTGCTCGGTCACGCCAATCTGGCGACCACGCAAATCTACACTCATCTGGATTTCCAGCATCTGGCGACGGTTTACGATGCGGCCCATCCGCGTGCCAAACGAGGAAAGTCTTAATGAAGTTTTATCGTCCGCTCGGCCCAATCAAAGCAATCACCTTTGATCTCGACGACACGCTGTATGACAACCATCCCGTCATCCGCAAAACCACTGCAGAATCGCACGCTGCGCTGCAGGCGTATCATCCGGCGCTGCGAGAATTCACCCCGGCGGATTATCAGACGCTGCGCAATGAGTTGCTGGCGCGCGAGCCGGAAATTTATCACGACGTGTCTGAATGGCGTCGTCGCTCGGTGGAGCTGGCGCTGCTCAATGTCGGCTTATCCAAAGCGGAAGCCACCGCCGGTGCCAGCGACGTGATGAGCGTCTTCCATCAGTGGCGTAGTGAAGTCGATATGCCGGAAGAGACGCATCAAACGCTGACGTGGCTGGGCGAGCGTGTGCCGCTGGTGGCGATCACCAACGGCAATGCCTGTCCGGAAAAGCTCGGCATCCATCATCACTTCCAGTTCGCGCTGCGTGCCGGTCCGCACGGTCGCGCCAAGCCGTGGCAGGATATGTATCATCTGGCCGCTGAGCGTTTGAGCATTGCGCCGCAGCACATTCTGCACGTCGGCGACGATCTCACCACTGATGTGGCCGGTTCGCTGCGTGCCGGTATGCAAGCCTGCTGGATCAATTTGCGTGAAGGCAATCTGATGAAGATCGACGATGCGCGTTTGCTGCCGCACGTTGAAATTGATCGGTTGGCATCTCTGACCTCGCTGCTATAATCCACACATGTAAATATATACAGCTCTATCCGCAGCAGTGTGGATTTGAGTTCATTTTCTTTCGCGAACGGTGCTTATGGACGTTTCTGATCTGCTTGACGGCTTGAATGACAAACAGCGCGAGGCGGTCGCCGCACCGCGCAGCAACCTGCTGGTGCTGGCCGGAGCAGGCAGTGGCAAAACCCGTGTGCTGGTGCATCGCATCGCCTGGCTGCTGTCGGTAGAGAACTGCTCGCCGTATTCGATTATGGCGGTGACCTT
>Ga0308162_1002910_pt1 | contig 10299 bp, 7 predicted proteins | sample PhySR2_FD_201370 | JGI IMG/M metagenome (GOLD analysis project Ga0308162, IMG submission 201370) | Phyllosphere microbial communities from UC Gill Tract Community Farm, Albany, California, United States - DLSLS.R2 | ecosystem: Host-associated > Plants > Phyllosphere > Unclassified | place: USA... | reverse complement strand
GATCACCGATATCGTCCGCGCCAACGCCGGATGATGACGCGGAGGCTGTAATGGCACAAAAACCGCTTGAAGGGATGCCGCTGGTCCTGATGACCATTGCGCTGTCGCTGGCGACGTTCATGCAGGTGCTGGATTCGACCATCGCCAACGTGGCTATCCCCACCATTGCCGGTAACCTGGGAGCGTCGAACTCGCAGGGCACCTGGGTGATCACCTCGTTTGGCGTCGCCAATGCGATTTCGATCCCCCTGACCGGCTGGCTGGCAAAACGCATCGGTGAAGTGAAGCTGTTTACCTGGTCGACCATTCTGTTTGCTATCGCCTCCTGGGCGTGTGGCATGTCAGACAGCCTGGAGATGCTGATTTTCTTCCGCGTCATTCAGGGGATAGTCGCAGGTCCATTGATCCCGCTGTCGCAAAGCCTGCTGCTCAACAACTATCCGCCCGCTAAGCGCAGTGTTGCACTGTCGCTATGGGCGATGACGGTGATCGTGGCACCGATCTGCGGCCCGATATTGGGCGGCTGGATCAGCGATAACTATCACTGGGGCTGGATCTTCTTTATCAACGTGCCGATTGGTGTGGCAGTGGTGATACTGACGCTGCAAACCCTGCATGGTCGGGAAACCAAAACCGAAATCCGGCGGATCGATATGGTCGGGCTGGTGCTGCTGGTCGTGGGGATCGGCTGTCTGCAGGTGATGCTGGACCGCGGGAAGGAGCTCGACTGGTTTAACTCGTCCGAAATTATCGTGTTGGGGGTCGTGGCTGTAATTGCGCTGTCCGTCCTGCTGGTGTGGGAGCTGACGGACGATCACCCGATCATTGACCTGTCGCTGTTTAAGTCGCGCAACTTCACCATCGGCTGCCTGTCGATCAGCCTGGCTTATATGCTCTACTTCGGCTCAATAGTTCTGTTGCCGCAGCTGCTGCAGGAGGTTTACGGGTATACCGCAACCTGGGCAGGGCTGGCGTCTGCGCCGGTAGGGATTTTGCCGGTGATCCTGTCGCCGATCATTGGTCGCTTCGCCCATAAGCTCGACATGCGGCGACTGGTTACGTTCAGCTTCATTATGTATGCCGTCTGCTTTTACTGGCGTGCTTATACGTTTGAACCGGGGATGGACTTTGGTGCCTCAGCCTGGCCACAGTTTATTCAGGGCTTTGCCGTGGCCTGCTTCTTTATGCCGCTGACCACCATTACGCTGTCGGGACTGCCGCCGGAGCGCATGGCGGCTGCCTCCAGCCTGTCGAACTTTATGCGTACCTTTGCCGGCTCAGTGGGAACGTCGATTACCACCACCATGTGGACGAATCGCGAGTCGATGCATCATAGCTACCTGACGGAGTCGATTACCCCTTACAACACCAATTCGCAACAGATGTATAGCCAGCTGGAGAGCCTGGGGATGACACAGCAGCAGGCGTCAGCTTATATCGCGCAGCAGATTACCAATCAGGGACTGATTATTTCAGCGAATGAAATCTTCTGGGCGTCGGCGGGGGTCTTTTTGATTCTGCTGGTGCTGATCTGGTTTGCCCGCCCGCCGTTTGGCGCAGGCGGTGGTGGCGGTGGCGGTGGCGGTGGCGGTGGCGGTGGCGCGCACTGATGTCACACAGCAAAACGGGCCTTTCGGCCCGTTTTTTTATGCGTTCTGACGCCACCATTCGGCGAGCAGTACGCCGGTTGCGACCGAGACATTGAGGCTTTCCACGTTGCCGGTACCGCCAATTGACAGGCTCATGTCGCCCTGCCTGAACGCGGTGTCAGAAAGACCTTCACGCTCCTGACCTAACACCAGCACCATTTTCTCCGGCAGCTGAGCCTGCGCCAGCGGCGTGCCCTGATGGCTGGAGGTGGTCACGATGGTGTAACCCGCTTTACGAAACGCTTCCAGACCTTCGCTGAAGGTTGCACCGCTGATGGCCTGCACATGCTCAGCGCCGCCTTCTGCAGTACGCACCGCTGCACCTGACTCCAGCAGAGAAGCATCATTGACCAGCAAACCTTTTACGCCAAAGTGCGCGCAGCTGCGCATAATCGCGCCGAGGTTATGCGGGTTGCTGACATCTTCCAGTGCCAGTACGCAATCTTTCGTATTCGCCTGGCTCAGCCATTCAGACACCGCCATGCCCATACGCTTTTTGATCAGGAAGCAGACGCCGCCATGATGCTCAGTACCTGACGCTTTGGTGATCTCAGCATCTTCTACCACGTGATAGGCTTTGCGGTTAGCCGCCAGCCAGCGCAGCGCTTCGCGAAAACGCGGTGTGACTTCCTGCACGAACCAGGCGCGAACAATCGCTTCCGGACGGCTCTGGAACAGCGCCTGACAGGCGTTCTCGCCATAGACGCGGGTCTCTTCATTACGCTGACGACGGATCTGCTCAGGATCGACGAAGCTCTTGCCGCTGATACCGCCGTGATCCGGCTTATCGTTCTCAGGCGATGACGCACGATCGGCAGAAGGCGCGCGTGACACGGTGCGCCACGGGGAGTCGCTGCTGCCATAAGCGCCACGGCTGTCATCACCACGATCGTTGCGGCGACCTGCGCCATCGTCTGAACGGCGTGGTGCGCCACGTCCGCCTTCATCACGACGCGGTGAACTGCTGCGACCGGTGTCGTCACTACGACGACCAGCGGAGCGACCGCCTTCCTGAGTGCGTTCAGTGCGCGGGCCAGATGAACGACGATTATCATCCTGGCGGGCAGCAGAGTGACCACCTTTGCCTGTGCGAGGATTCGGCGCGCGCGCGCTTTTATCGTCCTCGCCACGCACGTACATCACCTTAACTTTGCCGCTCTTGCCTTTATATTCGTCGTTCATCTCTTCCTCCCGCATTTAGAGCGCGCAGATTACCTGATGTGCTGGCGCTTAGCTATCAACTATTGAACCTATAGAGCAATCCAGATTGAGCGAAAATCAGCCCCCTTTCATAATGGACAACGATTACCAGACTGACACTTTTCAACATCAGAGGTTCCTATGAATACGGTATGCGCTTCCTGTCAGGCAACCAATCGCGTTCCTGACGAACGCCTTGCCGACGTGGCGAAATGTGGTCGCTGTGGAAATGAGCTGTTCGATGGCGAAGTGGTAAATGCCACCAGCGCCAACTTTGACAAATATCTGCAGGATGATTTGCCGGTGGTGATCGATTTCTGGGCGCCCTGGTGCAGCCCCTGCGTCAATTTTGCGCCAGTGTTTAAAGATGTCGCCAGTGAACGCAGCGGCAAGGTCCGCTTTATTAAAGTGAACACCGAAGCGGAACCAGCCCTGAGCGCCCGTTTCAATATTCGCAGTATCCCGACCATCATGCTGTTTAAAAATGGCGAGCGGGTCGACATGCTGAACGGCGCTATGCCCAAAGCGCCATTTAACGAATGGCTCGACGAATCACTTTAAACTTCAACGGCCAGCCAGTCTGGCCTTTTCCTTTTCATCTGCGCTTCGATTACACTGACGTTTTTCCTGCCCTGAATACTCATGTCTGATAATGCTGTTTTGCGCTTGCGCACCCAACGCCTGGCCCGCGCCACCCGTCCTTTCCTGGCGCGCGGAAATCGGGTCATTCGCTGCCAGGGCTGCCTGCTGCCAGAGGCCAACTGTCTCTGCAATCAGATTGTGCCGCAGTCTGCCCGTAGTCGCTTCTGCCTGGTGATGTTTGATACCGAGCCAATGAAGCCGAGTAACACTGGCCGTCTGATTGCCGATATTCTGCCGCATACCCAGGCATTTGGCTGGTCACGCACCGAGCCGGATCCGCTGCTGCTTGCGGCTGTGCGCAACCCTGAATATCAGCCGCTGGTGGTCTTCCCGGCCGCCTATGCCGATCCCGGTCGCGAAGTGCTGACAACGCCGCCCGCCAGCGGCAAGCCGCCGCTGTTTATTATGCTGGATGGCACCTGGACCGAAGCGCGCAAGATGTTTCGCAAAAGTCCCTGGCTCGACGCCCTGCCGGTAATGTCGCTGGATGTCAGCACGCCTTCGCGTTATACGCTACGTGAGGCGCACGGCGAAGGTCAGCATTGCACCGCTGAAGTGGCGGCGGCGCTACTGGCACAGGCGGGCGATCGGCAGGCGGCAGAGGCGTTATCTCACCATTTCGATCAGTTCCGCGCGGCCTATCTGGCAGGAAAACCGCATCACCCCGGACAGGCTTAACCGCGTCCCTCTCCGGCTGGCAGGCGTGAGCCTGCTCTGACAGTTTTCAGGATCCGGATGTTCAGCCTGCGATCTGCCCGGAAGCGCGGCCAGCAAAAAGCGTTTACAATCACGCAAATCCCGATCTCTGGAGGGCGAGATGAGCCAACGCGGACTGGAAGCGCTGTTACGACCTAAGTCAATTGCGGTGATAGGTGCCTCGGTCACGCCCGGGCGTGCCGGCTACTTTATGATGCGTAACCTGCTGGCAGGCGGTTTTAGCGGGCCTGTACTGCCGGTCACGCCAAAATATAAAGCGGTCAGCGGCGTACTCGCCTGGCCCACCATCGACAGCTTACCTTTCGCGCCTGACCTGGCGGTGATCTGCACCCACTCAAAACGTAACCTCGAATTGCTGCAACAGCTCGGCGAGAAAGGTTGCAAGGCCTGTATTATTCTCTCTGCACCTGCCAGCCAGTCGGCTGAACTCAAAGCCTGCGCCAGCCAGTGGCAGATACGTCTGCTGGGGCCGAACAGTCTTGGCCTGCTGGCGCCCTGGCAGGGTCTCAATGCCAGCTTCTCGCCGGTGCCGATAGAGAAAGGCCGTATCGCATTTATCTCCCAGTCTGCCGCCGTATCGAATACCATTCTCGACTGGGCGCAGCAGCGTAACCTCGGTTTTTCGTGGTTTATCGCGCTGGGTGACAGCCTAGATACCGATGTTGATGACCTGCTCGACTTCCTGGCCCGCGACGGTAAAACAAGTGCCATCCTCCTTTATCTGGAGCACCTCAGTGACGCACGTCGCTTTGTTTCTGCCTCACGCAGCGCTTCCCGTAATAAACCGATTCTGGTGATCAAGAGTGGTCGCAGCCGTGAAGCGCAGGCGCTGCTGGGCACCCACAGTGGTCTGGATGCTGCCTGGGATGCGGCCATTCAGCGTGCCGGATTGCTGCGGGTACAGGATACCCATGAGCTGTTCTCCGCTGTTGAATCGCTAAGCCATATGCGGCCACTGCGCGGCGACAGGCTGATGATCATCAGTAATGGTGCGGCGCCCGCCGCGCTGGCGCTGGATGAGCTTTACGCCCGCAATGGGAAACTGGCGCAGCTCAGCGATGAAACGCGTCAGCAGCTTGAGGCTATTTTGCCTGCCGGTGCGGGTCGCGGTAATCCGCTGGATTTAAAAGATGACGCCACCGCTGAGCGCTACGCTGCCTGCACAGAGATCCTGCTCGACAGCCATGAACTTGATGCCTTAATGATCATTCATGCGCCAAGCGCGGTCGCGCCTGCGACTGAAACGGCCGCACATCTGATCGATACTGTGGCCCGCCACCCGCGCGGTAAGCTGGTGACGCTGCTGACCAACTGGAGCGGCGAGTTCTCTTCACAGGCTGCACGTCGTGCCTTTACGCAGGCGGGTATACCCACCTGGCGCACGCCGGAAGGCACCGTAACCGCCTTTATGCATCAGGTTGAGTACCGACGTAATCAGAAGCAGCTGCGCGAGACGCCTGCCCTGCCCGCTACACTGAACCAGGATAGTGCACATGCTCACCAGCTGCTGTCACAGGCGCTGGCGCGTGGCATTACCTCACTGGATACTCACGAAGTGCAGCCGGTGCTGCAGGCTTATGGGCTGGCCACGCTGCCAACCTGGATCGCCAGTGACAGCGCGGCAGCGGTAACCATTGCCGGCCAGATTGGCTATCCGGTGGCGCTAAAGCTGCGTTCACCCGATATCGCCCATAAATCAGAGGTTCAGGGTGTGATGCTCTACCTGCGTAATGCCAGTGAAGTGGAGCATGCCGCCGAAGCCATTTTTGATCGGGTAAAGCAGACGCTGCCGCAGGCGCGTATAGAGGGACTGCTGGTTCAGAGCATGGCCAGCCGGGCGGGCGCGCAGGAATTGCGGGTCGTGGTCGAACAGGATGCACTGTTTGGCCCAATCATTATGCTGGGTGAAGGCGGGGTTGAATGGCAGGCTGATAAACAGGCTGCCGTTGCCCTGCCCCCACTGAATATGACGCTGGCACGCTATCTGGTCATTCAGGCTATTAAGAGCGGAAAAATCCGCAGCCGCAGCGCCCTGAATCCGCTGGATATCTCTGGTTTAAGCCAGCTGCTGGTGCAGGTCTCTGATCTGGTAGTGGATTGCCCGGAGATCCAGCGACTGGATATTCATCCGCTGCTGGCGGCAGGTAATGATTTTACCCTGCTGGATGTCACCCTGACGCTGGCTCCGTTCCACGGCGATAACGAAGCAAGGCTGGCCATTCGCCCTTATCCGCAGCATCTGGAAGAACAGGTAGAGTTAAAAGATGGGCAATTCTGCCTGTTCCGTCCAATCCTGCCAGAGGATGAACCATTATTGCGCGATTTTATCAGCCAGGTGACCAAAGAGGATCTTTACTACCGCTACTTCAGTGAGATCAATGAGTTCACGCATGATGACCTCGCCAATATGACTCAGATCGATTATGACCGCGAGATGGCGATTGTGGCGGTCCGTCAGCATCAGGAACGTCATGAGATCATTGGTGTCACTCGCGCGATCTCTGACGCCGATAACATCGATGCGGAGTTTTCAGTGCTGGTCCGTTCTGACCTGAAAGGGTTAGGCATGGGCCGTCGTCTGCTGGAAAAGATGATCCGCTACACCCGACATCACGGCTTGCAACAATTGAACGGTATCACCATGCCCCATAACCGCGGCATGATTACCCTGGCCCGAAAACTCAATTTTCATGTTGATATTCAACTGGATGACGGTATCGTCAGCCTGAAATTGTCTTTACAGAATGAGATCAACTAACCTTGTACAGAAAGGTAAAAAACGTTCGAATCGACGGAGTTGATGTTATTATTTATGGTTATAACCCTGATTTGATGGCAAAAGGCCATGCAATGAACAGAGAAGAAGTGCACTGTGATGTTGTCTAAATTTAAACGTAATAAACACCAACAACACCTCGCAGAGCTGCCGAAACTGTCACAATCCGTTGCGGATATGTCGACACTTTACTCGCCTGCCGAATTTCGTCAGACGTTGCTGGAGAAGATTGCGGCAGCGCAGACCCGCATCTGTATCGTTGCGCTCTATCTGGAAAACGATGACGCCGGGCGTGCCGTTATGGATGCGCTTTATCATGCGAAGCAGGCGAGACCGGAGCTGGATATCTCGATTCTGGTAGACTGGCATCGTGCGCAGCGTGGCCGAATTGGCGCAGCACGAGGCGTAACCAATGCCGACTGGTATTGCGAAATGGCGACGCGTTATGCCGATATTGCCATCCCGGTTTATGGTATCCCGGTCAATACCCGTGAAGCCCTGGGTGTACTCCATCTTAAAGGTTTCATCATAGATGATACGCTGCTCTACAGCGGCGCCAGCATCAATGATGTTTACCTGCATCAGCATGACAAGTATCGTTATGATCGCTACCAGGTTATCCGCAATTCGCAGCTGACCGATACCATGTATGACTGGATCACGCTCAATCTGAAGCCAGCAGAAGCGGTTAACCGGCTCGATTTCGCTGAGCGCCCTTCCAGCCCCGAAATTAAAAATGAGACGCGCCAGTTCCGTCAGGATCTGCGTGGCTTCAATTATCAGTTTGAAGGGAATGCCGGCAACGATGAACTGGCAGTTACACCGCTGGTCGGTCTGGGTAAGCATAGCCTGCTCAATAAAACCATTTTCCATCTGATGCCGTGTGCAGAACAGAAGCTGATTATCTGTACCCCCTACTTCAACATGCCCGCCTTGCTGGTACGTAATATCATTCATCTTCTGCGCCAGGGAAAGCAGGTTGAGATCATCGTCGGCGATAAAACAGCCAATGACTTCTATATTGCGCCTGATCAGCCGTTCAAAATCATAGGCGCGCTGCCTTACCTGTATGAAATCAATCTGCGTCGCTTTATGAGCCGTTTGCACTACTACGTTACGACCGATCAGCTGGTCGTGAGACTGTGGAAGGATGGCGAGAACAGTTATCACCTTAAAGGAATGTGGGTTGATGACGAATGGCAGCTGATTACCGGTAATAACCTCAATCCACGTGCCTGGCGGCTCGATCTGGAAAATGCCGTGCTGATCCACGATCCTCATCAGGAGTTAGCGGCTCAGCGTGAGAAGGAATTGACGTTAATCCGGCAGAACACGACGGTAGTGACGCATTTCCGTGAGCTAGAGAGTATTGCTGATTACCCGGCCAAGGTGCGCAAGCTCATTCGCCGTCTGCGCCGGATACGTATCGATCGCCTGATCAGCCGGATTCTTTAATCACTGCGGTCAATAAGGCATCCATTATGCGAAGTGTGCTGCTTGCTGTGCTGTTGTTTCGTTAAGTTCTGGGGCGGGAAAAGAGCTGTATGACAGCCGCCCGAATGGCAGCGGCTGGAGCTGGAAAGATTTCGCTGGGATGCCGCCGGTGCAGCCAGCGGCATTGCTCTCTGGAATCTGAGCCAGTAGCTATTTTAAAGCTTAATCCCCTTACCACGCTTGTGCAGCAACAGCGACACCAGAAACGCCACCGCGCCCATCGCAGAGACATACCAGAAGAAGGTAGTCTCGATCCCCTGCTTCTTCATCAGCAACGCTACATACTCTGCCGAACCCCCGAAGATCGCATTCGCGACGGCGTAGGAGAGCCCGACACCCAGTGCACGCACCTGTGGCGGGAACATTTCGGCTTTAAGAATGCCGCTGATGGCCGTGTAGAAGCTGGTGATCAGCAAGGCCAGCATAATCAACAGGAAAGCCACGCCGGGACTTTGCACGTTTTGCAGCAGGGTCAGAATTGGCACCGTACAGATCGCCGCAGCTGCGCCAAAGATCATCATCGAAGTGCGACGACCAATTTTATCTGACAGCGCACCGATAATTGGCTGAATCAGCATAAAGACCAGCAGCGCACCGGTCATCAGCCCGCTGGCTGTTTTAGGATCCATACCCGACGTGTTAACCAGATACTTCTGCATGTAGGTGGTGAAGGTGTAAAAACTCAGGGAACCGCCCGCGGTAAAACCCAGCACCATCAGGAAAGGACGGGTATGATTGCGCAGCAATCCGATTACGCTTCCCGCATCGCGATGTTCCCGGCTGGTCTTGTCTGACGTTTCTTCCAGAGAGCGCCGTAGCCACAATGCGACAACCGCGAGCAGTGCGCCGAGGAAGAACGGAATTCGCCAGCCCCAGCTGCGCAGTTCTGCATCAGTAAGCAGGAATTGTAGCACCACTACGGTCAGTACCGCCGCTAACTGACCACCAATCAGCGTGACATACTGGAATGAGGCGTAGAATCCTTTGCGTCCTTCCAAAGCCACTTCGCTCATGTAGGTTGCGCTGGTCCCATATTCCCCACCTACCGATAATCCCTGAAACATACGCGCCAGCAGCAGAATGACGGGAGCCGCCACGCCGATCGTTGCGTAACCCGGCAGGCAGGCGATGACCAGTGACCCGAAACACATCATGCAGACCGAAACCAGCATCGAATTTTTTCGGCCATGTTTGTCACCGATATAGCCGAACAGCCAGCCACCAATCGGACGCATCAAAAATCCGGCCGCAAAAACGCCCGCCGTCTGCAACAACTGCGTGGTGGTATCTCCCTGCGGGAAGAATATGTGCGCAAAGTAGAGCGAGAAGAATGAATAGACATAGAAGTCGAACCACTCGACCAGGTTGCCCGATGACGCGCCAACAATAGCCCAGATGCGTTTCCTGGTATCATCCGGCTGAATTTTATTATTTGTTGTTGTCATGCCTTACCTCTGTTCCTTGCTGATCAACAGCGTTTAAAGGATTGAGTAAAGCATTTAAGTCTACCAGAGGTAAAGGCGGGGTAATCTGAGATGAATATTGTGAGCCATATCGCCAATTATCGAAAAATCAGCGGGTTGCTGGCGATGCCGTAAGACCATATGAGGTGATGAGGGTTGCAGAAAGTGGGTTTGTGGTCAATGTTTCTGCTCAAAAGAGCAAAATTCAGACGTAAAAAAGCCCCGCACTCGCGTGCGGGGCTTCTTCACTTATATAATGCCTGGCAGTTCCCTACTCTCGCATGGGGAGGCCCCACACTACCATCGGCGCTACGGCGTTTCACTTCTGAGTTCGGCATGGGGTCAGGTGGGACCACCG
>Ga0308162_1002903_pt1 | contig 10329 bp, 12 predicted proteins | sample PhySR2_FD_201370 | JGI IMG/M metagenome (GOLD analysis project Ga0308162, IMG submission 201370) | Phyllosphere microbial communities from UC Gill Tract Community Farm, Albany, California, United States - DLSLS.R2 | ecosystem: Host-associated > Plants > Phyllosphere > Unclassified | place: USA... | reverse complement strand
TTCTCCGTATGCGGCCAGGCGCTGGCGGCACAAATCATTACTGTCAGCCGCTTTGAGATTGGTAAAGAGAAGTGGCCGTTTAACCGTGAAGAGGTGATGCTGACCTGCGAGAAAGATGGTGCGATGTTTGCTATCAACCCTAGCACGCTGATGACATACCCGCTGAACGATATCGCCGACACACTGTTCAAAAACAAACAGGTGAAAGCGCAGCCGATCAGCGTGATCCAGGCCGAAGATAAAGCGCATCCGGGCCAGATGATGAGCCTGCAGCCAATTATTGAGCGCACCCAGGCGCTGTGCGGTAAATAAACCTCCCGGGTGCAGCACCGCGCTGCGCCCAATCCCCGATTTTTTGCCGTTGCGATCACAAACTGATCCAGTTTATGGCCCTGAGCCTCGCGTTTGCTGGCAAATCGACCGCACTGTTCTAATCTTAAATAGCAAGGCGAAACCGCCTTCATAAATGCCAACTTTTAGCGCACGGCTCCTTGAGAGCCATTTCCCTGGACCGAATATAGGAATCGTATTCGGTCTTTTTTTGTCAGATCCCCTTCATCAGTTAATGATTTTTGAATCAATAATTTAGTCTTACTTCTGTTGTTTTCTTCTCTTCTGCAAGACTTCATTCCATTATTTCATCGCCATTTTTCCTATTCATATAAGTTACGACGATGCTTTATTACATCTCTATGAAAGGGACACCGGGGCGATGATCGGCCATCTGTTTTACTCATGTTTGAAGCCCTGCCAAAAGCATCAGGTATAGGCTGTACAGCCCATGCGAGAGAAGTTTGCTGAGTGAACGGCGTTGCAGTCCCCGGTAATGACCGCTCTACTATCCTTTGGCACTATATTGAGTCACATGAAAATGAGGGAGGGATAATGAAAACAGGGAATGCAATCACAGAACCTGGCAGATATTACACATTTCAGTCACCGCTATCGCCAATGTATTTTTGAACTCAGACCACGTGTGTTGCCACGAAACGCACAATCCGTGCTGGATGCGTCCAGCGGTATGTGCATTGGTTATTCTGTGGCTCAGGCTACCGGTCTGTGGCAGATATTTGATGCGCAGGGGCATTTTCGACTTGAAGAGGCAGCTCTCGAAACGCCACTGATTGATCCTACAGACATAGCGCTTCTTGCGTTTGGTGTATTTCGAATTTTCCGCGCAGGCCGCGCATTATTGGAGGCGGGTACCCGAACTGCTATAAGCGCAAAACTCAGCCAGGCAACAATAATGTTCCTGCGTGTCAGGTTAAAAACGGGTTTATCGGCGCGTCACCTGAAAATGACCGAAACAGTGGCGAGGCACATGTATGAGCCGGGTCGCTATGTTCCGTTACATATTCAGGAAAGAGCTATCCGCTATGGCAGACGTATGGCCGATCCTCGCAAAGGAGAGGGTATGTATCGTTATGAAACGGAAATTTATAAATGAAACCATAAGAAAAATATCACTGAGTATAAGAAGGATACTCTTGAGGTTGTGGTAAAGGTATCAGACTGGACGATAACTCATTTTAAATATTTTTGATTAACCGACAGGTTCGTACATATGTTTAATATCAGAGATGAAGAATTCGTTTTTGCGGTGTCTCCTTTTGAGCGGGTCGTCGATAACGAAGTCGATCCGGATAATCCTCATTGGGACTGGATTAAGTCCTTTGTTGATTTTTCTGTCACTGGCGTGAAAATACAGTATCAGACTGAATTTACTGTTGGAGAACTTAAACAACTGAAGGAGCAGTTTTCTGCCCTCTATCAGGCTGTTGTTGCCCAGCTGGAAATCCAACCTTTTGAGTTTCGTAGTAACTTAAATCAGCTAAATATGCTGCTCAGGAAGTTAAAAGGTGATGACGTTGTGGTCATTGAGTATGTTCTTCGTCCTGAGTCACATGCGGATAGTGTGCAGGTAAAAGGGGGATTCGTTATCGATGAAAGCTATTTCCCCGGCATCCTCTCCAGGCTTGAGGAGATGATTGAATGGCCTGGTAAGCCAGGTTAACAGCTTTTTTTGATTGCGGTTTTGATCAAAAAACAGTGCTGATGAGTTGCTGCGTGCCGCTAAATTGTGTGCCATGGCGATGTCCTCCTGAACGGATTTTATCGCGAGAACTGGACTGGTATTATCTATAAAGAAAAGCCGCCCGAAGGCGGCTCTATAATTAGATTAATCAGCGTACCCGGCAACCTGGCGCAGCGTACGCTTAGGGGAATCGCCCGGACGGCGGGGATCGTTATTATGATTGCTGGTTCGGATGGATGCCACCACCCACAGAGTCATGCGTAGCGTTTCTGCTTTTTCAATCGAAAGAGGGCTAAGCTCACCATTGTCGATCATGTTGCTGATATCTTTGAGCATATCCTCCGCGTAACTGAGGTAATCGTCCTCTTCGATGACTTTCTGATGGAAAACCTCACTCAGGTCCGAAAGATTTTCTTTCAGCGAATCTACCTCTGAATTGAGGCGGGTATTTTCCTCATACAGTTCTTCGAACGCCGCCTGATTTTGAGCCGCCTGATCAGCCATGTCTTTCAGCTGGTTTACGCTATCGATAGCTTGTTGTGCTAATTGAGTTGTTTCAGCCATGTTTTGTGTCCTTTAACCAAAAGTTAATTTATAAATTCAATGAGGTGAAGCAGTCCGATGAAAGTCAGCCTATACAAGCGTCAGTTGACTGAATTAGCCTTTGTCATATTGCGCAAAAGTGCGCGGTGCCGGGTCGCCGGGTTTACGGAACTGGGCGTTATCGTCTTTGCGGCTTTTCAGATACATCAGGGTCTGCTTAGCCTGGTATTGATCGGCCGCAGAGAAAGAACCCAGCGTGCCAGCATTACTTGCCGCTACCACTTTGGTGAGAATTTCGATACCCCAGCCGAGAGCTTCGGTGGTATCCAGAATTGCAGAACGATACAGCGTGTTAAGGTCTTGCAGATCTTCAAATTCCTGGTCTGTATGAGACATGATCATTCCTCTTGTAGTTGAGTGAGTCAGGCTCTGAATGCATTCAGACACCGTAGTCTGATTTACACCGTGGACAGTGATAAGTTGTGTATATACAGCTTTGATTCATAAATTTAGTTTGTGGCATCATTAACTTTACTGCGCTCTTCCAGAAAACCTGGCCTCTGATGTTCTCCTGCATTAACAGCTGTCATACGACGCTGGTTTCTGTTCATAAAAGCCCGGGTGTTGAAGTGTTGAGCTTTACACTCAGGACTCGTCGTTTTGATGATCCACCACATCAACAAGCATCTTCATTCCATTAGCCTGAAAAACGTGTCCAGTCTTAATTATCCAAAAGTCATCCTCTTAAAGAGCATCACCGTCCTGGTGAGTGGCGCGTGCTGCTGATGGAGTTGATAATACTTAAGGTATTAAAAAACGACAATACCTTGGGTATTAAAAATACTACTTCCGGTATTATTACTTTGATTCAGAAGGGAATTCATTTTTCAGGAGAGGGGAACAGACACAAAAAAAGCCCGCTCAGTGGCGGGCTTTTCGTATTTCGCGCATTCGGGCTTACGGAGTGGGTGTCTTTTAAAGCTTTGATAATGGCTGGAAAGGTTGGTACCAGTTGCGCAAAAGTACCTTCTTTCTGGTGAGCGTTATACCAACTTCATCTTCGTCTCGATCGCCACGCCCAGCACTCTGCAGTTGCCGTTCACGGGTACCATAGGCCACTGAGGGTTTAAACCCTTTAGATATTTCTGGCTGCCATCAATGATAAGCTTCTTAAACGTAGCCTCATTATCATCAGTGAGCTTCGCCACAACCAGGCTCCCATTTACCGCTTCCCGTCCCGTATCGAACAGGACATATGTGCCTGCCGGGATGCTTAGTCCAATCGGTGCTGTCATTGAATCGCCTTCCACCTGTAACCAGAAAGCATCTCCCTGCGTATGTGCGTCAGATTCAAGCCACATATCGACATCCTTAATGGTATAGGGCTCACAGGCTTCTGACCATGCACCAGCCTGAACCTTGCTTAGTACCGGGTAGCGCGCAGTCGACTTGTAGTCTCTGGGGTTTGAGACGTTAGCATCAGCCGCTGAAGCGTAGCTGCTTGCCTCTCTGGCAAGAGTGGGGCTGAAATCAGCGATTGAGCAGTGAAGCATCTTCGCAAACAAAGATGCTACTGACACGTTCAGTGCGTTCCGTCCGTTCAGGTAATGCCCAACACCGCCCTGGGTTATATGCAACGCGTCGGCTATCTGCTGTTGCGTAATGCCCAGCGACTTCTTCTTTGACTCATACAAAGCTTTAAGACGAGTAGCATCGGCAATTTGCTCTGGAGTAAGTTCTTTTTTCTTTTCCATCTGCGAATTCTAATACTCAGGTTCATAAAAAAGAAGTACTGAATGTATTTAGATTAATAATACTTTTGGTATTTTTATATGCTCGCTTTCAGCAAACCAATAGATAAGCTGTCCCTGGCTGATTACGTAAAGAAGCACTCATAGTTGAAGGCCGCTGCTGCAATCCGTGTTTATCCGATTCAGACAGCAATCAGTAAAGCAATACGGACAGGGCGGAAAATTTTCGTGACCACGCCCCATGATAAAGGCGTATATAAAGAAGAGCGCCGGGCTTACTGAAATGAGTCGTACTTAAGTACCCGCGCTGCGTCTCTGCCTCAAAAAAACCTCAACCGCAAAGCTGAAACAATTCAGCCCGAACCTAAAGCTTACCTGCCATCTTGTCATCATCTCTGTTTGGCTTATTCTTAACCTTCAATCAAAAGGAGTAACGTTTATGAAAGCGGCAATTGCTAATAGTGAACACAAGGTTGAAGTAGTTGAGAAGACGTTACGTCCTCTCAAAACCGGTGAAGCCCGGCTCAGGATGGAATGCTGTGGTGTATGCCATACCGATTTGCATGTGAAGAACGGTGATTTCGGCGATAAAACGGGTGTGACGCTGGGTCATGAAGGGATCGGTATCGTTGAGGAAGTTGCACCAGATGTGACCTCACTCAAGCCTGGCGATCGTGCCAGCGTCGCCTGGTTTTTCAAAGGCTGCGGTCATTGCCAATACTGTAACTCTGGTAACGAAACGCTGTGCAGAGAGGTCGTCAATGCCGGTTACACCGTCGATGGCGGCATGGCTGAAGAGTGCATCGTCGTTGCCGACTACTCGGTCAAAGTCCCTGACGGGCTCGATCCGTACGCCGCCAGTAGCGTCACCTGTGCCGGTGTCACCACCTATAAAGCAGTGAAAGTATCAGAAGTGAAGCCCGGTCAGTGGCTCGCGATTTATGGCCTTGGCGGACTGGGCAATCTCGCCCTGCAGTATGCGAAAAACGTTTTTAACGCCAAAGTGATCGCGGTGGATGTGAGTGACGGACAGCTGGCGCTGGCAAAAGAGATGGGTGCCGATCTGGTCGTCAACTCGGCCAGCGAAGATGCGGCGCGCTTTATTCAGGAGAAAACAGGCGGAGCACATGCTGCTGTAGTCACAGCGGTTGCCAAAGCGGCCTTTAACTCGGCTGTAGATGCGGTCAGAGCCGGAGGCCGGGTCGTGGCTGTCGGACTGCCGCCGGAAGCGATGAGCCTCAATATTCCACGACTGGTGCTTGATGGCATTCAGGTCGTGGGATCGCTGGTCGGGACGCGTAACGATCTGGCCGAGGCTTTCCAGTTTGCGGCAGAAGGGAAGGTGGTGCCGAAGGTAACCAAAAGGAAGATTGGTGAGGTCAATGACATCTTTGATGAGATGATTCAGGGCAAGATCCGCGGCAGGATGGTGATCGACTTTACGGGTCAGCCTGCCGAATAATGCGTGCCTATAATCGCATAAGCCCGCACGGTGCGGGCTTTTTTATGCCTGTAAAGCCAGTTTCCTCCCACTGAATGCGTTAGAGCACATTCCATTAAAGTATTAGTAAGCACGGCTTTATGTTTCAGGATGTGACTTTGACTTGAACTTTACCGGTAACATTATACTTTATGGGGTGAAGATTGATTACACACATCTGAAGGAGGGTTATTTATGGCGAAGCATCACTTACTCAAATCCATTGAAATTGCAGCAATTGTGCTGTTTGTCCTGATACTGGCGTATCTGGCTGTGACTGGTCTGATGTCATCAACAGGCATGGATCACGCCTGGCCTTATCCCACTAAGTAAAGGAGTGCCGCACCAGGGGAATCATAAATAATATAAATAAAAAATGACACGAACAGGATCTATAAAACCCCGCGATAGCGAGGTTAAATAGCGGTTATACCAGGCTTACTGACAGAAGTATCAGCTCTTCAGTGTCCAGCGACAGGCTTTTTTTAGTCTCAAACATAAAGGCTTCCAGCGCCTCCTCAACATCATCGCCCTCGATAAAGGCATGAGTCGTGACATGATTTTCACCTTTGGGCTTAATCACGTAGGAAACAAACCACTTCTTCTTTTGCATGATGCTTATCCTCTTCTTAAATGGTGATGCCGCGTAACGGCAATACTGAGCTTTTTCGCAAGGAAGTCAGCGGAACAGGCCTGACGTCTGTCTGACAAAGACTAATCAAGTGGGGCCGGGTGCAGCAGGTCGATCACGTCATCAATTTCATTGCTGGCCGCATGGCGATCAAGCGCAACCGCATAGTAACGTCCCTTGCAGTAGTGCTTTGTTACCGCCACACGATGACCGGTATCGCTGTCAGCTTCATCACCAGTCAGGGTCTGCAGGTGGGGCGGGATAACCAGCTCACTTTCGAGTTGTTCTGCTTCAATGATCACCGCGCCACCGTCAGTGGATAGCAGCAGATGTTGAATGCTCATATTCTCTCCTTTGAATCAGATTGCTAACCGGCAAAGTGTAGTTCACCTCAGCAGGCGTGCTGGCGACGGCGTTTAATCACTGTCTGAGCAGGCTCATTATCACAGCTAATCGCGCTTTTCCTGGCAATAAAAAAGCCCCGGCAGGGGCTTTTAAAAACTGAACGGCCTGTTAAAAACTTAGCTGGTTTGATTGGCCAGCTTCGGCTTCAGCACGCGCTTTCCAATCTGGATGCCGGGCTTCTCAACATACTTATAGAGTAAAGAGGCCAGTGCATAGGTTACCGGGATGGCCGAGACACAGACGATCACGAAGCGCATCATGTCGCTCTTAAACTCGATGTCAGTGTGCGTGAGCAGCAGTGCAATCATCGGGATGACGATCAGCAGGTGGAGCAGGTAGACCGAGAACGAGACGTCGCCCAGCCAGGTACTGAGACGGTTGTTCAGCAGCTTACGCGGCAGGGCAATCAGCGTTGCCATCAGGCTGCCCTGCGGGTATTGCCACAGAATCGCGGTCATACCGACAATCATCAGCGCTTCCATAATGACCTGCAGTTTAATCGCGCCCAGCCCCATCGCCACGCTCGCAACCGGCCCAAGCAGTGCAAAAGCGACGTAGAACAGGGATTTACGGCGAATCGCCTCGGCCATCAGCATGCCTGCCAGGAACATGTTCAGCTTAATCAGGATCATGGAAGGCATCTCAAATGCCTCATAATAATCCGCCAGCACATACCGACCGGCGCAGCAGAGCACCATGATGCCAATCAGTGATGCAGCATAACCAAAGCGAAGCGTCAGCAGCATGATGAACGGGAACAGAACATAGAACTGCATCTCCAGCCCGATGCTCCAGTCTGGCAGCACGGTATTAAAACCATATTCAGGCAACAGGCCGAACAGGAAGCTGAAGTGAGTCAGGATGTTTGCCAGCGACTGGTCGGTGTAACGCGACGACTCAGTGGCGGTGCCGGAATAGAAATGAGCAATAGTGTCACGCATCTCGCCAAACCACGGGCCATAAATCAGCGCGATGATTAACAGCAGATAGTAGAGCGGGGCGATACGGAAGAAGCGACGGATCCAGAACTTCTTAATGGTCTCCGCGCTCTGCCACGGCTCTTTCTGCTGACGTTCGACGTAGTTTTTCGCCATCAGATAACCCGATAACAGAATAAACAGATCGACCCCGATGCCAGGCGATGAAATAAGCGTGATGTGGCAATGAACCAGTAAGCTGATATGGCCAACCAGTACCCAGAGAGACGCGATGCCGCGCAAGCCCTCCAGCTCCGTAGACCAACCTCGTGTTGCAGACATATCTGTTCCTCGTTTTTATCCGACTTTCGGCGCTCACTAAGCCTTAAGGTAAGAGATATGTAAACGGGCCTTTACAAAAGTAAGAAGATTCCGAGCACAGGTTTGGGGGGGAAAGCAACCGGGAAAGGGCAAGAGAGCACGGGAAGTTAAGGGTGTGCAATGGCACACCCTTAATAAAGATGACTACTTGAGAGTTCCTGTCAGGCCAGCTTCAACAGGATCATACCGGCCAGCAGAAGTGTCAGACCGGCCCAGCCTTTACGGTTCAGTCGCTGGCCAAATAACACCCATCCGGCCGCGACAGTGGCGATAATCCCAAAACCACCCCAGACCGCATAGGCGATCGACAGATCGATGCCTTTGACTGCCTGCGCGAGTGCGCTGAACGCGAGTAGCACACAGCAGAGTGATAGAAGACCGTGCAGCGGTTTCTTAAACCCATCAGAATATTTAAGGAATATATTGGCGGCAATCTCCAGCACGATAGCCAGCGCCAGCCAGGCGGCGTGGACGAAATCAGCGATGACCATAATTAACCTCCGCTGATGATTGTGTGCCGGTCTTGATCAACACAATCCCGACGATCAGCGTCATCAGCCCGCAGATTTTCATCACAGACAGCGCTTCACCAAACAACAGCACGCTGAATAACGTAATCAGCATGATGCCAATCCCTTCCCACAGGGCATAGGCCACGCCCAGAGCGATACGTTTGATGGCGAAACTCAGCAGAATATAAGAACTGGCAATCATGCCCAGCATCAGGAGGTAGCCGGAATGGCTGCCGTTAAGGCTGGACCACTTCATAAAAAGGGTGCCAATAATTTCAGTGATAATAGCGAGTGACAGTAATACCCAGGCGCGCATGGGTGCTCTCCAGCAACGATAAATGACGACCTGCCACATTACACAGGGCAGACTCAGAACAGTGTCGAAGTGGTGAGGGGACTACAGGGCGTTACGCCAGTGCTGATCGGCGATGTTCCAGCCAGAAAGGAAAGTGGGGGAAAGGTGGGACATGAACATTCTGCTCATAAAATTTACAACGCATCCACATTGTTGCTTCTCATCAGTGGACGGATAGTGCCTCCGGTTAACTACACGCCGGTTTTATACCATTCTGCCCATCACAAAATCAACAGCAGATGCTGCTTTGTTTGATGTCTGTTAAAGTTTGATAGTTTGATAATAAGTAGTTATGTAAGAGTTTGTAGGGAGAATGTGTTGGAAAAAGAGCTGGCGATAAGCAGATCAAAAAAAAGCCAGGCAACAGAGTGCCTGGCTTATATTACGTGACACCGTCACAAATTACTCAGCGCGCTGCGGTACTGTGCGAACTGGCGCATCACCCGCGACATAGTAAGCGGTGGTACTGCGCGGCAACGGATCGCGTCCACGAATCTTATCGGCAATCTTCTCGCCAATCATGATGGTAGTAGCGTTAAGGTTACCGGTGATGATCAGCGGCATAATCGACGCATCGACCACGCGTAAACCTTCCAGCCCATGCACCCGACCTTCGCCATCTACGACGGACATCGGGTCGTTACCCATCTTACAGGTGCCGCATGGGTGATAGGCGGTTTCGCCGTGGTTACGCACGAACTCGTCCAGCTGCTCATCCGTCTGGCAATCCAGTCCCGGACTGATTTCACGGCCACGATACTTATCCAGCGCCGGCTGGTTGATGATCTGGCGCGTGATGCGGATAGCATCACGGAACTCATGCCAGTCCTGCTCATGCGACATGTAGTTAAACAAAATGGCCGGATGACGACGCGGATCGCGTGACTTCAGGCGCACATGACCGCGGCTCGGAGAGCGCATTGAGCCGACGTGACACTGGAAGCCGTGGGCATCAACAGCATTAGAACCGTTGTAGTTAATCGCCACCGGCAGGAAGTGATACTGAATGTTCGGCCAGCTGAACTCTTCGCGGCTGCGGATAAAACCGCCCGCTTCAAACTGGTTGCTGGCGCCAATACCGGTGCCGTTAAACATCCATTCCGCACCGATTTTCGGCTGATTCCACCACTTCAGGGCCGGATAGATAGAAACCGGCTCCTTGCACTCATACTGAAGATACATCTCCAGGTGGTCCTGCAGGTTCTCACCCACGCCCGGCAGATCGTGAACCAGCGGGATATCGAACTGCTTAAGCAGCTCAGGCGAGCCTACGCCAGAACGCTGCAGGATCTGCGGCGAGGCGATAGCGCCGGCACACA
>Ga0308162_1002900_pt1 | contig 10341 bp, 9 predicted proteins | sample PhySR2_FD_201370 | JGI IMG/M metagenome (GOLD analysis project Ga0308162, IMG submission 201370) | Phyllosphere microbial communities from UC Gill Tract Community Farm, Albany, California, United States - DLSLS.R2 | ecosystem: Host-associated > Plants > Phyllosphere > Unclassified | place: USA... | reverse complement strand
GCAACAAGATCCAGCAGCAGCTCGATCCGAGCAACCGCGCGCACCGTCCTATCATCGACGAACTGCAAGAGCGCATGGCGGACAAGTTCTACGTCAACTTCTCGCTGTTCCAGTCGATGCCGGATGCATGGGGCATCGACCAGCTGTTCCCGGTGCTGCCGCTGGAAGGGCTGGATAAGCCGCCGGAAGGCCGTGCGGTGCTGCTCGACATCACCTGCGACTCCGACGGCACCATCGATCATTACGTCGACGGCGACGGCGTGGCGACCACCATGCCGATGCCGCCGTACGATCCGGAGAATCCGCCGGCGTTGGGCTTCTTCATGGTCGGCGCGTACCAGGAGATCCTTGGCAACATGCACAACCTGTTCGGCGACACCGCCTCGGTTGATGTGTACGTGTTCCCGGACGGCAGCGTCGAGACCGAGCTGTCCGACGAGGGCGATACCGTGGCGGACATGCTGGAGTATGTGCAGCTCGATCCGAGCGCGCTGCTGTCCAAGTTCCGCGATCAGGTCAAAGAAACCGATCTGGACAGCGAGCTGCAGGCGCAGTTCCTGGAAGAGTTTGAGGCCGGTCTGTACGGTTATACGTATCTGGAAGACGAGTGATGAAATGAAGAAAGGCCGGGCGTCGTTAAGGCGCCTGGCCTTTTCTTTTCTGTTGCACGACTATGTTACGGATGGCGTGTAGGTTGCAGACAGCTATGCTGCCGTTCGAACGGCGGCGCAGAGCGTACCGGGCTTTTGCCGCCCTGATACCACGCCTAACTCTGCAGCAGTGAGCTCAACGCGTTACGAAAAGTCTGTTTTCTTTCATCTTTTTTATTGAAGTTATCCTTCCAATAAATTCACTTCCTAAATACAAGAAATCTCTGAAATTAACCTTTTCATTCATAAATTAGATTTTTAAATTAAAAAATATAATCAATATTAGTTATTGGTGTTCATTATAAATACGATAATTGATCAGTTTATCTTTCATTATGTGTTGCACTTGTGATGGTTTTAAGTTTTTAATTCATTATGCATATGGTTTGGTCTTTTGGTGAGCGATGCTAATCTCCTTGTTTTATAGTGAGTTGTATTTTTTCTATATTTAGGTATTCCTGTTGATAGGGCATGATTCTGATTTTTTAAAAAAGTAAATTAGTTAATTATGATGTGCGGTCCTGTTTTTTGTTCATTTTTTATTTTTGGTTGAATTAATTTTTTAAAATGTCTTAGTATCCTTGGTGGGTTTCTGAGTACTAATGACATTCCTTAGATTTTATAATGATGACTTCATGCATGGCGCCCATATTATCGTGCGTGATGCATAATATATTGCCATCGGTAATAGCGATGCGCAGTAAGCGTGGTGTTCACGCCACGATCAATTATGTATATCGACATATAACTTAGTGGTTTAAATAATATAAGGGACTTATATGAAAAAGTATCTGGTAGCTTCCGCACTGGCCTGTGCGGCGATCTCTTCCTCGGCGTTTGCCTCCGATGGTGTGATTAACTTCACCGGTAAAATCATCGATAACGCCTGCGTGGTTAACCCGACGCTGAACGTGCAGATGGGGGATGTAGCCGCGGCGGCGTTTAAGAATGTGGGAGATGAATCCGGTGCCCGGAAATTTGATCTGGAGCTGAAAGATTGCCCGGCTAACCTGAGCAGTGCCAAAGTGACCCTGGACGGCGCGGCGGACGACAACAACACCGAGCTGTTCAAACTGAATGACGGCGGTGCAACTGGCCTGGCGCTGCGTATTACCGGGCTGGATGGAAAGGATGTGATCCCTGGTGGCTCGTCGGCAGAAGCAAAACTGGCAGAGGGCGATAATGTGTTGCCTTTCACCGCAGCTTATAAATCAACGGATAAAGTCACCGCCGGTGATGCCAACGCCACGATTCAATTCAGCGTTGCGTATAATTAATTTAAATATTTGAATTGCTATTCGCCGGCGAGTTTATATTTCGCCGGCTCTTGACCTTGGTCAGACCAGATTGCAATGACAATGCTGCGGGTAGGCTGCAGTGGTTATGTGTTAATAGCAAGCAACGAAATAACATCAAGGGAATGCACAATAATGAAGGCTGTCTATTTGGCGCTGTGCGCCGCGCTGTTAATCAATAGTTTTCAGGCTGCTGCTGGCGTGGTGATCGGCGGCACCCGGTTGGTGTATCCCGGCGGCAAGAAAGAAGCGACCATCACGGTAAAAAATCCGGACGACATCCCTTACTTAGTGCAATCGTGGGTCAATGCGGATCTGGAAGGCAACGTCAAGGCGCCGTTCCTGGTCACGCCGCCGCTGTTTCGCCTGAACGGTGGCAAAGAGAATACGCTGCGGGTGGTGAAAACCGCCCAGCCGCTGCCGGAGGATCGCGAGTCGGTATTCTGGTTCAGCGTCAAAACGGTGCCACCGGAGGCGGAAGGCAAAGGCAACCACCTGCAAATCGCGGTGCGTACCCGCATCAAACTGTTCTATCGCCCGGCGTCGCTGCCCGGCTCGCCGGAAGAGGCGGCCGGGAAAGTGCGCTGGGAGCGCAGCGGCAACACGCTGAAAGCGATCAATGATTCCCCCTACTACCTGAGTTTCTCTACGGTCTCGGTCGCCGGTGAAAAAATCAAGGAGCCGCAGATGGTGGCGCCGTTCGCCACGCTGGCCTATACCCTGCCGCCTTCAGCCACCGGCAAACAGGTGAGCTGGCAGGTGATCAACGACTACGGCGGCCTGAGCGCTCAGCACCAACAAGCGTTGTGATGGCTCGGTTGATAGCCAGGGGCGCGGTGTGAACAGGGATGTGAAACATGAACAGCAAAACAGCGCGCTGCCTATCTGGGCGGCGCAGCGAATATCGGCTGACGCCGTTGGCCTGGCAACTTGCCGGCCTGCTGATGTACAGCGGCGTAGCGCAGGCGGAATACCGTTTTAGCTCGGCTTTATTGCAGATAGGCAATACGCCGCAAACCGAAGTGGATCTGGCGCTGTTCACCGATGAGGAGAAACAGCCGCCGGGGGAGTATCGCGTTGATCTGTTCCTCAACGAGCAGCGGCTGGATACCCGCACGCTGGCCTTTTCTCTGCAGCCGGACGAACAGGGCAAAGAACGTCTGGTGCCTTGTCTGAAATGGGAAGATCTGCAGGGCTTTGGCGTGGATCTGGCCGCCTTTCCCGCGCTGCAACCCTCCGATGCGTGCATCAACTTGCCGCAGGCCATTCCCGGCGCCCGAACGGAACTGCTGTTCGAGCAACAGCAGTTGAAGCTGAGCATCCCGCAGGCGGCGTTAAAACGCCAGGCGCGCGGCTATGTGCCGCCGGAGCAGTGGGACAGCGGCATTCCTGCATTGCTGAGCAACTATACCCTGCGTGGGGCGCACGATCGCAGCCGGCAGAGGGGCGGCAATGAAAGCAGCTATTTCGTCAACCTGCGCAACGGCGCCAACTGGGGCGCCTGGCGGTTGCGGCATGACGGCGTGTGGAACCGGAACGGTCAGGGAGAGGCGCACTGGCGCACGTTGAACAGCTATGTACAGCGAGACATCACCCCGCTGAACGGGCTGTTGACGCTGGGCGATGCCACTACGCCGGGCGATATCTTCGATTCGCTGCCGCTGCGCGGCGTACAGCTGGTCTCGGTGGAAGAGATGTACCCGGACAGCCTGCGCGGCTACTCGCCGGTGGTGCGCGGCATCGCCAAAAGCAATGCGGAGGTGATCATTCGCCAGAACGGCGTGGTGGTCGATCAGCGCTATGTGCCGCCGGGCGCCTTTGAAATCAGCGATCTGTATGCGGTTTCCGGCAGCGGCGATCTGGATGTCACCATCAAGGAAAGCGACGGTACGGAACAGCGCCTGCTGGTGCCGTTTGCCTCGCTGCCGGTGCTGCAGCGCGAAGGGCGGCTCAGCTACGGCCTGGCCGCCGGGCAATACCGTGCGCAGGACGCGAGCGCCGATGACGAGAAGTTTATGCAGGGCACGCTGATCTACGGCCTGCCGCTCGGCGCCACGCTGTATGGCGGTGGCCAATGGGCCAATCGTTACCGTTCGCTGGCGCTGGGCGTGGGGCAAAACCTGGGCCGCGCCGGCGCGTTGTCGCTGGATATGACGCAAAGCTGGGCCCGGCGGCCGGAGGAGGCCGTTCAGGGGGACGATCGGCAGGGCAACATGTGGCGCCTGCGCTATGAAAAAAGCTTCCCGCTCACCGGCACCCAGCTGAGCCTGGCCGGTTATCGCCATGCCAGCGAAGGCTACACCACGTTGCAACAGGCGATGCAACCCCGCGATAGGACAAGCAACAGCGCGACCCGCAGCCGTAGAGAACTTTCGCTGCAGCAGGGATTGGGGCCGCTGCCAGGCTCACTGTTCTTGAGCCTGGCGGAAGATCGGCGCTGGGGGGAACAAGGCAAGCGCCAGTCCGTCAGCCTGGGCTACAACGGCAGCATCAAAGGGGTGAGCTATGGCCTTAACTACAGTCAGAACCAGAGCTATCAGGCTCAGACCGATCGCGTCGTGGCGCTGAATGTCAGCATTCCACTGAACCTGTGGGCACACAACACCTGGGCCGGTTATGGCATCAGCAATAGCAACAACGGCAAAACGTTGCAGACGCTGGGGCTGAACGGCACCGCGCTGGAAGGCGACAACCTGAACTGGGGGATAACCGGCGGCTATGGCAATCAGGGCGAAGGCGAGAATGGCAATCTGACGCTGGGTTATCGCGGCAGCAAGGCGCTGCTCGGCGCCGGGCTGAGCCACGACGGCCAGCGCCAGCGGCTGAATTACGACGTTCAGGGCGGGGTGTTACTGCATGCCGGCGGGGTGACGCTGTCGCAACCGCTTAACGATACGGTGGCGCTGGTGCGCGCGCCGGGTGCCGGCGGGGTCAGCGTGGTGAATCAGGTGGGGGTGAAAACCGATAGCCGCGGCTATGCGGTGGTGCCTTACCTCTCCGCCTATCGCCAGAACGCGATTGCGCTGGATCCGACCACCCTCGCGGACGACGTGGAGCTGGGGCTGACCAGCCAGACGGTGATCCCGACCCGCGGCGCGGTGGTGCTGGCGGATTATCAAACCAAGGTCGGTGCACGGATGATGATGACGCTGACGCGCGCCGACGGCCGGCCGGTGCCGTTTGGTGCGATCGCCACGCTGGCAGGCGCAGGCGGTGACGGCAGCATCGTCGGCGACGGCGGGCAGCTGTTCCTGGCCGGCATGCCGGCCAACGGCATGCTGCACGTGCAGTGGGGCAAACAACCGGACCAGCAATGCCAGGTCGTCTACGGCCTGCCGGAAACGGCCGGCCCGGAGATCCCAGAGATAGCGGCCGAGTGCCGTTAAGGAGCAAAGGATGAAAGCGGGAGTATGGATGCTCGGCCTGTGCGGGCTGTGGGCGGCGGGCGGCGCCTGGGGAGCGGAATGCCTGCCGGCCGGCAACCCGGAACGGCTGCTGTTCGACATTCCGCCGCAGACGCTGCAACGCGATCTGCCGGTCGGCAGCGTGGTGTGGCAGGGCACGCGCCAGGTGCAGCAGGCCGCGTCGCTGGCGCCCTGCGCGGAGGCGAAGGACGCCCGGCTGAATCTGCAGGGCGGCGACAGTGGGTTGAAAAGCGGCAACAGCGCGGTCTACGGCACCACGATTAGCGGGCTGGGCTATGCGCTGGATACCGATGCCGCTTTCAGAGATGGCTGGCCGGCGAGCGGCGCCATTGCCGCCGGAAAACGGCAAATCAGCCTGCGGCTGGTGGTGACCGGGCCGCTGGTCTCCGGCGTGTTGACGACGGAAACGCTGGCTCGGCGCACGGTTAATGGGCTGCCGGTGCTGGATATCGCCCTGCAAAAACCGGTCGCTATTACCCGGTTGGCCTGCGAGCTGCAGGGCGGCCGCCATCGCACGGTGGCATTGGGCGAGGTGGCGCGCAGCGATTTTCGCGGCGTGGGCAGCACGCGCGGCGAGCAGCCGTTCCTGCTGGATCTGGCCTGCGACGCCGGCGCCCGGGTCAATGTTCAGTTCGACGGCATCGCCGCAGGCGGCGACGCGCCCGGAGTGCTGGCGTTGACCCACCCCGAAGCGCAGGAGAGCGCGCGTGGTGTGGGGGTGCAGCTGCTCTACCGCGGCGCGCCGCTGGCGCTGGGGGAACGGCTGGCGCTGGAAACCGCCCCACAGGGGCTGCGCAGCTACCCGTTCAGCGCCCGTTATTACCAAACGCAACCGCAGATCGCCGCCGGCGAGGCCAACGCGGTGGCGACCTTTAGCCTCACCTACCAATAAGGATGAAGATAATGATGAGAAAAATAGCACTGCCCTTGACGCTGCTCGGCGCCGCCATGCTGGCACCGCCGCTGCAGGCGGCGGATGGGAGTATTAATGTGACTGGCAGAGTCACCGAAAGCAGCTGCGTGCTGGATGCCAGTTCTAAAAATCAGACTGTGATCTGGGGGAAGACGGAAGCCGTCGTACCAAAGATGGTTTTAGCGTATTCCCGAAGTATCTATGTACAGCTGGCGGATTGCCCAGACAGCATAGACCAGGTGAAAGTCAGGTTCGAGGGGACGCAGGCAAATACCCAGCAACTCTCTGGAAACGTTTTTGCTATCGATAATAGCGATCAACCCGATGCGGCAGAAAATGTTGGTTTCATAATTAGTAATGCTCAAGGAAAAAATGGTGGTTTCTGGAACGATCTTCTGAGGGTTAATGAGTTCAGTCCTGCTATTGAATTGAATAAAAGGGAGGTGAATAAACTTGAATTCCGGACGGGATATTCCACCGATAACAAAATGCCTACCGCCGGGGTTGCGCGAACGCGAATTCAGTTTAGCCTGATTTATCCTTAACACTATTAAAATAGTAATTTTATTTATATAAGGAAAAGTTAATGAAAAATATCACAAGGGGATTGTTGCTGGCCTATAGTGGATTGATTTTTAGCGTTAGTGGTGCTGATGGTAGTGTAGATCTAGAAGTGCGCCTTGTGCATGGGACATGTAGTTTGACAACAGATAGCAAGAATATGCAGGTGTCGCTAGGTAATATTTCTCGCACTGAGTTGGCATCGATTGGTACAGTTAGTAAGCCAGTTTCGTTTACCATCAAGGGTACTGACTGTGTACCTGATATGGTCACCTGGTTCCGTTTTGACGGCACTATAGACGAACAGGATTCATTTGCGTTAAATGAGGGGTCCGAAGCTAAAGGAGTAGGTGTTCGGCTGCTTGAATATGATGGTATTCAAGCAAAAAGACCTAATACTTCTAGCGGCTATGGGACATATTCAGACGGTAATGGGACTTTTTCTCAGTCATATAAGGTGCAATATATCGCTTTATCTGATCAGGTAACTCCTGGTGCAGCAAATGTCACTGCGCAACTCAATCTGGTCTATAAATAACTAAACTACCCCACCCGATGCCCCCTGCGTCGGGTTTTTATATCATTAGAGTAAATAGGCTGTTATCCATTAATAAGGACGATAGCGATAGTAAAAAGTAAATCAGCGACGCGGCTGCCTATATTGCCACGAAGGCGCAAACGGTCACCCCCGGCAGCGCCAACCTGACCACGCAGATTAGCCGGGTCTATCCATAATAACCGGGCCTGTTTCAGCACGATGATTGTTTGGCATTATCAGACATATAAGGAAATTAATGATGATAGCAACAGTAAGAAAAAGAATGCCACTGCTGACATTATTCAGTGCAGCAATATTATCCCCGTCGTTATACGCAGCGGATGGGAATATTAATGTGACCGGGCGGGTGGTGGAGAATGCCTGTGTAGTCGCCGCCGAGTCGAAGAATATCATGGTGGATTTTGGTGTGCAGGCAGGTAATTCCTCATTGGGTGGCAGAGGTTATTGGGAAACTATAAGGCTTCTGGATTGCCCTTCGGGGGCTAAGCAGGTGAAGATTAGATTTGAAGGTACCGCTATTAGCGGTAACGAGTATATTTTCGCCCCCGATAATCAGGGGCAGCCGGGAGCTGCACAGAACGTAGGGTTCACGATATACAATCGTTATCCTATTGATACTGATATTAAAGTTAACGGTGAATCGCAGCCTTATGAGCTGGAAAACAGCGGTTCCGGCAGTGTGAATGAGCTTGATTTTGGTGTGATGCTACGTTGGCTTAATGGGGGCGGGGGGAGCCAGTCCATCCCACTTGGTGAGGCGACGAGTACTATTCAGTTCAGCATTCTTTATAACTAAACCCGCCATGGCCTATTTTTAGGGCAGCGAAGGAAAATATGATGAATAAAGCAATCAAAGGCATCGCTCAGGGCTTGTCCATTTGCCTGATTGGCCTGGCCTGTGCGGCACAGGCAGCAGACGGCACCATCAAAACTAAAGTGAAGTTTATTCAGTTTACCTGCAACCTGACGGCTGCCAGCAAAAATATGCGCGTGCCGCTGGGGGATATCAACCGCAGTCAGCTGGCTAAAACCGGGAGCCTGAGTTCGCCAGTGTTGTTTGAATTAAAAGCGACCGGTTGTCCGACTAATGGCGATACTAGCGTTGGAGTGCGTTTTTCAGGCACAGCAGCGACGGGGGATCATCAATCTTTTGTTTTGGATCAAGACAGTGTGGCATCGGGGGTCGCAGTTAAGATAGCTAAAGAATTTCGAGGCAGTTATGATCATTTCGTTACCCCCAATGAAAAGGGTGGAGCTTACTTTGGTCCAAACTCTGGCGGTGAGGTAACCCTGAAGTACGCGGCACGGTATGTCGCCCTCAATGATAAGGTTACGCCCGGTACCGCCAATCTGACTACCCAAATTGATTTGTTTTACTATTGAGTTACCCAGCCCGATGGCGTAAAAACTGTCGGGCTGATGCTATTGATAGCAAAGTAAAGCTACCCAAAATAATTCGCGGCGGTAACGGAGCGAGTTCCCAGGCGCTTATTTCCGACTTTTTCAGGCGCAGTGATGTTTATTATCTGCCTCATCAGCCGGGGAGAATACGATTGATATGGCCGCCAGCCTGCGCGCATCATCCCCCTTGAAGCATGAACAAAATGCGGCCATAATCTGCCGTATCGGTAGCACCGAAACACACATCGAACAAATCCCTTTCTCGTCGGGCTAACGACGCGGGAGGGATTTTTTTTTGTCACGGCCCGGCGTCTGCGCCCGGCAACTTGTTGAACTACGAGGGTTTACTATGAGCACCTTAGGCCATCAGTCCGATAATTCATTAGTGTCCAACGCCTTTGGTTTCCTGCGCTTTCCGCTGAACTTCATGCCTTACGACAGCGATGCAGAGTGGGTCATCACCGGCATTCCGTTTGACATGGCGACCTCCGGTCGCGCCGGCGGCCGTCATGGCCCGGCGGCCATCCGCCAGGTGTCCACCAACCTGGCCTGGGAAGGCAACCGTTGGCCGTGGAGCTTCGATCTGCGCGATCGCCTGAACGTGGTTGACTGCGGCGACATCGTGTTCAACTTCGGCGATGCGCAGGACATGAGCGACAAGCTGCAGGCGCACGCGGAGAAACTGCTGAAAGCTGGTAAGCGCATGCTCTCGTTCGGCGGCGACCACTTTGTCACCCTGCCGCTGCTGCGCGCGCACGCCAAGCATTTCGGCAAGCTGGCGCTGGTGCACTTCGACGCCCATACCGATACCTACGCCAACGGCAGCAAGTTCGACCACGGTACCATGTTCTATCATGCGCCGAACGAAGGCCTGATCGACCCGCATCACTCGGTGCAGATCGGTATTCGCACCGAGTTCGATCACGACAACGGCTTTACCGTGCTGGACGCCGCGCAGGTGAACGATCGCAGCGTGGACGACCTGCTGACCCAGATCAAGGGCATCGTCGGCGATATGCCGGTGTACCTGACCTTCGACATCGACTGCCTGGATCCGGCGTTCGCACCGGGCACCGGCACGCCGGTGATCGGCGGCCTGACCTCCGATCGCGCGCTGAAACTGGTGCGCGGTATGCAGTCGCTGAACATCGTCGGCATGGATGTAGTGGAAGTGGCGCCGGCGTATGACCAGTCCGAGATCACCGCGCTGGCCGCGGCGACGTTGGGTCTGGAGATGCTGTACCTGCAGGCGGCCAAGAAACACGCCTGACGCCAGGCCACGCCTTGCTGAAAAAGCGGCTCCCATCGTATGGGGGCCGCTTTTTTTATTTCATTTTTCGCCATCCGTGCGGCGATTTTCAGTCTGTTGCAACGCCTTTGCGCAATTTTGCGCAGAAATGAAACGGAGTCAGTAAAAAGGAATCGGGATAACGGGGAGGATGAATATACTGCGCGCGGGTGCTCTGGATCTTTGTATCTAGAGCCTGCGTGAAAGGTACAAAGAGAAAAGCCCCGAGTCGATATCCATCAACCCGAG
>Ga0308162_1002895_pt1 | contig 10363 bp, 10 predicted proteins | sample PhySR2_FD_201370 | JGI IMG/M metagenome (GOLD analysis project Ga0308162, IMG submission 201370) | Phyllosphere microbial communities from UC Gill Tract Community Farm, Albany, California, United States - DLSLS.R2 | ecosystem: Host-associated > Plants > Phyllosphere > Unclassified | place: USA... | reverse complement strand
CATTCAAAACACGGCTTTTAAAATTGGCCAACTCTTTATATTTATCCTCACATTCAAGCATCCATCTTAATTCTTCCAGATCAATAGTGACCTCTGATGTACGCCACATATAGCTCATTAAGATCCGATACAAACGAAGGGAATAGCTCGAATTAAATAAGATAATATGCTTCAGTTCATGGCTACTAAATGACTTAGTTTTTTCATCTACTTTCTTAACTAGATCATAGAAATACTCAAAAAATTCTTTTGCGAATCTAACCTTAATACATTTAGTTGCTTTGTCATAATGGCAATAAGTCATCATCGGAACTTTAGCAGGTTCGTCAGATTCCCCATCTTTAACCAACATAGTTGGGTTATCAAATTTTGTATAAATACGTTTTAAAGCAGTTTCAGCATTTCTCTGAATTTCACGTTTATCTGTTGCTGTAAGCACTTCCTTTCTAGCCATTGGGGAAGTCAATTCTCCAAAGTTTTCGCTACTCACATAAATGAAGTCGTCATGAGTAATTGAGGTCTTATTTTGAAGCTCATTCTTTCTTACGATGATCATTGCACAGTACATAAGCTTCTCAAGATTGAGATCAATGCTATATCTGGCAGTAGGAAAATCATTGCGGGTCACAACTAAATCGGTCAATTTTGCCCTTGTATTTGATTGTGTATAGTCCTCTAAGCCTTGTGAGCCAATAATTTTCTGCATTTTTTTGTAAATCCGTTATTTCTTTTGAAATCATTATAACTATACAAGTATATTTATCAAGTATGGCTAATAACTAAAATTATAAGGTGTTGTTTTTAAAATATATATTTGTTAAAAATCAGTAAAATTACTTTATACCCCTGTAGTAGTATAAAAAAAATAAATGTTTTTCCTGTTTAATTATTTTGTTTTATTTCAATTAGTTACGTTGCGACAAAACGTATGGCTATTTTTAACACAAAAACCAGATAAAAAATATTCAATTTTGAATATTTATAACTATTATATAAATATCAATTACTTATGATGCGACAAAACGTATAGTTATGATTTTAAGCCTATACAAATATCTTTTTTAGAACCAAAAAATAAAAATCGTTCTTTAATATAATTATTTATATAAAACAATAACTTATTAGATTAGTAAGAATCTAGTTAATTCCTGAAAAATATATATAATCGTATCCAGTACGCATAATCGCAGGTTTGCGACAAAACGTATAGTTATGCGGGGAAGTTGCGACAAAACGTATAGTTTTGAGAGTGCAGCATGGATTAAGGCTAAAAAATACGCAAAAATATAATTAGTTAGAGCTAAATACCTAACTAATTACTGATTTTTAAGAAAAATTTAGCCATTTTTTGTATTTTGTTGATAAGCTTGTGGATTATTTGCGACAAAACGTATAGATATGTGACAAAACGTATAGTTATAGCGACAAAACGTATAGTTGTAGCGACAAAACGTATAGTTGTAGCGACAAAACGTATAGTTATAGCGACAAAACGTATAGTTATAGGCTTGCAAACTTATGTTTTACAAAAAGAAATTAAGGCTCTTAAACTGTACTAAACACTCATAAACTTTATCTAAACTCTTTTTAAACTTGATTCTAGTTTTTTTTTAAAAAGTTTTTAGAAATGTTTAGAAGATTATTAAAGTGATATTTACATGACAAAAAGGGAAGGGATCTAAAAAAAATATGAGCTTTGATATATACAAACTTTTTACAAATGTTTTAAATATTTCTTTAAAACTTTAAACTTTTTGATATATATTTAAAGCGTTTAAAAATAATTGATGTTTTTGTGTCTTTTACACACAGTTACACTTCAGTTACATTTTTAAATTAATTATATTTTGTAAGAATCCGTACTTCACTTTTAAAAAACTAGGAATCTTGCAGAAATGGCTTTAACGATGAATGACTTGAAAACAGTCGATGACTTCAACGCCAATAACTATGGTGTTGAAATTGGTATGAACGAACAGTTCCAATATTTTGTGACTGTTAAAGTAAATGATGTTGATCACATCATTCATACCGCATCAGGAAAAATTCGATTCACACGGAATTTACCCTTCTTGATTCAAGAGATTTATTCAATGTGCAGCAATGCCAAAACAATATCTCTAAACTTTGAAGGCAAGTTATTCGTACTGGAAAACTCATCTAAATAGAGTGACTACTTGTGCATAAAAAATTTATTTTAGGTTTAACTTTAGCTAGTGCATCTGCCTTAGTTGCAGCTAAAGATGAAAATTATGGCTGTCGTGCTTTTATGTGCTTTGCTGGCGGTCTTAATGTTTCTGAATGTCAGTCTACAATTAGTGACGTAAAAAAAGATCTGGCTAAAGGTAAAGGCTTTCCTCACTGTTCATTCGTCAGCAGTAATCAAGACGGATCTGTTGGAGGGGGAGAAGGACAACCTAAAATTTCATCTTATACACATAATAAAAGAGTTTATCTTTATGTAGATGACAAGTTAGTCACTACAGTTAAAAAGTCCTAAGTTTTTGCAAGAAAAAAAGCCTGATTAAATCAGGCTTTTTTTTCTTGTAATTGTTTATAGAAAATTCTTAAAACTTCTTTGACTGCTACACTTTTTCCTTGTTTTTCCCCGCCATAAATATCTTTTAAATATTCTAAGGCTTCCAATGCTTCAACATCTTCAGGAACATCCATATTGAAATAAACTGATAATGGAGTTTTGGTAGTAGGCTTTTTTCTATATCTTTTTCTGCGATCTAATACCTTTCCTTCTGTCTCTGTCTCTGTCTCTGTTCCTAGTTCTTCAGTCATAACTTATCCAATTTAATAAATGTCCACAGGTGGATATTAAGTCCTTTTTAAATAATTTACTACTTATATCGGGTCGCCATTTATGAGGATTAGCATTGCAATAGTAAGTTTTAACGTGAGGTTATAACCCTTTTAATAACCTCATACTATGTACTATTTAAATCCCCCTACTAAATCAAATAGGAGCAGTTTATTTTCTGCGGTCGCCATTTAAAAAGCACAGCTTTTTAAAGCTCACTTGAAAATCAACGTTAATCAGGGATGGGAAAATTTAACTGATTACGTCAGTTCGCAAAGTAGACACTTTGCTCTGATATGTCTGATATGGATCTGGATTAGATAGGTAATATAGATGCCTGGATAAAAGTTACAGCTTGCAGCTTTTATCCAAGCATCGAGGTTTTTAGTCATGACTAAAGCAGAATTTAGCTAAAACATTTAAAATTTCTTTAAATTATTTAAAAAAACTTTACCAAGATTACCTAAATTGATGATAATGCACCTTTGTTATGGGTGCTTTAAAAGGTTTTATGGATGACTGATTTTATAAATATTGATCCTGATTTTTCTATTTCAGAGGTGGTGCTAGAGGAATCTAATAAACAAGGATTTATTAAAGAGTTAATTATTAATGAATTTGAGGGTGGATTTTTTATCACAGCAAAACTGGCATGGTCAGGCCAAAAAGTTTGGACTTTAACAACAAGACGAGAAAAAGATAAAGCTAGGATCTTTAAGGATCTGACTAGGCTTAATGATTTCTTGAAAGAAAAAATTTATACAGAAGAAGTAAAAATAATAAGAATCAAGTAAAAAAACACAAAAGCCATTTCCAATATGGTATATTTTGGAATATATTCTTTAAAGCTCTAAGATGTGATTTAAGAAAATGGCTATAAGTTTAAATAAATATGGAAAATTTTTAAAATTTTTTCTAGTTATTTCATGTGTTTATCTTGTGTGCTTCATGCCACAAGATGCACTGCTTTTAGAAATCCTTATAGATTTCACTAAATTTCAAGTAGTTGCTTTCTTATATTCATCTTTTCTTTGTGGGCTTTCGAGTTTCCTAAATTTCACAATTTGGAAATAACCCATGAATCTTGTAATCGTTGAATCTCCTAACAAATGTTCAAAAATTGGAAGTTATTTAGGATCTGATTTTAAAGTTGTGGCCAGTGTTGGCCATGTTCGGGATCTACCAAGAAAAGGCTTAGGTATTGATATAGCCAATGATTTTGCAATGGAATATTCATTTATTCCTGATGCCAAAGTTAATGACAGAACTTTTGACGGTGGCGAAAAACGTATTGAAAAAATAAAAGCCTTTTTGAATAAAGCAGACAAGATTTATTTAGCTACCGATCCAGACAGGGAAGGTGAAGCTATTTCATGGCATTTAAAAGAATGTTTAGGTCTGGAAGATGGTCAATTTGAACGAATAGAATTTAATGAGATTTCAGAAAAAGCTATTAAAGAAGCCATTAATAATGGGCGTGGTTTAGATTATCAGCTTGTATATGCTCAAGAAGCACGTAGGGCTTTAGATCGTCTGGTGGGCTATCTAGTTTCCCCTATTGCATCTAATCTTATGGGTCAGCCTTCATCTGCGGGGCGGGTACAATCTCCTGCTGTTTTAATCGTTGTCCTTAGAGAAATCGAAATCCAGAAATTCAAAGTTACTAACCACTTTGGCGTTAATTTGAGTTTTGATAAAGAGCCTAAAAAATGGATCTCGCAATGGGTTACAACGGATTTTGTAACTGAGGATCAGCCTTATATTTTAGATCGTTCCTTAGCTGAAGAAGTTGTAAAAACTAAGAAAGTTAAAGTTTTAAACTGCACTGAAAAAACAGAGTATTCAAATGCTCCTTCTCCGTTCTCTACAGCCCTACTTTTACAAGCTGCTAGTGTAGCGTTAGGCTTTAGCCCTCAACAAACAACCAAAGCAGCACAGGCATTATTTGAACAGGGGGCAATTACTTACATTCGGACTGACGGCCTAAACATAGCTGTTGAAAGTGTAGAAGAAATCTTTGCTTATGCTAATGAACATCAATTTTCTTTACCTGAAAAGCCTAATAAGTTTAAGGAAAAAGATGGGGCGCAAAACGCCCATGAAGCAATCCGACCTGTTCACATAACTGATAAAGATCTAGGAAAGTCACCAGAACAAAAAGCTTTATATCAATTGATTTGGGAACGTACTATTTCAAGTCAATTGGCCAAAGCTGAATATAAAGCCGTTACTTTGGAATTACTGTCTGAAGATGGAAAATATAAGTTCCATGCTAAAAGCCGTGAGCTAATAAAAAAAGGGTGGATGGTTTTTGGTAAAGACTGCCTGAATGAAGATGAAAACGAGCCTTCAGGCGTGGTGCCGGTCTTAGAAATTGGTTCTGTAGTTGATGTTGAAAGCGGTGAAGTTATAGCAAAACAAACTAAGCCACCAAAACGCTATACAGAAGCTTCACTAATTAAAAAATTGGAAAGCTGCGGGATTGGTCGCCCTTCTACTTATTCATCAATCATGGCCAATATTCTGAATAAGGGCTTTCTGGAGGTAGAAAAGAAAGTCTTAAAACCAACTAAATTAGGGAATGATCTAATTGGTAGTCTGTTAAAAGCTAAGTTTAGCTTTCTGGATCTGCACTATTCAAAAGAGATGGAGTTACAGCTAGATAAAATTGCATCTGGTGAAACTTCATATAATTCGGTTGTTTCTGCCTTATACACTCAACTTGCTCAAGAGCTAAGTACAGCTTCAAAACTGACAGCTATAAACGCAATACCTTGTCCAAAGTGTAAAAGCCAATTAAAAAAATTTAAGAATACTAAAACCAATCAATTTTTTTGGATTTGTAGCAATGAGGACTGTAAGCACTCGATGGATGACGACAAGGGTAAACCAGTCGAAAAAGTTATTCATTCATGCCCTAAATGTAAAACAGGTCGCTTAAATAAATTCCAAAATTCACAAACTAAAGAATTTTTTTGGATTTGCAATGATCAGGAATGTAAGCACTCGATGGATGACAAGAAAGGTCAGCCAGTAGAGAAAATCAAATATCCTTGCCCTAAATGCTCAACGCCATTATTCAGATCCAAAAAAGAAGGTAAAGATCCGATCTGGTTCTGTCCTAATCGGGAAACAGATTGCAAAGTCTTTTTGCCTGAAGTTAATAAAAAGCCACTTCTTGAAGTCTATTCATGTCCTCAATGTGCCAGTGATTTAAGACGGATCAATGGGACAAATGGCTATTTTTGGGGGTGTACCAACTATAAAAATGGGTGCTCCGCTACTTATCCAGATCAAAAAGGTAAGCCAAAATTTGAGGTGAAAAAGTAATGATTGATTTCGTAGTTTTGGCACAACAATGTGCGCCACAAGTTGATGTAAATATTGCGTCTGCAATTGTTAAATCTGAATCCTCATTTAATCCTTTTGCGATAGGGGTTAATCGTGCCGCAGGTCTTAAAAAACAGCCGACTAGCTATGAAGAAGCTGTATCTGTGGCCAAAAGATTAATTAGCCAGGGACGAAATATTGATGTTGGTTTTGCTCAAATTAATAGTGCTAATTTCAAAAGACTAAATCTTAGTGTCGAGCAAGTTTTTGATCCCTGCACTAATCTAAGCGCAATGCAATTTATCTTTAACGACTGCCGAAATAGGGCAAAAGGCAAAGATATTTATAAAGCTATGTCTTGCTATAACACTGGCAACCATTCATCAGGATTTAGAAATGGGTATGTAGCGAAAGTATCAAGAAATTTGAATTATTTTGCTAATGGTTCACTCAATACCATGCCTGTAAAATTCAATCCTCCTTCACCTCCTATGAATAGCTCGGAACAGCTTGCATATTTTGCTACTAATGCAGATATGCCTAACTCCAGTGGATATACCGAAAATAAAGAACTTCAAAGCCTTCCAGTAGTGGAGAAACGGCCTTCATTTTTCTTAACTAACGGCACAGATTTTAAAGAAAATGTAAAAAGTTTAAAATCTTCCATGATCTTTTAAAATATTTTCAAAAAGTTTAAAACTTGGTGTAATATATTAAATATTCAGTACCAATGAACAATATTTGATTTTCCAAAAATATTGTTCTTGGTACTTAATGCGCTAGGTCTTAATTGCTTCACTTGGAGAAAATAATGAAAGCAAATCAAACGCAAATAACAACGACTAAAACGACTGGTATCAAAGCAAGCGTATTGATGTTGTTCATGACGTTAATCTCAAGCCCTGCTTTTGCTCAAATCTCAAAAGTTAATACGGTTATGGCTAATGTTCAGTCAGTCTTAGCGGGTGTGGCTGTAACTGTATTTACCATCACTATCATGTGGGCTGGCTTTAAATTGGCTTGGCAACAAGCAAAGTGGTCAGACATTTCTAACATCGTTATTGGGGGAATTTTGGTAGGTGGTGCTGCGGGTATCGCTGCTTGGCTGATTAACTAATGTCGAATTTTTCTGATCCAATTTTCAGGGGTTGCACTCGTCCTGCCATGCTTTTTGGCGTTCCAATGTTGCCTTTTTTGTTGGTGACGGGGGTAGCAATTCTTTTAGCGGGTTGGTCTTTTTATCTACTCAGTGCATATGTGACTTTATTTATAGCAGCTATTTATGTGCCTATTTACTTCTGGATGCGGGCAATAACAAAAGTAGATGACCAACGATTAAAGCAAGTATTGATGCGGTGGCGCATAAGAGGGAAACAGATCCAGAACCATCAGAAATGGGGAGCAATCTCATTTTCGCCACTTAAATTAAAGAAAAGGAAATAACAATATCATGCGTTCAAAACAGCAAGTTAAAGATAGCGCAAATGCTGAAGTCGCAATTTCAGACTATCTGCCGTTTGGTAATCATGTTTCCAACAATGTTATTAAGCTTAAAAATGGTGAATACATTGCTACATGGAAATTAGAAGGTATTTCGTTTGAAACAGTTGAAGCCGATATTATTAGAATCCGTAAAGAAGGATTAAATAATTTTTATCGTGCTTTAGGTGGCGGTCACTTTGCTGTTTGGACGCATAAGATTCGTAGGGGAGTTAATGAACGTCTAAATGGCGTTTATGAAAATGATTTTATTGCTGATTTTAATGAAAGATATTATCAGCAGTTTCAGGGTGAAAAGAATAAACAGATGGCTACTGAATTGTATTTAACAATTCTTTATCGTCCTGAAATTTCCAGATTAACAAAGATTTTTAAGAGTAAAGCTAGTCGTGATCCAGTAGCCCTGAAAAAGCAGATTAAGCGGGATCTCGATATTTTAGATGATGTAGCCAAACAGGTTGAAGCAAGTCTATATCACTACAATCCAGAACGTCTGGCGACCTATACCAAGAAAGGTTTTGTCTACTCCGAAATGTGTAATCTGCTTGGTTTTTTAACTAATGGAGTTTGGGAAGAAATCCCTTTAAGACAGGCTAATCTTGATCAATATATTCCAAGTAGTCGCTTGTTCTTTGGTGACAAAAATGGCTATTTACAGATTAAACATCCTGAAGCGCAAAAATATGTAGGCTTTCTGGATATTCAAGAATTTCCACGTTTATCAGAATCGGGAATGTGCAATTCCATCCTGTATGGAAACTATGAATACATTGAAACTCAAAGTTTCACGGTTTATGGCAAGCGTGATGCTGTAGATAAATTAAAAACAATTAAAGGCCAACTAAATTCTGTAGAGGACGTTTCAGATCAAGAGATTAGTGATATTGATCTGGCTATGAGTGAAGCTAATAGCGGGAATTTCCAGTTAGGCGAATATCACTATACGCTTGCGATTTTTGGCGATTCACCAAATCAAGTTGCTCTAAATGTTTCGAGTGCTAGAACTGCTTTATCAGATGAAGCAGGGTTCAAAATGGCTGTAATTGATACTGTTCCTGAATGTGCATGGTTCTCGCAATTAGCGGGTAACTTTAATATGCGTCCAAGAGAAGCATATCTCACAAGCCTAAATTTTTCTGCTTTAAGCCCTTTTCATAACTTCGCAAGAGGTAAGCGTAACGGCAATCCTTGGGGTGAAGCACTAGCTTTATTTAAAACTCCAAGTGGCCAACCATTTTACTTTAATCATCATGTCAGCCCTGATAAGCAAGATTCTACAGATGACAAGATGCCAGGTAATACGTGTGTCATTGGAACAACTGGTGTGGGGAAAACAACCCTAGTCATGGCCATGATGATGTTTGCTTGTAAGTATAAAAATCTGAAGGGTGTTTTCTTTGATAAAGATAGGGGCGCAGAAATTGGGATTAGACGGATTGGGGGGCAATACTATGCCTTAGAGCGTGGTGTACCAACTGGCTTTAATCCGTTGCAGCTACCACCGACTGAAACAAATATTCAGTTTGTAGAAAAGCTTGTAAAAATTCTGGTAGGTGGCGTTCGTAATGCTGCTGAAGATCTGGAAATCAGTCAAGCTGTTCGTACCATTATGCGTGATGGTATGCCGTTAGAACTCCGCAGACTTTCAGCTTTATATATGAATCTGAAAGTAAATGGCGGGGGTGATTCACTTCAGGATCGTTTAGCTAAATGGTGTAACACTGCTGATCATGACGGAAATTTATCTTGGGTCTTTGATAATCCATACGATACTCAAGACTTTTCTAAAGCCAAAATGCCAATCTTTGGTTATGACTACACGGAATTTTTAGATGATCCAGAAGTCCGTACACCAATCATGGCTTATCTATTACACATCACAGATTCATTGATTGATGGTAGTCCGTTTATTTATTGGATGGACGAGTTTTGGAAGCCATTAACAGATGAATATTTCAAAGATTTTGCCAAAGATAAGCAGAAAACTATTCGTAAATTGAATGGTCTAGGTGTCTTTATGACGCAATCCCCAAGTGACGTTTTAGATTCTGACATTGGTAAAACAATGGTTGAACAAAGCGTTACTCAAATCTTTTTACCTAATCCTCGTGCTGATTACGATGACTATGTAAACGGCTTTAAGGTCACTCCGCAAGAATTTGAAATTATTAAAGAGCTAGAAGAAAACTCACGCATGTTCTTAGTTAAGCAGGGTAGCCGTTCTGCACTCTGCAAAATGGATCTAGGCGAAATGCGTGACGTTTTACAGATTATTTCAGGCTCTAAGGACAATGTAGAACTTCTCGAAAATCTCATGAATGAAGTTGGTGAAGATCCTAACGATTGGGGCGAACTTTTCTTACAACGGATCGCAGAACGTAAAAAATTAATTTCAGAAAAAGGAGTTGCTTAGTCATGACTAAGTTTTTAGCACTATCTAGTTTGTTGGTTATTTCTACTTTAACAACTGCATGTTCTGATGATAAGGAACAGGTTAAGCAGTTAAAAGAAGAAGTGAAGGCTGCACAACAATTAAAACCTCAAGACTTAACTGCTGAACAGCAAGAAGAACTGAAGCAGCGCAAGGTTAGAGCATCTCAAAAGGGCAATATTCTTGATGAATATGATCCTTCTGCACCGCAAAAAGCAGTAAAACCAGAAACTAAAAAAGGATCGGGAAATATCCTCGATGGATATAACCCAGATTCAAAATAATTAAGGATT